>Ga0265293_10006390_pt1 | contig 18915 bp, 24 predicted proteins | sample Munlanlewell138R_FD_192505 | JGI IMG/M metagenome (GOLD analysis project Ga0265293, IMG submission 192505) | Leachate microbial communities from a municipal landfill in Southern Ontario, Canada - Leachate well 138R | ecosystem: Engineered > Solid waste > Landfill > Unclassified | place: Canada... | reverse complement strand
CGCCCGTGCGTATCAGTTCCCTGTCGGCGCGTTCCCCCAGAACCAGGTTTACGGAGTCTATTATTATTGATTTGCCCGCGCCCGTTTCACCCGAAAGCACATTTAACCCTTCGGATAAGCACACTTCAAGCTCTTCTATAAGCGCTATATTTTTTATTTTAAGCTTACTTAACATATTATTCTCAGGTTCTTTTTTTGCCGCCCAGCATACCGTTTAGCGCCAGCACCACCGCGTCGAGAGAGTTAAGCTCACGCACGGCAACAAATATCGTATTATCGCCCGCTATGGTTCCCACAATTTCAGGCAGGTCCAGCCCGTCGATAGCCTCTGCCGCAGCGTTTGCGCTTCCGGTCATGGTATGTACCACAATCAATCCGGCAGACTTTTTTACGGAAAGCACTGTGTCGCGAAAAACCCGTTTAAAAATATCAAACTGCCCAAGATGCTCTTTTGCCGACGCGGCGTATCTTGATAAGCCGCGTTCCGACTGAACCTTAATCAGCTTTAGCTCTTTGATATCCCTTGATATGGTCGCCTGCGTAACCTCGTATCCTTGCTCCCTGAGCAATACGGAAAGTTCGTCCTGCGTTTCGATATCGTTCTTGTCAATCAGTTCAAGAATTTTGCTGTGTCTGCCCTGTTTCATCTTAACACCCTTTCCTTTATCTGTCCCAGTTGATAAACTTTTTTCTAAGAAGCGGATAAAAATAATCCGGACTGAATCTTATAAACCGCGCCGTATGCGAGGATTTTTTTATAACTACTTCCTGTCCGTTTTTTATATCTATATGTTTTGTGCCGTCTGTCGTTAAAACCATTCCGCTGCGCGCGGCGGGGCGAATCGTTATCCTCTCATCCTCCGTTACTACAAGCGAGCGGGAATGCAGAGAATGCGCGCAAATAGGCGTCGCGAGAAGGCATTTTAACTGCGGGCTTAAAATAGGCCCGCCGGCCGACAGCGAATATCCCGTTGAACCGGTGGGCGTCGAAACAAGTATGCCGTCGCACGCAACGTCGTCCGCAAGAGTTTCGCCTATGAAAAGCTTTAAGCTTATCATGCGCGAAGGTTCCTTTTTCAGTATAGCCGCGTCATTTAGCGCCTCTATAAAAAAAAGCTCCCGCAAGCCGTCTTTTACGGTGCAGTCAAGCATTATTCTCTCTTCAACATAAAAATTTCCGTTTAAGAGCGTATCTATTGATTGTTCGGCTTCACAAAGTTTAGTCTCCGTTAAGAAACCGAGCCTTCCTAAATTAAACCCAAGCATAGGCACTCCAAACCGGCATGTTTTAAGCGCCGCTTTTAAAATAGTACCGTCTCCCCCAAGAACAAAAAGACAATCCACATTACCGTAGTCTATTATATCCGTTTCACCGTAAGGAAGCGTTTTCTCATCAAAGCATACGAATAACCCGCGGTCTCGAAGAAGCCGCGCTAATGCCGCTGTACCGGCCAGTTTTTTGTCTCTTTTCGGATTGGCGTATATGCCTATGCGTTTATAGCTCATTTGTAACCATTATATAGAATGCTGGATTATTATTCAATAATTATTCGTCATCATTTTTAACCAATTTAAAATACATTACAGTATGCTTTATATAAACACCAGTTAAGCGTATAATGCTATAAGCATTATATTGGAAGGTAAAAGACATTGCTCCTTACAACGGGTTTATTATTTAGTGAAATCCACGTTCCGCAGACAAATTCGCGTGTTAATGGGTGGCGCTTATTATCTTTTGCCAGTAGACTTTAGCCGCAAAAAGTTTTTTGGAGGTCGATATGGAAAGAAAAACTATAGGCAGTTTTATTGCCGCTTTAAGAAAAGCCAAGGGTTTAACGCAGCAGGAGGTTGCGGAACGCTTATGCGTTTCCAACAAAACGGTAAGCAAATGGGAATGTGACGACGGCTTGCCCGAGATAACGATTATACCGGCAATCGCGGAACTGTTTGAGGTTACTGCGGACGAGATACTAAAGGGCGAAAGAAAGACCCATGCCGGGAGCGCGAGAGAGCGGATAAAGTGTGAAAAACAAATAGAGCGGCTGATAAGCGTTACCGCGGGCAGATTTAAAAATAACTCCTATATTGCTTTTGCTGTCACGCTATTTGGCGTCATTTGGCTTTTTACGGTTTCGTATGTGTTTTACCGTCCAATATTGGGCTTTGGCATACTTACGGCTTGTATCGCCGCGAGTTTTATTTGTGAGTTAATCTTTTTAAACAACGCTAAAACAGCCGTAAGCTCAAATGAGCCGATTGACGGCTGCAACGCTCTTGCCGAGCCTTTTTATAAAACGTTATTGAATTGCTTTTTTATGGTTACATGCTCAAACATCTCTGCGCTTATTTTAGGACTGCCGTTTGTGATTGTGACCGACCCGTTTTTTACGGAGAGCGTTATAGCGTTCGATGATTATATTGGGCTGCTGCCGCAGCTTTTCGCCGCCGGAGCGCTCGCGGGCATAATCACAAGGACAATCGCTAAAAAAGCATTGAAAATTGACGCCGCGATTTATTCACCGGAGCAAAAAAAGAAACTAAAAAAGCTGAATCGCGGCTTACTTATTGCGTTTATACTGTCGGTGGCCGTTTTCTTCGGGTTCATCGCTTTAATATCCGGTATTGCCAATCAAAGCGGCGGCGGCGCAAAAATACATTTTGGATTGCTTTTTTATGCTTTTTGGATAACGGCCGCCGCCTTTATTGCCGCCGTATATCATAAAAAACGAAATAAGATTTTAAAAGAGAAATAAGAGGCTTTACATCATAACAGTAAGCGCTATAAGCGCCTGGCTGCCGTAATAAGCCGCCGTACCCAGCGCGCCCGCCGCGCGCCCGAAGCTGTTGCCTAATTTCTCAAATGCCGGCAGCATATCGGACAATACGAACAACACGCCTCCCACCGCCGCGCAGATTGAAAACGCGGCGCTTGTTTTTTGCGCAAACAGCATGGAAAATGCCCGCGCGGCCATAAGCCGCAATAGTATTGCATGGGCTGTCTCCGTTAAACTTATCTTTTTGTCACCCTTTGCTTTAAACGCGAAAAATCCCGCGCTTATCAGCAGCAAGAAAAAAGCGCCGTCGTACCAAGCCGGCGCAGCCTTTGTACAAAAAGCGATAATGTAAGCCGTATGCGTAACAATGAAAGCGGCGGTTCCGGCTTTATTATATGCCCGTGAAACACCCGCAAACAGAAGAAATATATCCCCACCGAGGGAAAAACTTAAACCGGCGACTATAAGCGTGTAATACGGTTCGTCCGCTTCTATACGCGCGCTTACCGCCACCAATACCAACATAACGCCGGCCGCCGCTTTGAAAAACAGCCGCGCGGAAAACGGTCCGCCGCGCTCAAAGTATATATAAGCGCCGGCAAAAACGCACATCAAAGCCACGAACACATATGTCACACGTTACAACTCCTCTTGCGCTCCCTTATCTTCGTAATCGTCATCGTCCTCGTAATAAAGACGCTCGAACTCTTCCCATACAATATCAAGCTTATCCTCGTCCTCTATAGGAACATAGCAGTCGCAGCCGTCTTCGTCCTCAAGCACTTCCATAAGCAAAACCTCGCCGTTCTCAACGCCTTCCATTTTTTCCTCGGGCGTTAACGCAACAAATATACTCTCTTCAAATTCGAACGTCATAATATGCAAAAATCGCACATCTTTGCCTTCCTCGTCCGTGAGAACAACAACATTTTCATCATTCATAAACAATCTCCCCTTAATGCCAAAAATGCGGCATTGTTATTATGATTAGGCCGCCGCGTTTTTATACCCCGCGGCGCTTGCGGCTAAATTCTATCAAGGTAAGTGCGAAGGATATAAACCGCGGCAATTTTGTCAACCACCTGCCTGCGCTTTTTTCGCGACACATCGGCTTCTATCAGTATACGCTCCGCGCTTACAGTGGTGAGCCTTTCGTCTATAAACTCAACCGGCAGCCCGAGTGAAGAAACCTCTCCCATAAACTCGCGCACCATTTTTGCCGACGGTCCTTCGCTGCCGTTCATATTAAGCGGAAGCCCCGCGACAATAAGGCTCGCCCCCATCTCACGCGCGCGCCGCGCTATATATTCCGCGTCATTGCCTTTTCGGGTGTATGTCTCAAGCCCCTGCGCCGTTATGCCAAGCGGGTCGGAAACCGCTATGCCGATTCGTTTTTCCCCTATATCGACACCCATGATTCGTTTCATTTTTTCACCTTTGATAATTTAAAAAATAAAAAAGCGAGCCCTAGCGGACGCTAATTTAGTTTCCGGCAAATGTAAACATACCGAAAAATCATTGATCTTCCGCCTTGGAGAGGCTGTCAATGTAAACCTTAACAAATTCCTCAAGCAGCTCGTCCCTCTCAACGCGTTTTATAAGCGAACGGGCGTTTTTATAGCTTGTTATGTATGTCGGGTCTCCGGAAATGATATATCCGACGATTTGATTAACGGGGTCGTACCCCTTGTCTTTAAGGGCGTCGCAAACAAGCCATATAACTTCCCTCGCGGGATTGGAAAGCTCTTTTGACAATGAAAATTTCATCGTCTCGTCAAACCTTGTCACGGCTCGTCCCCCCTTAACTTTTTCGATATTATATACCACTGCCGGTAATATTTCAAACCAAAAACAAAGGCTTATAACAATTTATCAGAATTGTAACGAATACATAAAATATTCGTAACTGTTGCTTACGATATCGTTTACAATGATACAAAGCCGGCGCTGCCACCGGCCCTGCAACTTAACTGCTTGTTTCCACCATTTTATCCATATGGTCATTAATTGCTCTGCGGCTGTTTCGGACAGCGCGTTTAAGCTGTGGCTGAAGATATGGAAGCGCGACGACTGCAGCTGCCGCGCCGATTGCCCCGCCGGCTAACATGCCAAGCAGTACATTTAATCTCATACTGTCACTCTCCTTTCAAGCAGTTCGCTAAAAGTAGTTTGCTCAAAAGAAGCGCCGGATATCACTTCCAATATTTTTTTACCGCAAGTTACGCAAAATGTTTTTCGCCGTTTTTTTGCGCAAAAGGCGTTATGGCGCGAAGCTCGCCTACAAATTTCGTTATAAGAGAGATAACGCTGTCAATCTGCCGCTCTGTGTTATCTCTTCCTATGGTAAACCTTAAGGCTGCCCGCGCTTCGTTCTCGTCCCGCCCCATAGCGCGAAGCACATACGAGGGCTTCACCGAACCCGAGGTGCAGGCGGAGCCGGTTGAAACCGCTATTCCCTCAAAATCAAGCCTTACCATAAGCGCGAGAGAATCGATGCCGTCGAAAGAAGCGTTTACATATCCGGCAAGACGGCTTGCGTTGGCGCCGTTAATGCGCGTACCGGCTATTTTAAGAAGCCCGTCCTCAAGCCGCTTTGCCAAAGCGTGATGATGCGCGTTATCTTTTTCCGCCGACTCGTCCGCAATCCGCAGAGCGGCTCCAAGCCCCGCCGCGCCGGGGGAATTGTATGTGCCCGCGCGCAAACCCTTTTCTTGCCCGCCTCCGTGCATAAAACGCTCAGGCGTTATTCCGTCTTTTATATAAAGCGCGCCAATGCCCTTAGGACCGTACAGCTTATGGGCGCTGATTGATAAAAGATCGATACCGAGCTCCGCCACGTTTATTGGCACGCGCCCCACCGCCTGTACGGCGTCGGTGTGAAAAGGTATGCCGTGGCTTTTGGCTATACCGCCTATATTGCGCACGGGCATTATGACGCCCGTCTCGTTGTTGGCAAACATAACGCTTATAAGTACGGTATCAGGCGCTATCGCTTTTTCCAATTCCTCTGTGTTTATAAGACCTTCCTCATTAACGGGCAGATATGTTACCCTAAAGCCCCGTTTTTTTTCAAGATAAACGCAGCAGTCAAGCACGGCGTGATGTTCCACTTGAGTGGTAATAATATGGCCTTTGCCCGCCGCTTCCGCTATACCTTTAATCGCCCAGTTGTCACTTTCGGTTCCGCCCGACGTCAAATATATTTCGCCGGTCTTTGCGCCTAATATTTTTGCCGCCTGCTCTTTGGCGAAGGAAACAGCCTTATTGGCCGTTCTGCCGTATCCGTGCTGGCTTGACGGGTTGCCGAAATGCTCTTCAAAATAAGGCAGCATTGCCTCAAACACGCGTTTGTCCGTATTTGTGGTTGCCGCATGGTCAAGATATATTTCCATTCTTTATGCACCTTCTATTTTAGTCAGATTAATAATAACAAAGATACCGGCGCGCCGCAACGCCGTTTAATATATAATCGTATATTTGTTGAGCGCTTGTATTTGCTCCAGAAAAATACCAGTCCAAAGATATAATAAAAAGTACCGGCGAGGCATCCGGTACTTTCAAGCTTTTGTATCCATATTATTCGATGTCTATAATACGGGAATTATCCTTGCGCTGTTGGCGCGGCACCGTTATTTTCAGTATACCTCCGTCAAGCTTGGCTCGTATGCCTTGCGCGTTTGCATCGCCAAGATATATGCTTCGTCTTGAGGATACGCTGCGGCGTTCCCTGTGTATGTAGTTTTTGTTTTCCTCGTCTTTGGTTTCCTCACGGTTATACGAAATTTGCAGCGTTCCTTCCGTAAGCTCTATGCTTATCTCGTCCTTTTTCGCCCCCGGAAGCTCGGCCTCTATTAAGTATTCTTCATCTGTCTGCTCTACATCAAGCTTAAAAGCTTCGCGGCGGTGTCCGGACGTCCACGGATCGCTGAAAAAGTCGTCGAGCACATTGTAAAAATCCTCAAACCCCGTGGGGGTCAGCCTGCCGCGGTGTACAGGTATAAGATTCGCCATTATAATCAACTCCTTTTCTATATGTTCCCATTTTGTTAGCACTCCCGCCTCACGAGTGCTAACGCCCTGACTATTTTATAACGTTTTTTAGGTAAAATGTCAAGGCTGTAATATAAATTGTTTACAGTTTCTTAAAATTAATACGTCTTAAACAATTTTGCTTATCTCGCTGCGAAGCTGCTTTATTATGCGTTTTTCCAGCCGCGATATGTAAGACTGGGATATACCAAGATAATCCGCTACCTGTTTTTGCGTCTGTTCCTTTTTTCCGTTTAACCCGAATCGCATTTCCATTATCATTTTTTCGCGCTCGCATAACCTTTCAATGCAGCTTTGCATCAAATCTTTTTCCACTCCGTCCTCTATTTCCGTATATACGACATCCGGCTCCGTACCAAGTATATCGGACAATAACAGCTCATTGCCGTCCCAATCGACATTAAGCGGCTCGTCAAACGACACCTCATAGCGCAGCTTGGCGTTACGGCGCAGATACATCAAAATCTCGTTTTCTATACAGCGCGAGGCGTATGTGGCAAGCTTTATGTTTTTATCAACGTCAAATGTGTTGACCGCTTTTATAAGCCCTATAGCCCCTATTGACACAAGGTCTTCAATGCCTATGCCCGTGTTCTCGAATTTTCGGGCGATATATACCACAAGCCTTAAATTGCGCTCAATCAATATCCGCCTTACCGACTTGTCCCCCTCCCCCAGCAGCCGCAGCAGCGCGGTCTCCTCCTGCAATGAAAGCGGCGGCGGGAGCGCCTCGCTGCCGTTTATGTAATCGATGCCGGCTTGCAACCCCAACCGCAGCGTCACCCACGCTATAATTTTCCGGAACCACATCGTCTTCATTGTTTTCTCCTCTCTTAAGTTCGTCTATCATATCGCCGCCGACAATAGCGCCAAAGCCGCCCGAAGGCATATTTTTCGCTATGCATACCACCGCGCGCATTCCGGCGCCGCCTTTAAAAAGTACGGCTTCATCTATTTCTATACCAAAAAAAAGTTCTTTTCCCGCCGCGGTGGAACAGGGTACAATTCTTAATTTGTCGGTCTGTGTATATTCTTTCGCCGTCAAAATATGCAGCGTTTTTTCATCAAGAAGCTCTCTTGCCGCAGCGCGGCTTAAAAAAATTACACCGCAGCCCGACAACGGTTCTTTAACAAGGTTGCCCGTATCAACAAAAGCCTTAACGCAAGTTTTACGCTCGCCCGCTTTCAGCGTTAAGTTTACGCCGAGGTTTTGCCTAAGCTTTATATTTCGCCTTATTCGGGAAAGTACCGTTATAAGCGCCGCGCCCGCAAACAGTCCTAACAGTATATAGCGCGCAGGCGGGCGCACGACTATCGCTCCGCCGATTACGGACGGCTCGCCGAAGCTTAACATAGACGCGTATATCGCTCCCGCGAAAACGAAAGACACAGCCCAGAACGCGCATACGCTTACAATGAAACGCTTTTCCCCGCGTGTCCAGAAACCTATAAAACACATTGCAAACGCCGCGGCGGCTTTAACATACAGCGAGGCGAGTATTCCGCCGAACAAAACCGCGGCGCAAGCATAAACCCCGCCCGCGGCCGCCGAAAGAATAAAGCGGCGCCACCGCGCTTTAAGAGAAGTCAGCCGCGCGGTCAGCAGAAGTATAAGCAGATTGATTAAAAAGTTATCAAGAAAAACAAGCTCTATATATACCTTGTGCAACCGCTTTTTTACCCTTCTTATTATGGGTACATTATATAGTTACTGTTAGCTTATAAATTGTAGAACCGCGCAATATAAAAAAAATAAAATGACGCAAAAAATGAAATATACACGGCGATTGATACCGTATATACAAACACCGGGTATGCTTTTAAAAAATGAATTGATACGCTAAAGCTTCATGGTCGTAATTTTTATGTTTCCGTTGTCCAAATGTACTATTCCGTAAGACGGTCTTAAAATACGCGGTTCCCCGAGACTGCCGGGGTTATAGAGCCTCACGCCGTGAAAACGCCTCTCAACGGGTATGTGCGTATGCCCGAACAGCGCAAGGTCGGCCTGCTTTTCCCGGGCGTATAGCCCAAGCCGCAGAAGCGAGCTTTTTACAGACTGCTTATGCCCGTGAAGCGCCAGTACGCGTACGCCTTCTATATTAAGCTCCAGTTCATCTTGGCCGTCGGAGCCAAAATCGCAATTGCCGCGAAGCGAATAAACGGCAAGTTTTGTGCAATCGCGTATATACCGGGCGTCCCGGCTGTAGTCCCCGAGGTGAATAATAATGTCTGCATCTAAAGCCCGTCCCAAAACCGCCGATATATTTGCCCTGTGCCCGTGGCTGTCGCTTATCACCAGCAGCTTTTTCATAATAGCTTTTTGAGCGCCAAAAGCGCGCGCGCCCGGTGGCTTAAGCCGTTCTTTATTTCCTCGGGCATCTGCGCGAATGTTTTATTGTATTCGGGCACCAAAAAAAGAGGGTCGTAACCAAAGCCTTCGTTGCCGGAAGGCGCAAGCGCAATTTTGCCCTCTATCTCGCCGCGCGCGGTTATCACCTTTCCGCCCGTAACGAGCGCTACGACGCATACAAAACGCGCTTTGCGATTGCTTATCCCCTCAAGCTCTTTAAGCAGTTTTGCGTTGTTTTGCTCGTCCGTGGCGTTATCCCCCGCGTATCTCGCGGAAAGCACCCCCGGCGCGCCCCCAAGCGCGTCCACGCATAATCCCGAATCGTCGGCAAGCGCGTCACATCCGGCGGCAGCGGCGGCTTGCCCGGCTTTTTTCACGGCGTTTTGCTCGAACGTTTCTCCGTCCTCCGCAACGCTGATATTAAGCCCCATATCCGCAAATGTTACTATCCGCCCGTAAAATCCGCCAAGTATGGACTTTATCTCTTTTGCTTTGCCTTTGTTATTGGTCGCGATAAGCAGCCGTCTCATGCTTTTAGCGCTTCCTCCTGTATCTTTTGAATTTCTAAATTGGCCTTGCCGCTAAGGTTTAATATCTTCGTCAGTTCGGCGCGAAGAAAAGGGCGTTTTTCGCCCGTCCCTTGAATTTCGACTATGCCTCCGCCGTGAGCCATAACTATATTAATATCCGCGGCGGCTCTGCTGTCTTCGCCGTAATCAAGGTCTAGCAATATCTCTCCGTCCACTATGCCGCAGCTGACCGCGGTAATACCGTCCAAAACAGGGTTTTGCGCTATAAGGGATTCTCCCGTCATACTATCGACACATTCGCGCAGCGCGACATACGCGCCCGTTATGCAGGCCGTGCGCGTACCGCCGTCGGCGTCCAGAACATCGCAGTCCACGTGTATTGTGAAGCCGGACAGCGCTTGAAGATTAACCACGCTGCGCAGGCACCGCCCTATCAGCCTTCCTATCTCGGTGCTGCGGCCGTCGGGGCGCCTCAATTCGCGCGGTTTGCGCGAAGGCGTGCTGGCGGGCAGCATTGCGTACTCCGCGGTCAGCCAGCCTTTGCCCGTGCCCTCAAGGAACGGCGGCACGCCAGCCGCATACATGGCCGAGCATATAGCCCTTGTGCCGCCCCATGATATAAGCGCGCTTCCGTGCGCGTTTTTTAAAAAACTCTTTTCTATAGCGATGGGGCGCAAACTCCGCGCCGCGCGCCCGTATTCTCTTTTCATTTGTATTAATGCCTTCCTTAATTCATTGTGTTTACAAACTCGGGATAAGCCATAGTCGTCTGCGATGTTGACGCGTATTCCTTGCCGTCCGCCAGTATGCGCACCTCGTCTATGTTGTCAAACTGCATAAGTGTAAGCACTATACACCTTATAAGCGCCTTTTCCTTCGCAGGCTTATCGCCTATTTCGGCGAATTCCTTCGAAAAATTTATTGAAGCGACGCCGTTATCATCCACGTTAACGCCAAGCAGCGACGTGCCCTCCGGAAAAAGGCTTTTAAGCCCTCCCTCTCCCGGACCTTTTACAAGCTCGTTCATAGCGGCGAAAGCGTCCGCCTTGCCGCCGACATATTTCGTTACCGGCACTATCGCCGTCCCCGATTCGTTTTGAAAATAAAGCAGCAGCTTGGAAGCGTTGTCAAGGTCGGCCGTTGAAAGCGTTGTCGTAATGTTAAGGTCGAACTTTTCAAACGGTTTGCTTATATCGGTGCCGCAAGGCAGGTTTTCCCTACAGCCCGCCTGTTTAATTATTACCGAATCAATAGCGGTAAATTCAGTAAGCGTGTTTACCACGGCTGTTACTTTATTTATTTCATCTATTGGATTATACGCGGCGATGGCGTTTTCGCTAAGCTTTATCGTCGCCACGCCGTCCTTTATTGACAAACTAAGCTCTGTTCCCTCCTCGAGTATAGGATTAAGTCCCATATATGACATTTGCGCGTCGGCGTTTGGGTCTGCTATAAGCTGGGATACGGCCGAGGCGCCTATACCCTCCACCCATTCGATCTGTTTCATAACAGGCACAATATGACCGTAATCATCGGCAAGATAAAGCACCGTTTTTCTGTAGTTTGCGTCGTCCGTTTGATTCACCGCGGGTATCTCCTGGTAAACCTCTTCTTTCTGCGCTTCGCACGCGGCGATTCCCAGCGCCAAAATCACGGCAACCGCCGCCGCAATTATTTTTCTGTTCATTTCCCGTTCCTCCCCCTGTGTACTTTTTATAAATATATTAACGGGAAAGAAAGTATATGTAATTGAGAACAAGCCTTTTTACTGCCGGACAATGTTTACCGCCCTTATTTTTAAATCTCCGGCTATATTTCGGGATTAACGTGAACAATAACATCAATCACCTGCGGAAAATCAGCCTTTATCGCGTCGCTTACCGCGTCGGCGACGTCGTGCCCCTCAAGCACGCTTATGCTTCCGCAAACCCCTACGGCCACGTCAACAAGAAGACCGCGTCCCATCCTGCGGCACTTAAGCCAGCATATTTTACGCACGCCCGGCGCGCCCTCTGCGTTAGAGCGCAGCGCCTGCATCGTTTTGTCGTCCGGAGCCGCGTCAAGCAGCATACGGCTCGATTCCGCTATTATGCCTATTGCCGTCTTAACTATAAGCGCCCCTATCAACACCGCTACGGCCGGTTCCGAATAAACCGCAAGCGCGTTTATATCAAAATGCGTACCGGCAAACGCCGCCGCTATTGCGGCCGCGGCGCCGGTTGTTGCCCATATATCGTTGCGGTGGTCCTTGGCGCTTGTTATAACGGCTATCGAATTGAGCCTTTTGCCGGCCGCATAAGTGGCTTTGAACATAAAAAGCTTAATAAAAACAGAAACCGCGGCCGCGCCGAACGCGTACCAGCTTGGAGCCTTTACAATCTGCGATAAGGCGTTGCCTACCGCTTCGTATACCACAAAGCACATGCCGGAAATAATCATTATACCCACAATAAGCGAAACAAGAGCTTCCATTTTGCCGTGGCCGTAATGGTGATCGCTATCGCCCGGCTTTAATGAGTATTTTAAGCCAACCAGCATAACGGCTCCGCTTAACACGTCGCCCGCCGAATTGACTGCGTCCGCCTTTAAAGCCTCGCTGCCAACCCAAAGCCCAACGGCGCCCTTAAGCAGCAGCAAAAAAACATTACCTAAAAGGCAAAGCATAATTATTCTTAACCCATAGTCTTTTTGCATAAAACAGCCCGCCTGCTTTATGATATATTAATCTTTTTAAATAATCATAACAGAATTATCCGCAAGAATAAAGCGCGCTGTCAATAAACCGACTAATAAACGCCTGTAATACATATGCGCGTTTATGTGCTAAATATGCCGCATTACGATTATAAGCCTATGCCGATATAAAAAAAGCACGGCGGCGCGTGGCGGCCATGCTTTGCCGGTCAACAGTCACGCTCTTTCCATGTACTCGCCTGTGCGGGTATCAACGCGGATAATATCCCCCTGGTTGATAAACAGCGGAACCATTATTTTAGCGCCCGTCTCCAAAATTGCGGGCTTGTTTCCCGCGGTGGCGGTGTCGCCCTTAAAACCCGGGTCGGTTTCGCTTACTTCAAGCTCAACAAAGTTAGGCGGATCGACGGAAAAAGCCTCGCCCTTGAAAAACCGTATAGTAACGGGCATATTCTCTTTTATGTAATTAAGAGCGTCCTCCACCTGATTATGATTTAGAGGAATCTGCTCGTAAGACTCGTTATCCATAAAGTAGTAGAGCTCCCCGTCGCTGTACAGATACTCCATCGCCTTTGTTTCGACATGCGCTTTAGGGAACTTTTCCGATGGATTATAGCTTTTTTCAAGCACATTGCCCTGCATAATGTTTTTCATTTTAGTGCGCACGAAAGCCGCGCCCTTTCCCGGCTTAACATGCTGAAAATCTACAATAATCCAAACCTGACCGTCAATCTCCACCGTCAGTCCTTTTCTGAAATCTCCGGCTGAAACCATATTTAACCTCCAAGAATTATATGATTGTAACTTCCCGCGGCGCGGCCGTAAGATTGACGCAGCCGCCGTTTTTAACGATGCACAAGTCCTCTATGCGTATACCGAAACACCCCTCAATATAGATGCCCGGCTCTATTGTGACCGCCATGCCCTCTTTCAGCACAGCGTCCGATACCTCGTTAATAGCGGGCTCTTCGTGTATAAACAGCCCAACCCCGTGGCCAAGGCCGTGCCCGAAAGCGCTTGCATAACCGCTTTTAGCTATGTAATCGCGTGACGCGGCGTCAACAACACGCGCGGCTTCACCGGCTTTTAACGCCGCAATGCCAATTTCCCCCGCGCGATTCACTATATCATATACTTTTTGCCTCTCTTTGTCCATATACGATATGGCTGCGGTGCGCGTAAAATCCGAGCAATATCCCTCAAACTTGCAGCCGTAATCCATGGTAAGCAAATCGCCCGCTTTCAGCTTTCTGCCGGACGGCGCCGCGTGCGGCAGGCTTGTGTTTTCTCCCGAAGCCACTATAGGCGCAAAAGCGCTTTCCGCGCCGTTTTTGTGCATATAATAAATAATCTCGGCTTTTATATCCAGCTCCGTTATGCCTTCGCGTATAAGACCGCACAGATGAAAAAAAAGCAAATCATTGTGCCTTGCGCCTTTTTCTATAAGAGCAAGCTCATATGAATCTTTTACGGCTCTTTGCGATGAAATGTCATCCGATAAATCAATTATATTATTCTCGCCCATATGCTGCGCGTAAGCTTTATACGCGGGGGTTAGCACCCAACGCAGGTCTGCGCCTATTTTTCCGGCTTTATGCTTTTCGGCAAGCTCAAATATGGTTTTTACGCGCGTCTGCGCTTTTGTTTCTATTACCGTAAAATTGGTTTGCGCCTCGGCCTGTTCGCTGTAACGAAAGTCGGTAAACAAAAAACGTTCATCCCGCGTTATCAAAAGCTGGCTGCTTGCGCCCGTAAAGCCCGAGTAATACGCCACATTCTCGGCGGCTGTTATAAGCGCGGCATCGGCTTTACGCGTATTAATCATTCGCAGCAGTTTTTCAATTCTCATATTGCGCCAACTGATATTCGTACATTTTTTTCATATCTACCGCGTCTTCGGCCATGGTTCCCTTAGACTCGCATATAATGACAGGCTCAAGCCTTCGTTTTGCCAAAAGGTACGCCAGCGGTGAAAAATCCGGCCCGTAGTCAGTATCCGCGAATGTATGATGCTTCCTCTCGCCGGCGGCGGAATACTCTATACGCGAAAAATGGACGTGAAAACGGCGTGCGCGATATCCCCCGAGACTGTTTTCAAGCTCGTCAAGCACAGCGCGAAAATCGTCCCGCGTCTTTAGCGCCCCTAGGCCGCGGGCGTGAAGATGCCCGAAATCGACGGCGGGCACAAGCCTCTCGTCAATTGCGCATAGCTCTATAACCTCTGTCAAATCGCCTATCTGTTTTATTCTTCCCATAGTCTCGGGACAGATTTCAATATCAAGAAGCTTTTCCGAATCAAGAATCTTAATAATTTCAAAAAGCGATTCTTTAACGCGCGCGAATGCCAAATCACGCTTAACGCCGCTTTCGGAGCCCGGATGAAACACTATTCTTTTTGCGCCCATCCATTTTGCCGCTTGAGCGGTCTTAAGGAAAAAGCGAATATTCCCTTCGCGTTTTTCTTTTTCGTCCGTTGCGAGGTTGATATAGTAAGGAGCGTGTACGCTTAAAAATATGCCGTGCGAAGCCGCCTGGGCACCTATTTTTTCTGCGGCCGGCTGCCCTACGCGCACTCCCCTGCCGAACGAATATTCATATGCGCCAAGCCCTAATTTCTTTATCCATGAGAAGGCCTCGTATGTGTGTTTATGCCCCTGCGCATAAAAGCTGTCCGAATTGCCCGAAGGCCCAAATAATATCATAAGAATATATTACCCTAAACTTAAGCATAAACAAAGCTTTTATATTATTAATATTTCGGCTACAGCTTATATGCCGGTTCGTTTAGAAGCGGCTCGATCACGCTTTTTGCTTTTTCTATCTGGCGCTCGCTTCCGGAAACGGCAATCCAGCAGCTTCCTTCCGCTCCGCATACGCCGCCCGCCGAAACAAGCTCCGCGTCGGCGCCCGATATTATATTTATCGCCTCAAGCTCGGTTATTATCTCTCCGTAAACGGGCAGCAGCCTTAAACCCGCCGCGTTTTCCAAGTTAAGCTTGTTTGCTATTTCGGTTATATCGCCGGGTATCCTTTTTTCCACACCTACGGGCAGATAAAGCGACACGCGTCTGCCGGCAACCGCCCGCAAGGCCGCCATGATTGTGCCGCCCTTTGGATGGCCTATAAGTATCCCCGCCTGTTTGCTTAGCATGTTAATTGCGTTAGCGCCTTTTATAATAACATCGCCTTTTTTAAGACTGTCCGCGACGGCGAAAATATCAAGCCCTTTTTCCCATTTGCCGTTTATTATTACTACGTCGCCCGCAAAACCGCCCTCATCCGGCAGCCTGCCCGCTTCCGTAAGCTTATATGACGGCGGAAGTGTTATGCCTCTTACAAAACCGCTGCGCGAATAATCACGCTGCCCGATATAATCGAGAGTCTCCTCCGCAACATAAGCGTTTGTCGTTCCCGCAATAATTACAACGGTACCCGTTTTTAGCGCCTGCTTAATCTGCTCTTTATACAGTATGGATTTTGCAATCAGCCGTTTTCCCGCCGCCGGTGTAATTAAATATTGTTTTATCATTTCCATATTTTTTGCCTCCCTTTTAATCGCCGTATAAATAAAACAAAAATGATACAAATATCATTCCGAATGTTTTTAACACAAAAGCAAGCCTCACGCCTGCCGGTTTGCGGTTCCTTAATACATATTAGACCATATGAACGGTTATTGTCCAGTTTTTTTGGCCAGTTCAACAGCCAGTTTGGATATGGCTTTGCTTTCTATGCGCGATACATAGGAGCGCGATATACCCGTCTTGTGCGCAATCTCGCGCTGTGTCTGCGGACGCATGCCGTTAAGCCCGTCGCGCCTCTCTACAACGGCCTTTTCCCGCCTTGTCAGGCACTTACCCAAAAGACCGTAAAGCATACGTGTTTGTATGCTAAGCTCCGCCTGTTCCGGCACAATATCTTCCCGTGTCCCGAGAATATCGATAAGCGAAATCTCGTTACCCTCTTTGTCAACGCCTATAGGGTCGCACAAAGATACCTCGCATCTTACCTTTTTGCTTGACCGCAGCGCCATAAGCACCTCGTTTTCAATACATTTCGCGGCGTATGTGGCAAGCTGTGTTCCTTTTTTGGGCATAAAAGAATTGACCGCCTTTATAAGCCCTATGGTGCCGATTGATATAAGATCGTCATTAGGCAGCGCTGTGTTCTGATATTTTTTTACTATATGCGCCACTAACCGCAGGTTGTGCTCGACAAGTTTATGCCGCGCGGCTTCATCTCCCTGCACGCTTTGGTTTATGCACGCGGCTTCTTCATCTTTGCAAAGAGGCTTTGGGAAAGTCCGTCCGGAAAGATATCCGGCTAAGAAAAGCAGTTCCCTGACAATACTGAGAAAATCAAACATAGTATGCCTCCGCAGCTTTATACTCTAAAGCCTATGCGGAGCCGCGTTAAAATTTGCCTGTCCTCTAACGCCAAGTGTTTGTATATGCTTTTTGATAAAACGCTTTTGATAAGCGAAAGAAATGTATCCCTTGGGATTTAAGTTTTGCGCCGCGGCAACCGTCAGTCATACAATTCCCCTAACGCACTGTCCGCATACTCCTGTATTCCTTTTGATGTAAAATACTTGGATGTTGTCTTTCCGCCGACTTCCGCCGGAGAGTTTGGGTGATGCCGCAAATAACAATTAAGCAATATTACTTCCCCCGGCGTTAAACCGTCCGAAAAATATAGCTCCGTAAACGCGTTAAATTTATCGTCCGTCGGTTCATCAAACCATTCGTCAATGTTGCTTATGCCCCTTATAACACGCTCCCGCTTTTCCTGCGAATCAAAAAGCGTTATATAAACCGTTCTGTGACGCGCCGCGGTACAAAGATAGTTATTGAATTCGTCTTTGTCCATGTCCTTCGAGTTACCGTTTATTACATTCGCAACGCCGTTTAGTTGGTCTTTTAATTTGTCCCATATGCCGTCATTATAGTTTTTGGCGTCCTTGAACGCCTCGATTGAAAACAGCTTTAAATACTGGCTTTCGGTAATCTTGCCATCGCTATGCATTTCCCGGACCAACAAAGCCGCAGACCAGTCATTGTATCTTTCAGCGATGCTGATAAGCATATCATACCGTTCCCTGTTTTCTATATCTTCCTTTGACAAAGTGGGTTTGGGAGTAGGGGACGATGTTAATTCCGGAGCAGCAGGCGTATCGGCCGCATCCTCCTGATTGGCGTCCGGCTCGCCGGCGCAAGCGGCAAAAGCCAGCAGCACAATCAACATAATAAAAATCAACACTATCTTTTTCATTTGTCGTTATCCTTTCTTAAACAAACATTTCCCGTATGTCGCTGTTGCAGAACGTCACGTCATGGTATTCCGTCGATTTAGTTATTCCGGACCGATAGTGACTATCTTGCCCGCATAGCCGGGGATTAAATACTGCTATCTAACTTTAGGTACTGCGTCTGCGTGATAATGCCCGCGCCTGTTGTACGCAGTTTTTGCAAAAGTTTCTGTTCTACTCCAAGGTAATAATTACCCAATTTTGATCAATATATTTTGCATTATTGGTATAATAATCATCTTTAATTTTTTCTATTGACTGGGCTTCAATCATATACTTTATAGCAGTACAAGCCAAAAACCTTTGCATAAACATTGTTACAGTTTGATTGTTCGTATCAACATGAATGCTAGAAATATTATTTCTCCTAAGCAACCCTAATATATTTGATAAATCTTTTTCGAGCTCATGTGATATTTTGTAATCCATATAAACATAATACCCGCCAACATTATATGGTTTATTATCAGGTTGTTCTATATTTTCTTGTGTAGCTATGTAATTGATACTGTTATCAAAACATATATTAACAAATCCATTTAGTTTATCACTATTTTCATTAAAAAAATATTCCGCTTCTTCTGGCAATGTACGCATTTCATAACTAACATATTGTAAAAACCAAATAATCAGTGTTACACATAATATTATAACTATTCCAACTATTATTATCAGCTTTTTTATATTCTTCGACATTCTAACCTCCTTATTAGGGGTTCCAATTTGCATAACTCCACCCAATCATAACATTGTTGTTGTGACTTCGCCTGTTTGTGTGTCCGCCCCGGGCGTATTTATCTGCGTGCCAATCATCTGGTTGCGCAGGTTATATGTGTAGTCGGTTGTTCTCCAGTATATATCTGTAATACCGTCTTCTGTAAACTCAAAGTATTTACTGTTCTCTTGTATCTGGTTGCCGCGAAGGTCGTATTTAAAAATATCCTCATTCTAATACAATATATATTTGCTACTCAATTGCTATTTTATCTATAAAAGTCACACAATAATCACCAGCGGACATATTAAACACCCATAAATGTCCTAATACGATTTTCATATGACCATATAAATCCCCATGGAATTCTTTTAATCTGATGTTTCTCTTATTTCCTGTCTCCACATCATATTCCATTATATTAGGCGACGACCCTTTGTCGTAATTAGGCCAGTAATAAAAATATAATTTTCCGTTATAAAATGACG
>Ga0265293_10006389_pt1 | contig 18917 bp, 16 predicted proteins | sample Munlanlewell138R_FD_192505 | JGI IMG/M metagenome (GOLD analysis project Ga0265293, IMG submission 192505) | Leachate microbial communities from a municipal landfill in Southern Ontario, Canada - Leachate well 138R | ecosystem: Engineered > Solid waste > Landfill > Unclassified | place: Canada... | reverse complement strand
TCTATGCTTTCTGGAAAGAGGTTGATTTGGTATCTGCTTTCACCTTGTATGTAATCCATAATTATCACCTTTTTCGATAGTTTATATCTGGATTCTATCATATTCGGCTAAATTATGGAATCCCTTTAGGGAGTTTTCACACAGTCTGACGTTTTGTTTGCCACCTCAGTTTAGAGAAGTCAAAAAGTCATCTTTGTCCATTATCTTGCTATCTTGTGATAAAATAGATCCGAGTGATTAGGAAAAGTACCCTAAAAGAAAAAAATTAGGTATAAGGGGATCTATTTGAATGGTAAAAATAAAGGAAGAGCAACAGCTACAGCTTCGTTTCACACCAGAAGGCTTTATTATTGAGGAGGGTGGCAAGCTATCCGAAGCCGTTGGTCCTTGGTTAGATAAATTTAAAAAGGATAAATACAAAACTTTGTTTGAACTAAGTTTCTTACCGCAGGAGAAATGGTTTTCCCCTCCTTTGGGATACCTTCATTATATTGGGGAATCCTTACTTAAAAAAGTCAGTCAACAACCGGATTTGGAGCTGAACAGGGATACCATCGGGGTGGACCTAAGCGATGAAGAAATCGAAAGATTTAAAGAGGAAGCTCCCTTTGCAATTGGTTCGGAATATGTCGATGAAAACTGGCTTCGGAATCTTTGGGGGGCCTTGTTTGCTGTTTTTCAAAAAGAGATAAAAGCATTCGATGGCACAGTTAAACGGTTTTTTGCAGAACACAACTCTAATCTCAATATCGTTGGCAGGGTGTTTTTTCACTTGGTGGAAAGTAATGAGGAAGAATGGCCGTTTGCTTTTATGGCTACTTATTCTACTAAAAAAGTTAAAAGCAAAAGGGCTGTTCACACTCCTTTAAAAAATGCTCTCACAGAATTTGAAGGGCAGGAAAAAAAGCTGCTTAGCTTAATTTCAGCGGTAATTAAAGCAGCAGATAAAAGCAATTTTATCTCAGAGCTATTAGAAAGCGGGGAGTTATTTTCACCTATCAAATTGACTGCAGCGGAGGCTTATACAGTTTTAAGGGAAGTAACACTTTATGAGGAAGCCGGCATAATGTGCAGGATACCGAATTGGTGGCGTAAAAAAAGCAGTTCCCTTGGTTTGGCTGTTACAGTGGGTGAAAAAGAGCCTCCCATGTTGGGGCTGGATGCTATTTTGGATTTTTCTTTGACCTTCAAGCTTGGGGATCAGTTTCTAACTAAAAAAGAGTTGAAGGAATTTCTAAAAATGTCGGAGGGTTTGGTGAGATATAAAGGCAAGTGGGTTGAGGTCAGTAAAAATAAGTTGGAAGCCTTGCTGCAGGCTTTTGATAAAATAAGGGATCAGCTTGGCGAGGAGGAGTTTTCTATAGGGGAAGCCTTGCGTCTTGAGTTAATGGGGAGGGAATTTTTAAGTATTCCCGAGGAAGAAATAGAAATTTCCATTACTAATGGACAATGGTTAAAAACCATGAGGACAAATTTAAGTCAACCACATAGGTTACCAAAGGTGGCTACTACACCTTCTTTTAGCGGGAACCTAAGACCCTATCAAGAAAAAGGCTATCAATGGCTTTCTCAAATGTCCAGGTTAAACCTGGGTGCCTGCCTGGCGGATGATATGGGGCTAGGGAAGACCATTCAGATGATTGCCTTTTTGGAATATGTTAGGGTCAATTTTGGGGGACAAGCCCTCTTGGTGTTACCCGCCTCTTTGCTCGGCAACTGGCAAAAGGAAATAGATAGATTTGCTCCCAAAATGCCCTATCAAATATTGCATAAAAGTGCTACAAAAGGGCAGGAGAGGCCAGAGATTAAAAAGGGCTCTTTTTTATATATTACGACCTATGGCATGGCAGCCAGGCTTGATGAGCTAAAAAACAGAGTCTGGGATCACCTTATTTTAGATGAGGCCCAAGCCATTAAAAATCCGAGAACCAAACAGACAAAGACTATCAAACAAATTCCGGCAAAGACCAGGTTTGCCCTGACTGGTACTCCGATAGAAAACCGCCTAGGGGATCTCTGGTCATTATTTGACTTCTTAAACCAGGGACTTTTGGGAACACCGAAGGAGTTTACCAAATTTACTGCAGAACTTAAGGAAAAAAGCGGTGGATATAGTCGTTTACGCCAGGTGGTACAGCCTTTTATTTTGCGCAGGCTAAAAACCGATAAAAACATCATCACGGATTTACCGGATAAGTTAGAAATAAACTCCTACACAACTCTAACTGATAAACAAATTGCTCTTTATAGACAATTAATTCTTCAAATAGAGAAAAAACTGGAGGAGGTGGCGGGGATTGAACGAAAAGGGCTGATTTTGGCCTCAATTATGAAATTTAAACAAATTTGTAATCATCCGGATCAATATGTTGGCCGGGAGCAATTTAAACCTGAACATAGCGGTAAATTTCAGCAACTAAAGGAAATTTGTGAAACGATTAGAGAAAAACGTGAAAGGGTTTTAGTTTTCACTCAATTCAGGGAGATGGCGGAGCCTATATCCGATTATTTGACAGGGGTGTTCGAAAAGCAAGGTTTAGTGCTACACGGGGGCACACCGGTAAAAAAACGTGGGGAAATGGTGGATCAATTTAACGGGGAACAGTACGTCCCCTACATGGTGTTGTCCCTAAGGGCGGGCGGTGTGGGGCTAAATTTAACAGCCGCAAATCATGTGATCCATTTTGACAGGTGGTGGAATCCGGCCGTAGAAAACCAGGCCACCGACAGGGCCTTTCGCATAGGACAAACTAAAAATGTTATGGTTCATAAATTTGTGACAAAGGGTACCATAGAAGAAAAAATTGCTGCAATTTTAGAGGAAAAACAAAAATTGTCCGAGGATATCCTGGGTGAAGACGGAGAGCAATGGATTACTGAGTATAGTAATGAGGAACTGATGGAGCTATTTTCATTAGGTGGTGTTGGAGCGTGAGTTATGATGATTTTCCGACCTATGTCTCAGTTGGGGAGAAAAAGGCCAAGGCCGCAAAATCCTTGGAAAAATTAAAAAAGAAAAATGGGGATATAGAGCCGGTTATCATTGATGGCAGGACCCTAGCCAAAAGTTGGTGGGGGAAGGCATGGAACTTAAACCTGGAAAGTTATGCGGATTATGAGAATCGTATTGGCAGGGGCAAGAGCTATGTCCGCAATCATGCCGTACTGGATCTAAAAATATCCGGGGGAAAAGTAGCCGCCAAGGTTCAGGGTACTAGGGTGAGGCCCTATGATGTGGAGGTAGTGATTGATCCTTTGAATCATGCCAATTGGCAAAAAATTTTGGAACTGTGCAATCGCAGAATAGATACCCTAGAACAATTAACCGAGGGAAAGTTTCCCAAGGAATTGGCAATCATCTTTACGGATAAAAAATATGACATGTTTCCTTCTCCGCGGGAAATTCATTTCGACTGTAGCTGCCCCGATTGGGCTTACATGTGTAAGCATGTGGCCGCTACTTTATATGGAATTGGAGCCAGGTTTGATCAAAACCCGATGTTATTTTTTGAACTAAGGGGTATCAACGGGCAAGAATTGATTCGTAAATCCGTAGAACAAAAGGTAGAAAGTATGCTGAAAAATGCAGGCAGAAAAAGCGATCGGGAGATTTTGGAGCGGGATGTTGCCGATATTTTTGGTTTGTAGCCCGATATTTTTCATTTTTCAATTTACCTGGATGTACAATGTCTCAAATTTGATTGCAAAAAAAGCTGAGTTTTTTAGGGACTCGGCTTTTTTTTATTTACCTGGGCAAGCCGTTAATTAGAAAGCTGAGGGTGCCCGCCAGTCTTATCATGTAGCGGTAACTCTCCCAAGGGCATTGGAAGTTTTTCGTGGCATGGTAAAACAAAGGGATACAACAAGTTTATAGTTTCTTTATAATTCCCCTTTAAAATTGAAAAGGAATATAAAATTGGGAAGAGGTGTGGGGTATGTGCCAATTGATATTAGAGACAAAGGGTTTGGGCAAATACTACGGGAGGCAATGGGCAGTAAAAGATGTCTGCCTACAGATCCCTCGGGGAAAGGTTTATGGTCTACTGGGGCCAAATGGGGCGGGGAAAACCACAATATTAAAGATGCTGACGGGTTTAATAAAAGCAAGTAAGGGTGATATCATCGTTTTTGGCGAACCCTGGCAGCGTAAACATTTGGAAAGGATAGGGGCCCTGATTGAATCCCCGGCCCTGTATGGGAATTTAACTGCCGGGGAAAATCTATTAGTTCACACTAAGCTTTTGAGGATACCAAGCAAAAAAATCTTTGAAGTGCTGGAGCTTGTGGGCCTGGAGAATACAGGCCAGAAACTTGTTTCTCAGTTCTCTTTGGGCATGAAACAAAGGCTGGGGATCGCCATAGCCTTAATCGGAGAACCAGAACTGTTAATACTCGATGAACCGGCTAACGGTCTTGATCCGGTGGGGATCCAGGAGCTGAGAGAATTGATTGGCTCATTTCCCCAAAGGGGAATGACAGTCATTTTATCCAGCCACATACTGGCAGAGGTATCTCAAATTGTTGATTGCATTGGCATCCTTAGTGAAGGCATGTTGAGGTATCAAGGTGAAATAGATAGGAGGCAGGATTTGGAAAAGCTATTTATGAAGGTAATCAGGGGGGAGATAAATGATTAACATAATTCAATCCGAATTTTTGAAATATAAAAGAACATTCACCAAAAAACTAATTGTTTTCGCCCCCTTACTGTTTAGCTTAATTGCCCTTCCCCAAAGGCTGTTTATGCCTGAGGATTACCTTGGGCCTTGGGAGCTGTTAATATCTATGATCTACAATTGGTGGCCGGTCATATTTGTTCCCTTAGGGATAGCATTGTTTGCTGCTTTGGTAGAATTTCGGGAAAAAAAGGCGGGAAGCTATCGAGGTTTATTGGTCCACAATATTTCCCCCGCTGGCCTTTGGATGGGTAAGATAGCAACGATGTCAGGGCTTGCCTTTCTGACCACTGTTACTCTTATTATTGTGATAATAATTTCTGGATTAATCGCCGCCAAGGGGCCCATCCCCTGGTTTGAAATTTTTGCCGGTGGGTTTCTCATATGGCTGGTATCCCTTGCACTTATACCCATACAATTGTGGGCGGCTACCTGGAAAGGAACATTTTTTAGTATGGCGGTGGGATTTTTGGGGCTTATCCTGGGTGTTTGGACCGCTCCCAAATCATCTTGGCTATATGTGCCCTGGAGTTGGTCCACTAGATTGATGTGCCCCCTTATAGGAGTTCATCCCAATGGCACGATGTTGGACGCTATGGATTCTCTCAGAGATTTCTCCGTAATACCGAGGGGAATCGTTGTATCAATAATTACGTTTCTTGGTGCAAGTGCTTTAACTGCGTACTGGTTTAGCCGGAGGGAGGTGAAATGATGGGGATTTTGTTAGCGGAATGGCTGAAAACTAAACGCACGCCTTTCAGGTGGTTGGTATTTTTGGCCCCCGTAATTTTTGCGGCCCTGCTGATCGGATACTTTTCTCTGGGCTCTTTAGCAGCCAATGCCTCTTTAACTGCCTTTCAAATATTTTTTGAAACCTGGGCAGTCCTGGTTATCCCTATGGGTATCGGTTTGGTATCAGGCCTGGTGGTACAGCAGGAGGAACTGGCAGGAAGTTTTAACGGGCTATTAGGGAGCAAACCGGCCCGGTATAAAACCTATTTTGGCAAGCTGGCTATGTTGGTTTTTGCCTTAGCCACAGGTACTTTGATCGCTTTATTTTCACTGCTAGCGGGTTTAAGCATTATTTTAAAAATATCAATATCCATGGAGGCTTTTCTTGGGGCGACTATTATGGTAATTCTGGGTGCCATTCCAATACTTACATTCCATTTGTGGATCGGTCTTGCCTGGGGAATGGGAGCAACAATCGGAATCGGCGGAGCGGGGGTCCTGGCGGCGGCGCTAATGGCTACCAGCCTAGGGGATAGTGTATGGCAATTTGTTCCTTGGGGGTGGCCTGTACGATTGTCCATGCTATCGGGATCCTATCTGTTACTTGGGTCCGGTGCCAACTTTTCGGATTTTTCGATCAGGCAGGGGACTGTCGGTTTGGTGTTTGCGATAATATTTTTTGTGGTCATGTTGCTGGGGGGCTTGGCCTGGTTTAGTAAGTGGGAAGGAAGAGAGGCGTAAGGGTAGAAAATAGCTGGATGGGGGTGAGCTGATGAACAAAATTTTAATCATAGATGATGAAGAAGATCTGACGATGCTTTTGGAGGATGAACTAGGGGCAAGAGGTTACGGGGTGATTGTCGCCTTAGATGGAGAAGAAGGAATAAGGTTGGCAAAAAACCAGCAGCCGGACCTAATCATATTGGATATTATGATGCCTGGAGTTAACGGTTTTGATGTCTGCCGGGCAATAAGGGATGATGTTCTTTGTCCAATCATTTTCCTCAGTGCAAAGCAATCGGAAACCGACAAAATCAAGGGGTTAAACCTTGGCGGAGACGATTATATTGTTAAACCTTTTGGATTAAAGGAATTGATAGCTAGGGTGGAGGCAAATTTGCGGCGGGAAAAACGATCCCTATATATAAACGCTGAAAACAAACGCTCTAAACTTTACTTTGGTGAATTGAGCATTGATTTAAGAGGGCGTGCAGTCAAAATAGGCGATCGGGATATTGCCCTTACAAAATGTGAATACGATATTGTCGAATTGCTAGCTCTTCACCCGGGACAGGTGTTTTCAAGGGATCATATTTACGAAAAGTTGTGGGGGTATGATTCAGAAGGGGATTCGGCTACCGTGGTGGAGCATGTTAAGAAGATCCGGGCCAAATTCGCTGCCATAATACCATCGGTTCAGTATATTTCTACAGTGTGGGGAATCGGATATAAATGGAATAAGGTTTAAGGAAGGGGCGAGGCAAAATGGAGAATAAACCTTTAGTAACTCAATTTAGGTTAAGCTTTTTTTGGATTATAATTGTCAGTATTCTTGCTACATCGGCAACCTATGTCTTTGCGGCTATTTTGTTTTACCAATCCTTAGATAAAAATATACAACCCGCGAATTTTTATGAAAAACAAATTCCCGAACTCGAAGCCTATATCCGAGAGCAAAATACCTCTTTGCTTTTACCGGCGGGGGAGGAGGGACTAAAAAACAGACTTCAGGGGGATGGGCTTTTCTATCAGGTTGTTGACGGGGGTGCAACTATATTATATGGCACAAATGAGGAACAGCTTTTTAGCTCAAGGGAGGACCTACATCAAAGGATAAATACCACCTTTAGCCATCGGGGCAGTTTCTTCCGGGTAGCACCCATTATTAATGACAGGGCGGAAATTAAAGGGGCTGTTGTCCTAGCATACCGACTAAATGTCTCGGCAGTGAATAGTTGGGGTTTTTGGGTGATTGGCATCCTGGCTTTAGCTTTGTTTTCTCCATTTCTATATATTATTCTCTTCACTATATTATTTTCCAGGGTTTTGGTGAAAAACATCAACAAACCCTTAAACCTTTTGTTGGGTGCTGCGGAAAAAATCAAGGAGAAGGACCTTGACTTTGAAATCAATTACCGGGCCAATAACGAGCTTGGCAGACTCTGTAGGGCTTTTTCCGAGATGAAAGAAGGGTTGGAGAGTTCCCTAGCTGCTCAATGGAAAATGGAGCGGGAGCGGGTGGAAATGGTAGAATCCCTGGCCCACGACTTAAAAGCCCCTCTATCGCTTATTAGGGGGTATTCGGAAGCCCTCATGGAAAACGAGGTAGGCGGGGGAGAAAAGCTATTTAAGTACCTTTCGATTGTCAAAGAAAATGTAGATAAAAGCACGGCCCTGGTTGAGCAGCTACAATATGTAGCGGATCTGGAAAACCCGGGCACCCAATTAGAACTAACCTTCGTAAATTTACAGGATTTTTTGAAACAAAAGCTGCAAGATTACGAGTTGGAAGCCAGGCAAAGGGACATAAAGATTGGGCTGAAGACATTTGGAAAGTTGCAAATCCCCTTGCGAATTGACGCAGATAAACTAGGTAGGATACTCGATAATATTGTCTTCAACAGTCTGGAATACACTCCTACAAAGGGTGAAATTATCATAAACGTATGCGCTAGTGGAGGATATGTATTTTATGAAATCAGCGATTCCGGCAAGGGGTTTAATCAAAGGGATCTTGACAGGGCTTTTGATCGATTCTATAGGGGAGATGAGGCCCGAGGCAGTAAAGGGGGCCATTCCGGTTTGGGACTATATATAGCAAAGCAATTGGCAGAGCAGCTAGGTGGTTCCATCAAATTAGGCAACAATAAATCCGGCGGAGCAGATATTACATTTAATCATAAGGTATTTTAAAGCGGCGTTGTTGATTGCTTTTGCTCTGTTAGGTGTTGAGGCACCCTTTGTCCTTTTTTCGGTTTTTGCGTATCTTTTTGTTGTTGGCTACCTGGCATGTAAATATATATGCCCATATTTTGTGCCTGCTAACGGTTGTTATTATTTGGCTCTTCTTAGATCATCAATCTCTATTTCATGGGTTAGGGAGCGAAGGGACAGACGTTCCAAAACCCTTTGTTGTTTTTCCTGAATATCTTTGATTTGGCTGACATCTTCCTTAAGGTCTACCAAATGGGCATTTGTTGTACCTACAATTTTAATAAGCTGGTGAAGGTGATCGCCCTGGCTTATTAGCATCGTCTTCATGGATTGCTGCTCGTCCTTCACAGACTTGAGATCGGCTTTTATGGTCTGCATCTCAGCCCTCATAGACTGTTGTTCAGCCCTCATAGCCTGCTGCTCGGCTTTCATAGCCTGCTGCTCGGCTTTCATAGCCTGCTGCTCGGCTTTCATAGCTTGCTGCTCGGCTTTCATAGCCTGCTGCTCGGCTTTCATAGCCCGCTGCTCAGCTTTCATAGCCTGCTGCTCAGCTTTCATAGCCTGCAGCTCGGCCCTCATGGACTGCATCTCAGCCCTCATAGCCTGCTGTTCTCTTTCTACCCTGTCAACTTTTTGATTAAGTTTGTTAAGACTATCGAGAATTTGATTTAATATTTTTTCCATGACATTTTTTCACCTCTCAAAAATATAATACCCTAAATAATGCAGTTTTGGAAGAACATTTATTAAAAGCTACTCATATTTTTCAAAAAGACCAATTCAATAAAAATTTTGTTATACTGTTAGCAGCAGACCAATTATTATGCCAAAGGAGGACTATATGAAATACGCTATTCTAAAAACCGGGTGGGGCTTTGTTGGAGCTATTGGCAGTGATAAGGGGCTTTTTTATTTAGCTCTTCCTAAGGAAAGTTATGAAGAGGCCTATGCTGAATTGACAAAAGAAAAGGATCTCGAAGCATTAACGGAGGATTTTAGTTTTTTCCACCCTTTGTATCGGGAACTGGAAAATTATTTGCAAGGAAAACCCTTTGATTTTGGGCAATTTCCCTTACTATGGGATCGGGTTACCCCTTATCGGCTTAAGGTATTAAAAAGGGCCCTAGAGATTCCCTACGGAGAAACAAGAACTTATAAATGGTTGGCGGAAGGGGCCGGTAATCCCAAGGGAGCTCGCTCCGCGGGGCAGGCTATGGCAACTAATCCCTGGCCCATAATTGTTCCTTGCCATCGGGTAGTAGGCTCTAATGGCAAACTAACCGGTTTCGGCGGGGGTATACCAATGAAAGAAAGATTATTGGCTTTGGAGTCGGGGAAAGATTAAAAAGTTGTTTGCTTGTTTTCGGATCATAGAAATTGTTTGCTGAGCCTAAAGCACTCTTTGAAAACACCTACATAGAATAAATGAGGTAGGTAAATTTCTAGAAAGGGGCTTTTGGTAAAAGTGACTAATATGGAAAAGTTTGAAAGGCTGCTAAATCTCGGTGATCCGTATTATACTGAAACAGCATATGGTTCCGCCCCAAACTTGCAACCCGGGCAATGGGAAACAAATTGGCCGGGGATGTGGCAGGGGCCGGGTATCGGCTTTGATCCCAATCAAGGGCCGGGACCGGGGGTAGGTTTCGGTCCCGGTGCTGACTTTGGTCCAGGTACGGGCTTCGGCCCCGGTGCTGACTTTGGTCCAGGTACGGGCTTTGGCCCTGGTACAGGCTTCGGTCCTGGTACAGGCTTCGGCCCTGGTACAGGCTTTGATCCTGGTATGGGCTTCGGGCCGAATATGGGTTTTGGGCCTGGTATGGGCTTTGATCCTAATCAGTGGAACTGCGGTCCCGGTGATCCAAACCAGTCTTGGGGGCCTCCCATGTCTAATCAGATGGCGGAATTGCTCAGGCTTGGCAGGGATACTAATGAATGCTGCCGACAGGTTTTACAAATGTTACGGCAGATGCAAAGTGCCCATGGTATAGATATTGAAGAGTAGATAGTTTGTTTTGTTAAAACAAGGCATCTCCGGCGGATGCCTTGTTTAGATTCTTTTGACAACGGATAGAGGTTTTGAAAAGTTTTCATGAGAAAAATTTCAGTTAAATGGTTTTCAAAAGGAGGTCGGTTTATGTTAAAATAATAAAGTAGGTTTGGTAAAGGGGTGCTGTTGTGACATTATTATTGGGCGTATTATTAATATTAGCTACTTTTTCTACTAAATTGTCATCCAAGCTGGGTATTCCCGGGCTAGTTGTTTTTTTGGCACTGGGGATGCTCTTTGGTAGTGATGGTTTAAAGTTAATCAATTTTGATGATCCTGTTTTAGCGCAACAAATAGCTGTTGCTGCTTTAGTGGTAATTTTATTTGAAGGTGGTTTTAGCACCAAAAGGCATCTGTTAAGGCAAACTGTAGGACCATCCCTAACCCTTGCTACACTGGGGGTGTTGGTCACTGCCGTGGCCTTGGGTCTAGTTTCTCATTTCGTGTTAGGGCTTCCTTTGCTGTTTGCCATGCTAATTGGATCCATTGTTTCCTCTACTGATGCGGCGGCAGTTTTTGCTCTCTTTCGTAATAAAAATGTAGAACCTAAAATTGCGGCCACCTTGGAAATTGAGTCCGCGGCTAACGATCCAATGGCTATTATCCTTACAGCTACTATGATTCAGGTAATTCAAGGGCAGTTAACAAGTCCGGGGCTCTTAATTCTAAATTTGTTATGGCAATTGGCGGCGGGGATGGCAATGGGTGCAGTAATAGGTGTTATAGGGCCTAGGATTTTTAATAGAGCCCACCTGGATAATAGCGGTTTTTATTATGTCCTAGTCTCCGGTCTTTGTGTTTTAAGCTACAGCTTGGCGGAGCTTATTTTAGGCAATGGTTTTTTAGCAGTTTTTATCACCGGTTATTTTCTGGGGAATGCCGAGTTTGTTTATAAGCAGGGACTCACCAGATTTATCGAGGGTATCGGCAATACCAGTCATGTGGTTCTTTTCCTTATGCTGGGACTTTTGGTTAACCCCGCAGAGTTGCTGACTTCCTGGAAAATAGGTATTTTAATTGCTTTGGCCTTGATTTTTATTGCCAGGCCTGTTGCAGTTTTCTTAATTACACCTTTTTGGAGATATTCTTTTAAAGGGATGACCTTTATGTGCTGGGGCGGTTTAAAAGGGGCTGTACCTATTGTTTTAGGCACCTATCCCTTAGTGGCAGGGTTACCTGAAGGTAGATTGATTTTTAATATCGTGTTTTTCGTTGTTTTGATATCTGCCCTAGTGCAAGGGGCGACAATGGATATAGTTGCTAAAAAACTGGGCCTTTTGGGGGGCAATAAAAGGGCTCCCATGCATACCATAGAATTAGTTTCTTTAGCAGAATGTGATTTTGAAATGCTTCAGTTTGAGGTTGCCGAATCATCTCATTTGGTAGGTAAGAGCTTAACGGAAGTAGCTTTACCCAAAAATAATTTAATTACTGTAATTGTGCGGGGCAAAGGAATTATTGCCCCTAGGGGAAATACTAAAATTAAAGCAGGTGATATCCTGCATATTTTGGTTCATCAGGATAGCAAGGCTAAATTGTTAGATTTTTTAGAACCGGAAATCATCTTGGAATACGCCTAAATCGGAATAATTTTTTTCAAGAGAGTGTCTTTGCTTCCAAAGGTTATTAAAATCAATATTTTGCAGAGCAGTTAACAGCCTTTCCCTAAATTGCGGGTAATCAAGGGATAATTGGTTTACTAATTGCCGCATCTTTTGTCTTTGCGTAGCCTTCGAGGCCGGGCATGGGTTTTCAACCACAGGAAATTTTTTGTTGTTGGCAATGGATAAGACTACCTGTTGGGGCAAATAAACCATGGGTCGTATTAAGGTCAAGCCTACTCTATTTAAAAAAATGGCGGGTAAAAAGCTGCCTAGTTTTCCGGCAAATAATAAATTCATTAAAAAGGTTTCTGCCACATCATCCAAGTGGTGGCCCAGCGCTACCTTATTGCAGCCTAAGCGTAATGCAGCCTGGTGCAGTGCGCCTTTTCTGAGCTTGGCACAAAGGGAGCAAGGATTTTTTTCCTGTCTGACTTCAAACACTATTTCACTGATTTGGGTTTTCTCTAAATGAAAGTCAATGGTTGCTTGCTGGCAATAATTTTTCAGGGCCAGCCAATTTGCACCTTGTCCCAAATCTAGAGTGATAGCAGTTAGGTCAAATTGTACGGGACCTTGCCTTTTTAATAGATTCAGTAAAAACAGCAGGACCATACTATCCTTTCCGCCGGAAACCCCGATGGCAAGGTGATCCCCTTCTTTGATCATCTCATAATCCTTAATCGCTTTTTTAAACTGATAAAATGCTTGCGTGCTGGCTATTTTTTTCATTTTTCACCTCTTAAAAGACTTTATTCCAGTGTAAACTATTTTTAAAAAAGATGGAAGAAAAGAAGCTTTTTATATTTTTCTTATTGGCCGGCAAATTAGCAGGGAAATGATATTTTAGACTAGAATAAAATAATAGATACAAGTGAAATTATTTACACCGGAATTGGCTTAGAAAAATGATTCACTTGAAAACTGTTTTAGCGGTAAAAATTTGGATTATTGGAGGCTATTGGAATGAATTTCGTACTAACTGAAGAGCAGGAAATGCTAAAAAAAATGGTTAGGGATTTTGCAGAGGAGGAAGTTGCCCCCGGTGCAGCGGAAAGAGATGAGGAAGAAAGGTTTGACAGGTATCTTTTTGATCAACTGGGAGAGTTGGGCCTGGCAGGTATTCCTTATCCCGCCAATTATGGTGGCAGTGAAGCAGGTATTATAAGTTATGCCATAGCAGTTGAAGAATTGTCCAGGGTGTGTGCTTCTACCGGGGTAGTTTTGTCGGCACATACTTCTTTGGGCAGTTGGCCAATTTATCAATACGGTACGGAAGAACAAAAGCAAAAATTCTTGGTACCTTTGGCGGAGGGTACTAAATTAGGTGCCTTTGGCTTAACGGAACCTTCTGCAGGCTCCGATGCCTCGGCTACAAAGACTACCGCGGTCTTGGATGGGGATAGCTATATTTTAAACGGTACCAAGATTTTTATCACCAACGCCGGTGAAGCAGAAATTTATGTGGTCTTTGCGGTAACGGATAAAGAGAAAAAACATAGAGGGATTAGTGCGTTCATAGTTGAAAAGGGCACTCCGGGCTTTAGCTTTGGTAAAGCGGAGAAGAAGATGGGTATTAGGGGCTCTGCAACTATGGAGTTGGTTTTTGAAAACTGCCGCCTTCCCAAAGAAAACCTCTTAGGTGCGGAGGGGCAAGGTTTTAAAATCGCTTTGAGTACCTTGGACGGAGGTAGGGTTGGAATAGCGGCCCAAGCGGTGGGGATAGCCCAAGGGGCACTGGATGAGGCTATTAAATACAGTAAAGAGCGGGAGCAATTTGGACAGAGTATAAGTCGTTTTCAAGGCTTACAATTTATGTTGGCGGATATGGCTACCAAGGTGGAAGCAGCTCGTCTGCTGACCTATAAGGCAGCAAATTTAGAGGAGCAGGGGCTGGCTTACTCTCAGGCAGCAGCCATGGCAAAATTGTACGCTTCAGAGGCCGCCATGGAGGTAACTACCAAGGCTGTGCAAATCTTTGGAGGTTATGGTTACAGTCGGGAATACCCAGTGGAGAGAATGATGAGGGATGCTAAAATTACGGAGATTTACGAAGGCACTAATGAAATACAAAGGGTGGTTATAGCCGCTAATTTGTTAAGATAATAGGTTGAAGGGATTACCCCGGGGGAGTGATTTAACGGTTGCTCCCCCTTTTTGCACCCAAATATTAGTATAAAATTTTTTTATTAGTAACTATTTGCAGGAAAAAAGCTGTAAAGGTCGAAATTTTTATCAGGGCACAAAAAATAGAATGTGAGGGGGAAAGCAATTGACTATCAAGGATATTCAAGATCAGTTAATCGGAAAAACACCGTTGGCTTTTTCTTTCCATGAAGCTATTTTTAATGAGCAAGGCTACCCCGTTGATTACAAATTATTAGAAATTAACCGTTCCTTCGAAAAGAAATTTAAACTTCAATCTTCGGAAATAGTCGGAAAACGCATGACAGAGTGGCTGTTGCTGACAGAAGAAACACGAAAAAAGTGGCTGCCCTCCTTTGCGGATCTGATACAAACTGAGGGGCGCCTAGAGTTTGACGAAATGCTGGAACTGAACAATCGTTGGTATCTGCCCGCCGCCTTTGTCCCTTACCCGGGCTATTTAATCGTTTTATTTCGGGACACAACAAAATTAAAAGAAACGGAATTGAACCTGGCGGAAAAACAGCTAGCCCTGCAAACCAGTCGGGCTCTCGTTCAAAACTACTTTGACAACTCACCCAATGCAATTATTATTTATGAGGTAAAAGGCAGTGGCGCTACGGGGATGGATTATATTATTCGGGATGCTAATAAGTCTTGCATGGAAATTGAGGGTTGGCAAAAAGAAAAGGTTTTAAATCAGCCTTTAGGTTTGGTAAGGCCCGGTGTTGAGGGTTTTGGTATTATAAAAATTTTTCAGCAAGTTTGGGAAACAGGCAAAACAGTTCGATACCCGGCAAAGGTCTATTCTTATGAAGAAGAGTATCGCTGGTTTGAGAACGTAGTTTTTAAGCTACCTGCGGGAGAAATTGTGGCTGTTTATAGCGATGTTACCGATAAAATGTTGGCTCAGCAAAAATTGGTTGAAGAAAAAGAAAAATTAAAGGTTACTCTTTATTCCATCGGTGATGGAGTTATAGCTACCGACGGGTGGGGCAAGGTGGAAATGATCAACCAAGTAGCGGAAGATTTAACTGGTTGGAAGTTAGATGAGGCAAGGGGCAAGGCCTTAACCGCCATTTTTGAAATTTATAACGAGGATACCGGTGAATTATGTGAAAATCCGGTGGATTTAGTTTTAAAAACAGGCAGGATTGTGGGGCTGGCCAACCACACCGTTTTAAGATCAAAAGATGGTACAGTAAGAGCCATTGCAGACAGTGCCGCCCCCATTAAAAATCATTTGGGGGAAATTTTGGGGGTTATTCTAGTTTTCAGAGATGTGACCGTAGAAAAAGAAAAAGAGGAAAGGATTAAATTTTTAAGTTATAGGGACTCCCTGACGGGTCTTTATAATAGGGCCTATTTTGAAGAAGAAATACAAAGGTTAAATACAGAAAGGCAGTTACCATTGACAATTGTTATGGGGGATCTAGACGGCCTTAAGCTAATTAATGATGTGTTCGGACATCAAAAAGGGGATGAGGCACTTAAAAAGCTTTCCAGAGTGTTTAGGGATGCTTGCCGTTCAGAGGATATAATTGCCCGTTGGGGCGGGGATGAGTTTGTGATTTTGTTGCCCAAAACATCCGAGGAAATGGGTCAGCAAATATGTTGTAGAATTAAAGATTACTGCCGCGGCCACATTATCGAAGGAACCGAAATTAGCATTTCACTAGGCTGCGCCACCAAAACAAAGGTGGAGGAAAATTGGGAAGAAGTTTTAAAGATTGCGGAAGAGAATATGTACAAAAATAAACTTCTAGGTGAGAAAAGCTACCGAAGTACAATTTTGGCCTCGATTAAACATACCTTGTTTTTAAAGAGTTGTGAAACAGAGGAGCATGGACAAAGGCTGGCCGGTTTTTGCCGAAAAATAGGCAGTACCATGGGTCTGCCCAACAGCAAATTGGATGAATTGGAAGTTCTGGCAATGCTCCACGATATAGGTAAAATTGCCATTGATAATGGTATTTTACAAAAAACCTCCTCGTTAACCGAGGCGGAGTGGTCTGTAATGAAAAAACACCCGGAGATTGGTTACAGAATTGCGCAGGCTGTCCCGGATCTATTGGGTATTGCCGATTATATTTTGGCTCATCATGAAAGATGGGATGGCAAAGGTTATCCTCGAGGCCTAGCGGGGGAAGAAATTCCCTTGTTAGCAAGGATTTTGGCTGTAGCCGATGCCTTTGATGCCATGACTCAAGATCGTCCATATAGAAAGGCCCTCACTACAGACCAGGCAAAGGAGGAGCTTCGTAAAAACGCGGGCACCCAGTTTGATCCCGAAATAGTAAAGGTTTTCCTGGCTTACTTGGAACGAACCATTTATTAAGGTTTTTCTTTCGTCTGCTTTCTACATTAAAAAGACCCCTAGGGGTCTTTTTAAAATGCCACTCCAATAGAGCGAAATCCCCCATGAGAACCCATAATGGGGCCTAATTCGCCCAGGATAATATCTTTCGGGTTAAACCTAGCTTTAATTTCCCTTATTAATGCATCCAATTCCTCCTTGGGTGCTTGAGCGTGAAGAATTACAAAAGGTACCTTGCTGAGATCCTTTTTGGTGTTTCTGATTAACTCCAAAACCTTTTCCAACTGTTTTTTCCTACCCCTAATATTGGCAACTATGTTAATAGTCCCATCAGGGAAAAGATTGAGAATTGGCTTAATATTTAAAAACTGTGCCAAGTTTCCCTTCCAATTGGAGATTCTACCTCCTTTAATCACATTTTTTAAATCATAGATAGCAATAAAAGTGTGATAATTATTTCTGTTTTTTAGTACCTCCCTTTTAACCTCTTCCAGCGTTAGACCTTGGTTGATTAATTCCTGGGCTTTCATTACCTGTAGGCCTGCACCCATGCTGATACGAAGGGAATCTATGACCTCTATCGGGTGGTCAAACATTTCTTTGGCCACTAGGGCACTTTGGTAGGTGCCGCTGGTAGCCGCGGAAATAGTTATACATAAAATAGGGCCCTTATCCTTCACCTTTTGAAACGCATCGGCAAAAGCTTGGGGGCTTGGCAAGGAGGTAACCGGTAAGTGTTCTGATTCTGCCATCTTTTCATAAAACTGGCCGGTGCTTAGCTGGGTTCCGTCCGCAAAGGTCTCATCACCGAACTGAACATTGAGCGGCACCACCTCAATTTGATTTTCTTCGACAAAACTCTGGGGTAAATCTGCGGCACTATCTACAACAAGCTGGATTTTCATTTTATCTCTCCTGACTTTTTTGATAATTAATTTAATTACTATTGTACAATAAATAGAGAGAAGAATGGTGAAAAATTAAAAATAATGTTGGAAGATAGTTTAGCTTGAGAAATTTCCGTTTTTAAGCTATTGTAAGAAGGAAGATAGTAATAGAGGTGGGGATAGGATGAGTGTATTTAATTTAGAAAAACTGGCACTATTAGTTAGCTCGCGAATGGGCCCTTTATTAGTGGATCACCAACGTTGCTCTCGGGTACGCTCACCCCTTAGTAAGTGTTCCTCTTGTATGGATATTTGTCCCGTGGATGCGCTGTCCTTTAGTCATGATGGGATAGAGATTAACGGAGATTGTCTGGAATGTGGTCTTTGTGCCGGCGTTTGTCCTACAGGTGCTTTGGGTATTCAAGAGCCTACGGAATTGGCTCTTTTAGATAAAGTGGTCACTATCGGCGAGCGAGAAGGAACGGCCGTGATTGGCTGTCGTCCTCAGCATGAATTGAATCCCAAGGGTATTTCGATTCCCTGTTTGGGTAGCCTTTCCTGGGAGCTGCTATTAACCTTAGATTCCGCCTCCTTTCCTGTTTATATGGTGCAGTCAATGAAAAAATGTTCCGAGTGTCCTGTAAAGGGTGGTGGGGCCCAATTTTTAGAGCAATTGAGAAAAAGTCGGGATCTGTTAGCCCTTTTAGAAATGCAACGAGATGCAATTAAGGTGATGGAGCGAGCTCCGGAACTTAAAGCTCCTAAAAAAGCCGATCTTCCTGATCCTAGCAGAAGGGCATTTTTTCGTTCTGTCTTTACAGGTGCGAAACAAGTTCCGAGAACCATGTTAAACGCAGTTTTAGAAGGGCCGAAAGAAGAGGAAAGAGGTATTAAGGCGGCCAAGGGCACCGATACAGCCCGTCTGTATTTGCTAAAGAAGGCCCTAGGTGGAAAACCCATTCAAGCCGAGGAGTTTAAGGCATTAAGACAGGTGAAACTTGCTTCTACCTGCTATTTCTGCAAAGCCTGCAGTATCCTTTGTCCGTTAGGGGCGATCAAGCAAACATCGGGCAACCGATTGGTCTTGGATGCGGGAAAATGCACGGGTTGTAAGCTTTGCATAGATGTTTGCATGCATAAAAGCTTGGTTTTAGGACCCAGCAACTTAGCCCAAGTGTGTCAAGAAGAAAAAATAGTTCTTGCCAGAGGTGTCGAAGCTACCTGCCAAGAGTGCGGACAAAAAATGATTAGCTCCGAACCAAAAGAAACCTGCTTTATTTGCGAAAGAAAAGCCCAGTGGCGTGCTGGATAAGTTTAAATCTTTCATAGAAAGCGGTTACGTCATTTGTGCAAAATTTAAAAGCCTACAATCTATAGTAAATATTGATTGTAGGCTTTTTTATGAAATATTATTTGGTGAATCCCGGTAATTGAAATTTCGTTTTAGTTTAATAATCTCTGACATCATATAAATAAAGAAAAAACCAGTTAATTGAAAATTTTTTAAAAAAATTGTGCCAAGATTGCAAAAGTTCTTGACTATGAAAAAAGGAAGGCATATAATATATACACACC
>Ga0265293_10006388_pt1 | contig 18923 bp, 15 predicted proteins | sample Munlanlewell138R_FD_192505 | JGI IMG/M metagenome (GOLD analysis project Ga0265293, IMG submission 192505) | Leachate microbial communities from a municipal landfill in Southern Ontario, Canada - Leachate well 138R | ecosystem: Engineered > Solid waste > Landfill > Unclassified | place: Canada... | reverse complement strand
TTTTGCCGCAGACTTCCTTCAGATTCCACCTCACGATGGACACCCTTGTCTTAAGCTAACGGTTGGCACTATCAACCCCCGTATCGGACTTTCACCGACTAGTTTACGCCCATGCTGGGCGCACTAGGAAAAGGGTCAGCCAATGGCCAACCCTCTCTCGTGAAATTATAACTAGGATTCTGCTAATTCCATATTTAGCTCTCCCTCTTGCTTTGCAATTACCGTGGTGCATACTGCATCCCCAGTAATATTTACGGCGGTTCTACCCATATCAACTAACCTGTCTATACCCATTATCAGACCAATGCCTTCCAAGGGAAGACCTACGGATTGTAAAACCATAGACAGCATTATGGCACCTGCTCCAGGCACTCCCGCTGTTCCTATGGAGGCAAGTGTTGCTGTAAGTATGACGGTAAGCAACATGCCTACAGTCATGTCTACCCCATAAACCTGAGCTACAAAAAAAGTAGCTACACCCTGCATTATGGCTGTGCCATCCATGTTAATAGTGGCTCCAAGGGGAATCGTGAAAGAGGCTATACTCTTTGGTATGCCCAACTCTTTTTCACACAGATCCAAGGATACTGGAACTGTTGCATTGCTGCTGGCAGTTGAAAATGCCACCGACATGGCAGGTAAAAACTTCCTGTAAAATTTCATTGGCGATAGTCTTGTAAATCCCTTCAATAATCCCCCATATACTAAGGTCAAATGGATTAGTAGACCTATATATACGGTCAATATATATTTCATCAGGGGTATCATGGCAGCATAACCTACCGTTGCAAAGGTCTTGGCAATTAGTCCAAATACGCCTATAGGTGCAAATATCATCACCATACTGACCAATTTCATTATGAGGTCATTTAATGCGGAAAATAAATTCAATAAAAACTCTGCCTTATCTCCAAGTAGTGACAATCCTATGCCTGTAAATATGGCAAATACTATAATCTGAAGCATATTTCCCCCAGCCATGGAAGCTATGGGATTAGATGGCACCATCTCGTATAGGATTTGAACCAGTGGTGTTTTGGGATTTACGGTAGTTTCAACTACCTCAATAGCAGACATATCCAGTCCAATACCAGGCTTGACAAGGAAGCCGAGTAAAAGGGCAATGACTATGGCTATCGCTGTAGTAGTTAAATAAAAACCTACTGTCTTGACCCCTATTCTACCTAGTTTTTTTACATCTCCTATGCTGGCTGCTCCATTAACCAAAGATATAAATACCAATGGCACAACTAGCATCATGATGCCTCTTAGGAATACCTGCCCTAATAATTGAAACAAACCATTTATTAGGATATCATCTTTTAGTACTCCCTTTGGTAATTGGAAAACAATAATACCAGTGACTAAACCAACTATAAGTCCAACTAATACTTTTGAGGTCAGACTCATATCCTTCTTTGACATATTAATCCCTCCTTAGATTATTATATGTGTCACACTTTATACATATTATTTTATCTTAGGAGGAATTTTTTATCAAGCAGGAATTGTCTGAATATTTATTTAACAAAGTCTTAGGCCCTTAATATTTTTCTTTCATAATATCCAATATCATCTTGTTGGCTAACTGTGGATTGGCCTTGCCCCTAGATGCCTTCATCACTTGCCCCACCAGAAATCCCAGAGCCCTGTCTTTTCCATTTTTGTAGTCCTCAATAGATTGCCTATTGTCTTCCAGTACCTTCTCCACTATCTCCCTTATTTGTGATTCGTCGCTGATTTGTATTAATCCTCTTTCCCTTACTATGCTTTCAGGATCCTTACCTGTATCAAAGATTTCCTTAAGCACTTTCTTTCCCGTATTATTATTTATCTTCTCAGATTTTACTAGGGCAATTAACTGGCTTAGGTCCTGTGGAGAGAGCTTGGTGTCCTCTATTTCCAAATCCTCATCCTTTAATCTCCTAAGTATATCCCCCATAATCCAGTTGCCTACTAGTTTAGGGTCATCTATTAATTTTACAGTATCCTCGAAGAAGATAGACAGGCCCTTTGAAGCAGTCAAGACACCTGCATCGTACTCCAGCAGATCGTATTCCCTCATAAATCTCTCCTTCTTGTCATGGGGAAGCTCCGGTAGCCCATTCCTTATCTCGCCTATCCACTCCTCAGCTATTTCTATAGCTGCCAAGTCGCCGTCTGCTGCAAATCTGTAGTCTGCACTTTCGCCCTTTTCCCTCATGGAAATCGTTTCACCCTTGACCTCATCCCATCTTCTAGTTTCCTTAAGGGTGTTTTCTCCCTTACCTAGCCTGTCAATATGCCTTTTTTCTTCGTATTCCATGGCCTTTACAGCTCCCCTAAAGGAGTTGAGGTTTTTTATTTCCGTAATATTTGTCCTAACTCCACTTTCAGTATCTAGGACATTTATATTTACATCGCACCTAAGTGAGCCTTCTTCCATTTTTACATCTGATACCTCAATGTATTTCAATGTAGCCCTTAATTTCTCTAGAAATAATCTTGCCTCCTCTGGCGTATTCATGTCAGGTTTTGTGACTATTTCTATGAGGGGTACCCCAGCCCTATTGTAATCTATTAGCGTATCTCCCTCCATAGTGTGGGTTAGTTTTCCTGTGTCTTCCTCAATATGGATTCTTTGTAAATTTACCCTCTTAGTCCCCTCCTCCATTTCTATCTCAATGTAGCCTTCTTCACATAGGGGAATTGTATCCTGGGAAATCTGGTAGCCCTTTACTAAATCTGCATAGAAGTAGTTTTTTCTATCCATCCTAGTCCTTGTGTTTATTTTCGTATTAAATGCAATCCCCGCCTTTATGGCATACTCCACCGCCTTTTTATTCAGCAGAGGAAGTGCACCTGGAAGCCCTGCACACACTGGGCAGCAATGGGTATTGGCTTCGCCTCCAAAGGCATTGGTGCAGGAACAAAACATCTTCGTTTTAGTTGATAACTCTGCGTGGATTTCTAATCCTATTATGGTTCTATAGCCCATTTTTCAAACCCCCTTCTAGTGCCAGACCAGCCTTGATAATATCTGCATCTTTGAACCTATCTCCAATTATCTGTAGCCCAATTGGCAGGCCCTCTTCATAGCCACATGGCAGGCTCATGGCACAGAAGCCTCCTAAGTTTACTGGAACTGTAAACAGGTCGGCCTTGTACATGGACAATGGGTCCCTAGTCTTTTCTCCAAATTTAAATGGCAATATGGGAGATGTAGGGGATAGGATTATATCGAATTTCTCAAATGCCTTGTCAAAGTCTTCCTTAATTAGCCTCCTCAGTCTTAGGGCCTTTTCATAATGACTGTCTGTATTGGACTCACTCAAGTAATATGTTCCAAACATTATTCTCCTCTTTACCTCTTCCCCTAGGGCCTCTGTCCTGGAATTAATATAGAGTTCATCTAAGCTACTATATTCTTCTGCCCTATAACCGTATCTTATACCATCAAACCTAGCTAGATTTGAACTAATCTCTGACGCAACAATAATGTGATATACAGCCAAACTATATTCTAAATGGGGAAGGGAAATTTCCTCAATATTTGCTCCAAGGGATTCCAGCAGCCTTATGGCCTTATTTATTTCACGGCTAATGCCCTGGTCCATTTCTACTTGGAAAAATTCTTTTGGTAGGGCTACCCTCATTCCCCTAATATCTTCTAACTTGTTTCCGCTTTCCAATGCAGCAACTATTGTCTCCCTATTGGCCTTTTCCGATGATGTAGAGTCCATTGGGTCAAAATCCGCTAGTGTCGACAATAAAAGTCCTGCATCTCTTACATCTTTGCCTAATACGCCTACTGTGTCCAGGCTGTTTGCCAAAGAAACAAGTCCATATCTGGACACTAGACCATAGCTGGGCTTAATGCCTACTAAATCGCAAAATGCCGCTGGCTGCCTAGTAGAGCCTCCTGTGTCAGTGCCCAAGGACAGGGCTACTTCTCCAGCCTTTACAGCGGCCGCAGAACCTCCAGAAGAACCGCCTGGCACCCTTTCCATGTCTATGGGATTTTTGGTCCGACCAAAATAAGATGTTTCAGTGGAGGACCCCATGGCAAACTCATCTAGATTTAGCTTCCCCAAAATAATTCCATCTTCTTTTTTTATCATTTCAACTACCTTGGCATCATAGGGGGGAATGAAGTTTTCCAACATCTTTGAGCCGCAGGTAGTCCTTATATTCCTTGTAATTATATTATCCTTTATCCCAATGGGCAGACCTGCCAAGGCACCTAGGGCCTCACCCCTACCGATCTTCTTATCCAGTCTTTTGGCATCTTCCAAGGCCTCACTCCTGCTTACACTTATAAATGCATTAAGGTCCTTATCTACACTATCTATCCTGCTCAAATATGATTCTACAAGCTCTTGTACAGAAATCTCCTTTTTTCCTATCATTTCCTTTGTTTCAACAGCCGTTAATTTTTCAATATCCACTTTTCCACCTCTATTCTACTATTCTGAGTATTTTAAAATACCCAAATTGTTCTTCCCTAGTATTCTTTACAAGTTCTTCCCTCTCTAGACTTTCCCCTACTATATCTTCCCTGAGCCTCTGTGTATGATCGTTAACTGAATAAAGGGCTTCTAGTCCATCTGTGTTTATTTCATTTAACTTGTCCATATATTCTAATAGCTGGGTAAAATCTTCTGCAAATTGGTCTATCTCTTCTTCAGAATACCTTAATTTGCAGAGACTTGCTATCTTCTCTATTTGCTCCTTAGTCACCATTTTTTTAGCCTCCCACGGCGAATAGATGTCGCCAATTATTAGTTTTCAACTACAAACTTTGAATTTTCAACCCTTACTATTTCAATTCCCAACTCAAGAGCCTTTTCATATTTCGAACCTGGGTTTTCTCCCACTATGACGAAATCTGTTTTCTTGCTAACAGAATTACTAGTCCTTCCCCCCATTTTCTCTACCATAGACTTAAGCTCATTTCGGCTATATCCTTCTATGCTTCCCGTAATCACCACAGTCTTATCTGTAAAGATGGATTCTTCTTTTCTTAGCTCTTCAAAATAGGGAATTACCCCTTCAGATAAGAGTTTTTCCAGGCTGTCCTTAATCCTTTGGTCCTGGAAAAATTCCAGTAGGTTTTTGGCTATTATCTCGCCCACCTCTCCCACTGTAATCAACTCTTCATAGCTAGCCTTTCTCAGTTTTTCCAGAGATTTAAAATGATTGGCTAAATCTGTGGCAGTTTTAATCCCTACATTGCTTATGCCCAGGGCATAGATAAAGGAATTTAGGGGTATGGTTTTTGACCTTTCTATGGCCTCTAGTAAGTTATTGGTTTTTTTGTCCTTAAAACCCTCAAGGGACATTAGGTCTTCGAATTTCACCTCGTATATTTGAGGCAAATCCACTATGCCCAATTCCTCTACAAACCTCTCTGCCGTCTTTTCACTGAAACCCTCTATATTCATGGCATCTCGACTGGCAAAATGGACTAGTCTTGAAACCAATTGGGGCTTACAGGATAGGGAATTGGGACAAAATATATGGACTCCATCTTGTATGAGTTCTGAATTGCAGGCGGGGCAGTGGCTGGGTTTTTCAATCTCAAAGGTCTCCTCCTCCGTCTCCAAGCTACCTAGTATCTCAGGTATTACGTCATTGGATCGCCTTATTAGAACCCTAGAGTTTATCCTAACTCCCTTTCTCTCTATATCGTCGTAGTTGTTGAGAGTTGCCCGCCTGACTGTCACTCCTCCTATTTCCACGGGCTCTAGTATTGCAGTAGGGGTTACCTTTGCTGTCCTTCCCACATTCCATACTACTTTTAGGAGTTTTGTACTAGTCTCTTCTGCTTCAAATTTATATGCAATAGCCCATCTAGGGAATCTGTTGGTATAGCCTAGGACCTCCCTCGTCTTTATATCCTTAAGCTTTATTACCATCCCATCGGTCAGGACATCTAAATTGCGTCTTTCATCCTTTATTCTTTCTATTTCCTGTATTAGGTCTTGGATATTTTCAAATTCCCTTGCATATGGAAAGACTGGAAGCCTATTGGCCCTTAAAAAGTCTAATATTTCCATATGATTGTCAAAGGTCCTTCCCTCTATATATCCTACATTGTAGAAATAGGCAGTTAGATTTCTCTCGGCAGTTATTTTAGGATCTAGATTTCTTAGGGCACCTGCTGCGGCATTTCTAGGATTTTTTAGTGGCTCTGCTGCCTTTTCATTGTAGCTTTCCAAAACGGAAATCGGCATAAGCCCCTCCCCTTGGATTTCCATGGTAGACTTGAAATCCACTGTCAGTGGAATGGATTTAATTGTCTTTAACTGGGCCAGTATGGTCTCCCCTATAATTCCATTTCCCCTGGTGGCACCTTGGACCAGGTAGCCATCCCTATAGGTTAGATTTATGGTAAGTCCATCAAACTTATACTCCACTATATATTTTGCCTTAGGTAGCTTTTCTTGATTTTCCCCATTGTATTGCTCGATTGCCCTTCTGACCCTGCTATCCCAATTAATCAGGTCTCCATGACTTTGGCTCTTATCCAAGCTCCAAAGCCTGGCCAGGTGACTGTGCTTTTCAAACTTGTCTAGAATCTGGCCTCCTACCCTTTGGGTAGGTGAATATGGATAGATTAGGCCACTTTTCTTCTCTAGGGCTACTAATTCATCATATAGGATATCGTATTCCTTGTCGCTTACCTTTGGCTGGTCTAGGCTATAGTAATGGTAATTCAAATCATCAATTATTTGAATCAACTCATCTAATCTGTCTTTTTCACTCACTCTATCACCCCACTATTTCTATAGGTGCAATCGATAGGGACAAGGTCTTTAGACCCTTGCCATCAAAGGATATGGTTAGCTCCTTGTCGTTTCCCTTTTCCTTAATCTGTACGACGGTCCCCATTCCAAATGCCTTGTGTTTCACCTTGTCACCCAGTCCTATGTCCATATTCTTGTTTGCCTGGGGCTTTGTCCCCGTCTGGGCGGAAAAAGCCCTAGGGTTCATTGACTTGTTTTTCGCCACTCTTAGGTCCTTTACAGCTATTAGTTTTTCCTTGTTTCCGGCCTCTCTTCCATATCTAGGTCTCTCTTTCCTCTCTATGGAATCTCCCAATTCCTCTATAAACCTAGATGGCATGGTATAATTGCTACTGCCATAAATTGTCCTTAGCTTGGCATTTGTTATAAAAAGGAGTTCTTCTGCCCTTGTGATGGCTACATAGCATAGTCTTCTTTCCTCCTCCAGATCCGATTCATTGTCCAGAGATCTAGTGATAGGAAAAAGTCCCTCCTCCATGCCCACTAAAAAGACAACTGGAAACTCTAGTCCCTTGGCACTATGGGCGGTCATCATTGTAACCACATTGCTTTCATCTGTGGTTTTGTCCACATCTGACAGCAGGGCTATCTGGGCCAAAAATTCCTCTAGGCTATTTTCCTCTGATTTCATTTCAAAATCCATGGCTACAGAAATTAGCTCCCTTATATTATCTATTCTAGTTCTGGCCTCCGGCCTATCCTCTGATTCCAAATCCCTTATATAGCCCGTAGAATTGATAACTTCTTCTACTAGATCCTTGACTCCCATCAGTTCCTTTTTTGCCATCAAGGTATTTACCATACTGACAAATGGCCCTATGCTATTTCTAGCTCTCTGGGACAGGTCTCCTATTTTATCTAGTTCCAATATGGCAGCGTATATTGAGTCTCCAATTTCACCAGCATAGTTTTCTAGTTTCTCCACGGTTCCACTCCCTATACCACGCTTAGGCACATTGATTATCCTCTTGAGCGAAACATTATCTAGGGGGTTTTCCAGTACCCTTAGGTAGGCTATTATATCCTTTACCTCTTTTCTGTCATAGAACTTGACCCCTCCGACTATCTTGTAGGGTATGCTTCTCCTCATGAAGGCTTCCTCAAATAGACGGGACTGTACATTGGTCCTATATAGTATGGCAAAGTCTGACAATTTATATCCCTGGCTCATTTGTTTCTGAATATTCTTTGCAACAAAGTTTACTTCTTCCTCAGAGCTATCTAACTCCTCATAGCTAATGGGCTCTCCCCTTGCATTGTCCGTCCACAAGTTTTTCTCTTTTCTGTCATGGTTTTGTTTGATTACCTTATTTGCACCTTCTAGTATATTCTTGGTGGATCTGTAGTTTTGCTCCAAAAGCACTGTAGTCGCATTTTCAAAATCCTTTCCAAAGTCCAGGATATTGCTTATATCTGCATTTCTCCAAGAATATATGGACTGATCCGGGTCCCCTACAACGCAAATATTTTGATGTTTGCCCGATAATAGCCTTACCAGCTGGTATTGAATCTTGTTGGTATCCTGGTATTCATCTACAAATACGTACTTAAACTTTCTTTGGTAATAATCCAGGACCATGGGGTTATCGGCTAGTAGTTGGACTGCCTTTATTAGGAGGTCATCAAAGTCCAGAGCATTATATTGCCTTAGTTTCTTTTCATAGAGGGCATAGAGCTCCCCTATATTTCTCAGGTAAAGCTCCTTATAGTTTTCATTTATATATTTGTCAGGCTCTACCATATCGTCCTTCAGCTTGCTTATCTGTGCCAATACCCCTGATTCCTTGTATATTTCCTTGTTGAGATTTATTTCCTTTATACATTCTCGAATTAGGGTGATTTGATCGTCCCTGTCGTATATGGTAAATGACCTCTTATAGCCTATTTTGTCTATGTCCCTCCTAAGTATCCTTACACAGCTTGAGTGGAAGGTCCCTATCCACATATCTTCGACCCTATTGGATAATAGCCGTCCTACTCTTTCCTTCATTTCATTGGCTGCCTTGTTGGTAAAGGTAATGGCCAAGATATTTCCTGGGAAAACTCCCTTGTCCTCAATTAGGTGGGCTATTCTATGGGTTACAACCTTGGTCTTACCAGAACCAGCACCTGCTAAGATAAGTAAGGGCCCTTCAGTATGCAATACCGCTTCTTTTTGTTTGTCATTCAGTCCTGCAAGATAATTCATCTAGTCACACCCTTCTAAACATTTGTTTCTCATTTATTATATAATAAATAGAGGATTTTTCCAATTGAAAAAGAACTCAGGGCTGAGTTCTATTTCTCTGTTAAAAATATATTGATGGCAAATTCTCCAATGTCTGTGACTAAGGGAATTTGCAATGCGTTTTTATTTGCCAATGACAGGGACTCATACTGGCCGACTATTACCTGTGGAGGTACAATATCACAGATATAATTGTGGGTGGTTAGATTAGTTGCAGCATTGCCTCCGATTATATTGGCTACTTCACCCAGAGCTGAGGATACAAAACCGTCTATGGTCTTCATTTCCATTCCGGACATTATCTTTACCATCTCCAAGGTCATATCTGCTGGGAAGCTGAACAGTATAGTACCCTTTAGGTCTCCGGTAACGCCAAGTATTACATTTGCGTCCTTGCTACTAACCATACCATCAACTATTTTTATTTCTCCTCTTTCAACACCTAAATCAAGCATTAGATTAAATACGTCTTGGGTTGCGCTGTAAAAGGCATTTATGCTTTCCGCTTTCATTATGCTTGCCCCCCTTTTTCACGTACATATTGGCCAATCTTTTGATCCATTTTACCTACATGCATTATCAGCCATGTCATTAATTTAGCACTGAATTCCTTAATCTTTTCTTCTGTAAATTCTCCTTGTTCAAATATCTCTACATAGCTATTTATTCCCTCTTTAAATACACGGTGGGCCTCCTTATGTATTTCTATATCAGGATAATTAATCTCAGCTTGCAGTTTTTCCTCATCGTCAAAGTGATAGACCACATAGTCTGCCATAAAATCCAGGGTCTCCTGTACCTCTGCCATTTTATCTTCCCAAGCTATATCGTTTTGCACTATTTGTATAAAGTGAGATAGACGTTTAAAGAGCTCAATATGCTGCTCATCTATTAGGTCTACCCCTACCCTATACCTTTCCTTCCACATCATATTTATCCCCCGCTTTCTTTGCCATTATATCAGAATATCCAATATCTTAAGCTTCTGTTCCTTCATAAAATCTATAAACTTATCTCCCACCTGAACAATTGGCCTATTTTCATCTTGTGGATGAATATATACTATGAGTCCAGTTGTTCCATCGCTTAATAGTACCTTGTTTCCCACATAAAATTTCGATATATTCTTCAGGAACACCTGAGTCATATATGGGTCAAGGGATACAAAGCTCTCTTTTTTTAGATAGTCTGCCACTGTCAAGGGAGAATCCTTGTCCTTATATACCCTATTTGAAGTTAGGGCGTGATAAATATCGCAAATGGCTAAGATCTTTCCATAATCGTGTATCTTATCTGCCTTTACTCCATTGGGATAGCCTGTCCCATCGACTTTTTCATGGTGTTGCAGCACTCCAAGCAATATCCCATTGCTAAACTCATTGGTTCTAAGAAGCATCTCATATCCATAAAATGAATGCTTCTTCATCAATTCAAACTCTTCCTCGGTCAATTTGCCTGGCTTCTTGACTATATCCATGGGAATCCTCAGTTTACCTATATCGTGAAATAGCCCAGCTATGGCTAATTCCTCTATCTGTTCCTGTGAATAACCAAGCCACTTACCCAGGGTCAGGGCCAGGATACTCACTCCTAGACTATGATTAAATGTGTAATCATCCGTCTTTTTCATAAGCCTCATCTGGGTCAGAATATCTGATTCCTTAGATATTTCCTCTACAAAACCCTCCATTTGATGCATAACTTGGTCTGTCTTTATCTCTCCATTTTGCATTGCCTTCTCAAAGACATCGTCAAAACTTTCTGCCATCTTTGAATACTCTTTTGTAAAGTCTTCATTTTTTATACCTTCGGGTACTTCCTCCTCCCTGATAATTAGGGAAGATACCCTATTACCCTTAAGTTTATCTATCAGACTTTTGGTCAGGGCCATCCCCTCCGGTACTAATACCGCACCTGACTTTTGGTCGATAATTTCCATGTCTAATACCATGCCAATCTCGACATTTTTAATGCTTATCAGTTTTCCCATTTCTAGTCCCCCTAAAAGAGAATACTGTTTCTCTTTTTACTCTATTATTCCCAACTTCTTTAAAACCAGGTTATAGCCTTCGGCTCCGTAATTTAATGATCTATTTATCCTACTTATAGTTGCAGTACTTGCGCCAGTTTCTGCCTCTATCTCATTGTAAGTTTTGTTAGCCTTCAGTAATTTGGCAACCTCAAGTCTTTGGGCAATAGATTGTATTTCCTTTATGGTACAAATGTCCTCAAAAAATCTGTAACACTCCTCCATATTATCCAAGGTTAAAACAGCTTCAAAAAATCTATCTACCTGTTCCGATTTAATTTTCGAATTGAATTCCATTTTATCCTCCTTATAGTTTATTTTGCATTTGTATATTAAAGTGCGCAAGTAAATGTTGATAATAATAGCTGGGTATCCCCAGCTATTATTTAGAATAGTCCTACTATTTCCCCATCAGGTAATATGTCAATTTTGTTTGCAGCAGGAACCTTTGGTAGTCCAGGCATAGTCATGATATCTCCAGTCAAGGCAACTAAGAAGCCTGCACCTTTGGATATCCTAATATCTCTTACTGTAACCCTAAATCCTGTCGGTCTACCAAGCATAGTTGGATCATCTGACAAGGAATATTGTGTCTTAGCCATACAGATTGCCATCTTGTCAAGGCCAAGTTTTTCAATCAAGGCGATTTGCTTTTCACAAGCCTTTGTATAGTCAACTCCATCTGCTCCGTAAACTTCCATAGCTATTGTTTCAATCTTTTCTTTTATAGATTCTTCAACAGCATAAAGTGGTGCATATTCGGATTCTTTAGTTTCGCATACCTTTACAACAGCCTCTGCTAACTCTACTCCGCCATCTCCACCTTTTGCCCATACTTCTGAAACAACAGCTTCTGCTCCCATTGCCCTACTCTTTTCAAGTACAAATTCCAACTCTGCATCGGTATCTGTTGGGAATTTATTGAAGGCTACAACGGCTGGTACTCCAAATTTATTTACATTTTCAATGTGTTTTTCTAGGTTTGCAAAACCCTTTGCCAAGGCATCTAGGTTTTCTACTCCTAATTCATCTTTTTTAACTCCACCATTGTGTTTTAATGCCCTAACTGTGGCTACTATTACTGCTGCATCTGGCTTAAACTCTCCAAATCTTGATGTAATATTGAAGAACTTTTCAGCACCTAGGTCTGCACCGAATCCACCTTCAGTTACTGTATAGTCGGCCAGTTTCAACGCCATCTTTGTTGCCAGGATTGAGTTACTGCCGTGGGCAATGTTTGCAAATGGCCCTCCATGAATGAAGGCTGGTGTATTTTCTAATGTTTGAACAAGGTTGGGATATATTGCATCTTTCATGATTACAGCTACTGCTCCATGGGCATTTAAGTCCCTTACAAATACGGGTTCTCCATCAAATGTATAGGCTACTATGATATTCCCAACTCTTTCTTTTAAGTCTTCTAAATCTTTGGCCAAACAGAATATAGCCATTATTTCTGATGCAACTGTTATATCAAATCCATCTTCCCTAGGCACTCCTTCGGATTTCCCGCCAAGACCAACGACTACATTTCTCAGGGCCCTGTCGTTCATATCCATTACCCTTTTCCACACTACTCTTCTTGGGTCGATATTTAATTCATTGCCCCTATGGATATGGTTATCTAATAAGGCAGCTATCAGATTATGTGAAGTAGTTATGGCATGGAAGTCCCCTGTGAAGTGAAGGTTTATATCTTCCATTGGTACTACTTGAGAATATCCTCCTCCAGCAGCGCCACCCTTTACCCCAAAACTAGGCCCAAGTGAGGGTTCCCTCAGGGTAGTTATTGCAGATTTACCTATTTTGTTTAATCCCATGGATAGACCAATATTTGTAGTAGTCTTACCTTCACCTGCTGGTGTTGGGTTAATTGCTGTAACTAATACAAGCTTTCCATCTGGCTTATCCTTTAATTCTTCTAGGACGTCTAAGGATACCTTTGCCTTATATTTTCCATAATGAACTAGTTTATCCTCATTAATCCCTAGTTTCGCAGCCACCTCCGAAATAGGTAACATCTTAGCTTCTTGAGCTATTTGAACATCTGTTTTCATACAAATTCCTCCCTTGTTCTGATTTTATATTATACTTAAATTTATTTATACCCGTTTTTCCTATCTCTAGCACAGGAGTTTGTTATTTGCTTGTCATACGCTAAAGCAATATCTTCTTAACTATATAGTATTATAACAGAACGTGACAAAATTGGAAGTGCTTTCCGACAAAAAAAGCAGGTTTTATCCTGCTATTTATATTATATATGTTAGATTATAGTTTTGCCAATATCTTTTCTAAAATTCATTCCCTTAAAATTAATGCTGCCTATATTGGAATATACCCTTTCCCCAGCGTCAGCGATGTCTTTGCCTAGGGCCGTAAAAGATAAAACTCTGCCCCCATCTGTCAATATCTTCCCATCTAGATATTTAGTCCCATTGTGAAATAAAATAATATCTTTGTCTAAATCATCCAGGCCTAAGATTTCAAAACCCTTCCTATAGTCAGCTGGATAACCATCAGATGTAGCGATAACCGTAAGGCAGGCCTCCTCCTTCCAGCCTAGATCTGATTCTAACAGTGTCCCATCTATGGCTTTCTCCAATAAGCTTACTAGATCCGATTCAAGTCTAGGCAGCAATACCTCTGTTTCCGGGTCTCCAAATCTTACATTAAATTCCAGTAGCTTTGCTTCACCCTTGACAATCATGAGCCCAATAAAGAGTATGCCGCAAAAGTCCATCTTTTCTTCCAAAAGGCCAGTCTCTATTTTTTTCAATAGCTTCTTGATTTCGTCTACCAATTCATTTGTGAATAGGGGACTGGGAGAATAACAGCCTACCCCTCCAGTGTTGGGACCCTTATCGCCCTCATAGATTTTTTTATAGTCCTTGGCGGATTCCATGGGGATTAGCCTGCCATTTGATACAAAGCATAGGAGAGATGCCTCTACTCCGTCTAGATACTCCTCTATGACGACCTTCCTCCCCCCATCTCCAAATATCCTCTTATCTAGTATATCTACCAAGGCCCCCCTAGCCTCATTTTCATCCTCGCAGATAACTACCCCCTTACCCCCACAGAGGCCATCTGCCTTGATTACTAGGGGGTAGGAAAACCCTTTTAAGCCCTGAATTGCCTCATCCAATTCCGTATAGGTTTCATACCCGGCTGTAGCTATATTGTATTTTTCCATAAAGGCCTTGGAAAAGTCCTTGCTCCCTTCTAATTGAGCAGATTTCTTGTCGGCTCCAAATATCCTAAGCCCCTTTTCTTGAAATCTATCTACAATTCCCATTACTAGGGGGAGCTCAGGCCCCACTACTGTCATATCAATCTTGTTTTCTAGGGCAAAGGCCAAGAGGCCATCTATATCATCAGCCTCTATGGCTATGTTTTCCCCAACTTCCCTGGTCCCCCCATTCCCAGGCGCACAGTATATCTTCTTGACCTTTGGACTTTGACTTATCTTCCAGCAAAGGGCATGTTCCCTTCCCCCGCTTCCTATTACTAGTATTTTCATCTTATCCCTCCAGCATCAGTGTTTAAAGTGTCTTACTCCCGTAAATATCATGGAAATATTGTTTCTGTCTGCCTCCTCTATGACCTCCCCATCCCTTTTGGAACCACCGGGCTGGATAATAGCACTCACTCCTGCCCTTGCAAGCAATTCTATGGAGTCCTTAAAGGGGAAGAAACCGTCAGAGGCCAGTACTGCACCCTTCACCCTGCTACCTGCCCTACTTATGGCGTTTTCCACGGCCCATACCCTATTTACCTCTCCTTGGCCTATTCCTATACTGGCCTTGTTCTTTGCTAGGACAACTCCATTGGATTTCACCGACTTGACTGCCTTCCAGGCAAATATTAAATCCTGAATTTCCTCTTCGCTTGGCTCTTTTTTTGTCACTATCTCATAGTCTTCTCCTAGTAAAATATGGTCTCCACCCTGTATCAATATCCCACCGGCTACCTTCTTTATATCAAGTGCCCTATGGTCTTTCACGCCTATATCCTCTAATGCCAAAATCCTAATGTCCTTTTTCTCCATAAGTATATCCAGGGCCTTTTTACTATAGGAAGGTGCCACTACTATTTCAATAAATATTTCATTTATCTTCTTGGCTACTTCCTCATCTATTTCCCTATTAGCAGCTATGATACCGCCGAAGATAGATACCTTGTCAGCCTCATAGGCCTTTACATATGCCTCCTTCAAGCTGTCCCCACTGCCTATACCACATGGGTTAGCATGTTTTACTGCAACCACTGTGGCTTCCTCGTATTCCTTTAAGGCCATTATAGCCCCGCTTGTGTCGTTGATGTTGTTAAAGGAAAGGGCCTTCCCGTGAAGCTGTTTTGCTCCCTTTAAGCTGCCTTCTCCCCTGCCAGCTTCCTTGTAAAATGCGGCAAGCTGATGGGGGTTTTCCCCGTATCTTAGCTCTTCCTTGGACTTATAGGCAAGGGTCAATTGGTCTGGGAAATTTTCACCCTCTATTTGATTAAAATAATTGGATATTAGGGCGTCATAGTAGGCCGTATGGTTAAAGACCTTCCTAGCCAAATACCTTCTGGTGGAAAGTTCAGTTTCTCCCCTGCTTTTGAGTTCTCCCAAGACTAAATCGTAGTCCCTAGGGTCGACAATCACTGTGACTCCCTCGTAATTCTTGGCTGCAGCCCTAATCATGGAAGGACCGCCTATATCTATATTTTCTATGATTTCACCGTGTTTAACATTTGGCTTTTCAAGGGTGTCCTCAAAGGGATAGAGGTTGTTAACCACCATATCTATAGGCCCTATGCCCATTTTTTCTATGGTCTGGACATGGGATCTATCGGCCCTATTATATAGTAGGCCACCGTGGATATAGGGGTTTAAAGTCTTTACCCTTCCATCTAATATTTCTGGAAACCTTGTAATATCCTCAACTTCCAGGACCTTTAGTCCTGACTCCTTGAGCAGTCTATATGTCCCGCCTGTTGAAATTATTTCCCAGCCCAATTGAATAAGCTGGACAGCAAATTCCACTATACCGTCTTTCTTATATACGCTAATCAATGCCCTTTTCATCGCCTTCTCCTTTCACAATAACCTTTCTCCCTACTATTTCTAATCTATTGTCACAGTAGAGTTTTATGGCCTGAGATAAAATTCTATGTTCCACTGCCAGGACCCTTTCTCTCAGGCTTTCTATGGTGTCCTCATCCCTTACATGGACTGGCTCCTGTAAAATAATGGGGCCTGTATCCATGCCCTCATCTACGAAATGAACTGTGGCTCCACTTATTTTAACCCCATATCTTAGTACTTCTTCATGTACCCTTTGTCCATAATAGCCCTTACCTGAAAAACTAGGAATGAGGGAGGGGTGAATATTTATTATCTTGTCCCTGTACTCAGCTATGAAGTCCTTGGATAAGGCCCTTAGGTAACCTGCCAATACTATTAGGTCTACCTTCCTTGCCTTGAATTCCCTTATGAGACTTAGATTGTATTCTTCCTCGTCCTTAAAGGAGGCCCTATCTATATATAGGCTGGTAATACCTGCCCTTCGTCCCCTTTCCAGTCCATAGGCATCTTTTTTGTTAGATATGATGAGCTCTATTCTTGCATTTATATGTCCACCTTGGATATTGTCCATGATGGCCTGTAAATTAGTTCCGCTGCCGGAAATAAGCAGCCCGATTTTTATTGGTGCCATAGGACTACTCCTTCATCGCCCTTTTCTACCTGGCCTAGGACTACAAATTCCTCCCCCAGCTCTCCTAAATAGTTGACAAGCCTATGAAATTCATCCTTGCCTACCACTATAACCATGCCTATGCCCATGTTAAATGTCCCATACATTTCTTCTCTTTCGATATTTCCCCACTCTTGCAGCAAGTCAAATATGACCGGAGTATCTATCTTGGCAGTGTTTATATGGGCTGTTAGCCCCTTGGGAATTATCCTGGGAATATTCTCATAGAAGCCGCCCCCTGTTATGTGGATTAGGCCCTTGATGGCAAATCGCTCTACTAGGTCATATATGGGCCTGGTGTATATTCTTGTAGGAGTCAATAGTTCCTCCCCAATGCTCTTGCCCAGCTCCTCTACATAGTGATCTACTTCCATTTTCATCTTTTCAAAAACTATCTTTCTCACTAAGGAATAGCCATTGCTGTGAAGTCCAGAAGAGGGCAATCCGATTATATGGTCCCCTTCTTCAATGGCAGAACCGTCTATTATCTTACCCTTATCTACTATGCCTAGGGCAAAGCCAGCCAGGTCGTATTCGTCATGGCCATAAAAGCCTGGCATCTCCGCTGTCTCTCCCCCTATAAGGGCACAAGCAGCCTTTTGACAGCCGCTGACTACCCCCTCTACTATGCTGGCCATCTTTTCGGCTACTAGTTTTCCCGTGGCTATATAGTCTAGAAAGAATAGGGGCCTAGCCCCCTGCCAGAGTATATCGTTTACACACATGGCAACGCAGTCCTCTCCAATGCTATTGTGTTTGTCCATCATAAAGGCTAGCTTTAGCTTTGTACCTACGCCGTCTGTCCCAGAGACTAGCACTGGCTCCTTGTAGGATTTTGTATCTAGTTGAAAAAGACCTGCAAATCCCCCTATATCCGACAGGACCTGGGGACCATGGGTCCTTTTAACCATGTCCTTTATCAGCTGAACCTGCTTGTATCCTTCTTCCTTATCTACCCCAGCCTCCTTGTAATTTAGGCTCAATTTCCTCTCTCCTTTCACTTGCCAATGGGATAATTCCCATTTAGACATCCTGTGCAGTAGCCTGCTCCACCTGCTGCCCTCAATATTCCGTCAAGGGACAAGTATTCTAAGCTGTCTGCCCCGATTAATTCTCTTATTTCCTCCACTGACATTTGATTTGCAATTAGCTTTTCTCCATCTGGAGTATCCATACCCAGGTGACAGGAGTGGAGCACTGGAGGCGAAGATATCCTGACGTGAATTTCCTTGGCCCCTGCATTTTTAATCATTTCAACGGTCCTCTTTATGGTAGTTCCCCTGACTATGGAGTCGTCAACTAGGATTACCTTCTTTCCCTCTACATTTTCCTTTAGGACATTGAGCTTTATCTTGACTCCCTGCTCCCTTAATTCCTCTGTAGGCTCTATAAAGGTCCTGCCAACATACCTGTTTTTTATGAGCCCCTCTGCATAGGGGATTTTAGACTGTTCTGCATAGCCTATGGCTGGTATGGTGCCTGAATCAGGAGCTCCTATGACTATATCTCCATTTGCTGGAGCCTCCCTCGCCAATTCCTTCCCCGCCTCAATCCTAGCCAAATACAGGCTCTTGTCGTCTAATTTGCTGTCTGGCCTGGCAAAGTAGATTATTTCAAAAAGGCAGAGCTTCTTTTTTCCCTTATTTACGTTTATGGATTTCAGGCCCCTATCGTTGATGATTACAACTTCCCCGGGATCTATTTCCCTGATAAATTCTGCACCTATGGTGTCAAAGGCACAGGTTTCTGAAGCCAATATATAGTCTTCCCCATATCTTCCCAGGGCCAGAGGCCTGACTCCATGGGGGTCCCTTGCCCCTATGAGGCCTTCTGTCGTCATCATAACCAGCCCATAGCTTCCCTCTATGCTGGCTAGGGTCCTGATTATTGCATCTTCGATATTGTCCCTATGGTATTTGGCTATTAGATTTGCTATGACCTCAGTATCCAATTGGGACTGAAATATGGCTCCATTGTCCTCTAGTTCATCCCTTAGGCTTGCAAAGTTTACAATAGCCCCATCGTGGGCCAGGGCCAAGGCCCCCTTCTTATAACCTACGACCAAGGGCTGGGCATTTACTGTAGTCGCATCTCCAACTGTTGCATATCTCACATGGCCAATGGCTATGTTGCCCCTT
>Ga0265293_10006387_pt1 | contig 18932 bp, 16 predicted proteins | sample Munlanlewell138R_FD_192505 | JGI IMG/M metagenome (GOLD analysis project Ga0265293, IMG submission 192505) | Leachate microbial communities from a municipal landfill in Southern Ontario, Canada - Leachate well 138R | ecosystem: Engineered > Solid waste > Landfill > Unclassified | place: Canada... | reverse complement strand
CTTATAAAAAGATAAAAATGTGAATTATTTTACCTCTGTTCGCGAAGAATTGGGAAAGAATTACAATATTCGCAAGGAGGCAATCAAAGATTTTACTGTGCGCGAGTTTGGGGCAGATGATTCAATAGCTTATGACATCGTTTTGTCGGTTGATTACAGCGGCTCAATGGAGGCAATATTAAGCGCCATATTTGAAGGAACGGAAATATTTGTTTCAATGAAATTTCCTCAAGATAAAATTGCACTTGGGACATTTAACAGGACACTTGATGTTAAAGTACCTTTGATGAAGGATACAGCAGATATACTTCGCTTGTATCGAATGAAACGAAATGATGGATTCGGATTATTCTCAGGTGTCTTTGATGCTGTTTACGGCAGTATAGATATTTTAAAAGACAGCCCTAAGGACAATCCTAAAGTAGTAGTTATCCTAAGTGACGGAGACGACAACTATTCAAGAAAAAATTTAGACTCGGTTATCAGAAGAGCCAATCTTTTGAATGTACACGTTTTTTGTGTGGCATTCGGATATTCTAAGGATGAATCACTGAAATTACTGTCACAATATACCGGTGGAAAATATTACAAAGCTCATACAAAAGAGCAACTCGTCGCTATATTTAAAGATATTTATATGAGTTTGAGGTATTTTTACAGAATATCATATAAACCACCTACTTACTGGGGTTATCATCATGCTTTTGCAGCTATAAATGTTCCCGGAAGAAGTGATTCGCTTATTGCCGATGGTTTCTATGACACTACAGGCTGGCTTTCATTGTCGGATACAGTCGTCAGACCGATTGTTTTTGACTTTGACTCTGCAAGAATAAAAGAAGAATCGTATGTTATACTTGATGAACTTGTTGACCTGATGATGACTTGGCCCGGATTGAAATTTGATATTCAAGGACATACCGACAATGTAGGTACTAAAGAATATAATCAAGATTTGTCAGACCGGAGAGCAAAAGCTGTGTATGATGCTCTCATTGACAGAGGTGTTGACGAAAGAAGACTTCGCTATCGCGGATTTGGTTTCTCAAAACCGGTTGCTACAAATGAGACCCCGGAAGGTAGGTCAAAAAACAGAAGAACCGAATTTATAATAATTGCAAAATAATTTTGAATATATGAATCGAACATCTTTATTTTTTCTCATTGCTTTTTTGCTTTCTATAACTACTGCACAAACTTCAGAGATATATACTTCAAACGACGATTTTAAAGAAATTGCTCGCAAGATAATTAAAGAAGCAAAATCAGATACGCTGGCTTATCACAGGCTGAGGTATATGTGCGATGTGTTCGGACCAAGACTAAGCGGTTCGGAGAATCTTGTGAAAGCTATAGGGTGGATGTCTGACGAAATGAAACGTGACGGATTTACAAATGTCAGAACTGATGAAGTCATGGTACCTCATTGGGTCAGGAGGTACGAAAATTGTGATTTACTCTACCCAAGAAAATCCAATATACCGGTTTTTGCTCTCGGCGGAAGTATTGCAACAGGTAAGGATGGTATTCATGCGGAAGTCATTGTCGTTAAGGATTTCGACGATCTTGAACGCAGAAAGGATGAAGTAGAAGGCAAGATTGTAGTATATAATTTTGATTATCAAGGTTACGGAAAAAGTGTCCCTTACAGATTCTATGGTGCTGTGAATGCAGCTAAGTATGGTGCTGTTGCTTCACTGACAAGATCTGTCAGTCCTAATGTGAATCGTAATCTACACACAGGCATGATGATTTATGAAGATACTATTCCAAAGATACCACATGCCGCAATCAGCCCTGAAGATGCCATGTTACTCGAACGTCTATTATCTTATGGAATCAAGCCCAAAATAAAACTTACACTTGATGTTGAAACTTTGCCGGATGTCCTTTCTCATAATTTGATTGGTGAACTGTTAGGAACCGACAAACCGGAGGAAATTATTGCTATCGGCGGTCACAGTGATTCTTGGGATGCCGGTACCGGTGCTCATGACAATGCAGGAGGTTGTATTGTTACATGGGAGGCAGTAAGGCTGCTGAAAAGAATGAACCTTATACCGGCACGGACAATCAGAATAGTCCAATGGACTAATGAGGAAAATGGCGTCAGAGGCGGAAATGCTTATAGAGACGCCCATAGTCATGAGAAGCATGTATTGATGTTTGAACATGATTCAGGAATTTTTAAACCCTCAGCATTAAGGTTTACCGGTCCCGACAGCATCAGGACAATGTTAAACGATTTATTGCCGATTTTTAGCTCATTGAATCCTTCATTCAAGGTGAGTGAAGGTGGCGGAGGTGTTGATATCACTCCGATGATGAACACCGGTGTCTCTTGTATGAGTATCGGGACCGATGATGGAGGAAAATATTTCCACTATCACCATAGCCATTCAGATACCGTTGATAAGATAAACAAAGATGATTTAAACGATTGTATTGCCGTAATTGCAATCGCTATTTACTTTTATGCGGATTTACCATTAGAATTAATTAATAATAAATAAAAGGAATTATTTTGATGACAAGAGAACAGCTTGCCGCTGAAATTTACAAGGTTTCTTATATTACAGGAGAGTTCTTACTACGTTCAGGTAAAATAAGTAATGAATATTTCGATAAATACTTATTTGAGAGTAATCCGATATTATTGGATAAAATCAGCGAATACATGATTGAACTTCTACCTTCTGATTTTGATTTACTGGGTGCTCTTGAAATGGGAGGCATACCACTTGCTACGCTTATTGCAGTCAAGACGGGAAAACCAATACTTTTTACAAGAAAAAGAGCAAAAGAATACGGAACTAGAAAATTCGCAGAAGGTCCGGATTACAACGGTAAAACAATTGTCGTAATTGAAGATGTAGTAACCAGTGGCGGACAGATAATTCTCAGCAGTAAGGAATTGAGAGATACAGGTGCTGTTATTAAAGACGCAGTTTGTGTCATTGACAGAGAGCAAGCAGGTGATGAAGCTCTCAACGGTAATAATATTAAACTGACTTCTTTATTCACGATGAGTTATATCAAAGATGCTGCTAAATCAGCAGGATATATTAAATAAAAAAAAAAAGCCGGAATTTCCGGCTTTTTTTTTAATGATTCTTGGACTTACCAGGAAGCACGTCTTCCACCACCGTTACCAAATGAACGGTTTTGTGAGCCGCGGTTTCCACCGTTAAAATCCGGTTTTCTGTCACGTGCTTCATTAACGGTCAATTTTTTACCGTAATATTCAGCTCCGTTTAAGTCTTCAATAGCCTTGTTTGCTTCAGAATCGCCCATTTCAACAAATCCAAATCCTTTTGACCTGCCTGTCTCACGGTCTAAAATGATTTTTGCAGATACTACTTCACCATATTCAGTGAAGATTTCATTCAATTCTTGCCCGGTTGTAGCATATGGCAAGTTTCCTACATAGATATTCAAAAGATACTCCAAAAAAAAAAATAATAAAAAGCAGTCTTTGCTGCTCGAAATTGAGTCAGGATAAAATTAGGATTAGATGCTTATTGTGGGGCAGATTCTAAGATACTATTCTATCAAATTCAATTTACACGATTAAATACATTACAAAAATAAGTATTTTTATATTTATATACAAATATTATTTTTAATTTTTAAATTTATTTTCTTTCTGAGTACTAATTGTTGCTGTTAATAAATCCCACAATGCCGTTTAATTTTTAGAAACAAAAATACTAAGCTGTGACGATGGTGAAGAAGTTGAGTTATTGGAATTTTCAACAATATTCAGAAAGTCACACGGTATAATTTCACAGACTTGTATTTCAGGAAGAAGTAGTCTGCGTTCTGATAATCCTGCTTGATGATAATGTTTTGATGTAGTGAAAATAAATCATCAGCCGGATACATCAATCAGGCTTTGATTACAAGCGTATTTAATATTGGTTTCATTTCCTACTTATTACTTATGCATATTAGCTAAACTAACCAATTCTCGCCTCGGTATAGTCGTAATATCTAAATGAAATTTGAAAAAATTTTTCTGAAACAATAGGTCAGTTATTCAATTGTTAGTGGACATTTTGAATATGATTATATTTCAATATTATCTTTTATTTTTCTTCAATTAATATTACTTTTGTAATTATTATAAAATTTATGGCGGATTAAATAAGATGAAAAGCTCTGAAAATCATAAAATCAAAAAAGCATTAATTTCTGTGTCCGATAAAGATGGCATAGTTGATTTTTGTAAGTCTTTAGATGAGCTTGGAATAGAAATATATTCCACGGGCGGAACCGCTAAATTGTTAACAGACAATCAAATTAACGTCAAAAGTGTAAGTGAACTAACAAAATTCCCTGAGATATTAGACGGACGAGTAAAGACATTGCACCCTGCTGTACATGCCGGATTGTTGGCTGATTTAGGCAAAGAGGAACACCTTCGGCAATTGGTTCAACATTCTCTTGAATCAATTGATTTGCTTGTTGTTAATTTGTATCCATTTGAAGAAACATTGAAAAATGAGAATTCAACACATGACGAATTAATCGAAAACATTGATATCGGAGGACCGACAATGTTACGTGCTGCTGCCAAAAACTATAAATGGACAGTACCGGTGATTAATCCTAAGCGTTATAATGAAGTACTAACATTTCTCAAAGAAAAAGATTTAAGTATTCCTGAGAAGTTTCGTGCTGTCCTTGCAGGTGAGGTGTTTGCTTATACTGCATATTATGACTCCTTAATAGCCGGCTATCTGAATAAGTATAATAGTCAAGAAATTCCTGACATATTGACTATCCCACTTGTTAAGGAGTACGATTTAAGATATGGTGAAAATCCGCATCAGAAAGCCACTTTGTTGGGTAATTTCTCATCATTATTCAAAAAACTGCATGGTAAAGAACTATCATTCAACAATATAATTGATATCAATGCCGCAAGTCAGCTGATTTTAGAATTTGATGAGCCTGCTTGTGCAATAATAAAACATACAAACCCTTGCGGTGTTGCCATTGGAGCTAACTTGAAAGAAGCTTGGGAGCGTGCTTTTGAGACTGATAAATCTTCTCCGTTCGGCGGTATAGTTGCCTTTAACGGAAAAGTTGATGCCGAGCTGGCAGAAACTATACACAGTATTTTCCTTGAGCTGATAATTGCACCCGATTTTTCCGCTGAGGCTCTCGATATTCTGACAAAGAAAAAAGACAGAAGACTTATCGAATGTAATTTAGAAAAAGTAGGGAAAAGTATAGTACATGATATTCGTTCTGTAGCAGGGGGTTTCTTGTTGCAGTCTGCAGACAAAGAGTTGATAGATGAAAATAACATGAGAGTAGTCAGCGAAAGACAACCAACGAAGCAAGAATTAAAAGCATTGATGTTCGCTTGGAAAGTAGTTAAACATGTTAAATCAAATGCAATTGTTTATACTACTGATAATAGAACTTTGGCTATAGGTGCCGGGCAAATGTCAAGAGTAGATTCTTCAAGGATAGCAGTCCAAAAAGCTGAGTTGATGAATCTTGATTTAATCGGGAGTGTTGTGGCGTCCGATGCTTATTTCCCATTTGCCGATGGCTTGACTATGGCTGTTAGTGCCGGTGCTACCGCCGTGATTCAACCCGGTGGTTCTGTCAGAGACGAAGAGGTTATTCAGGAAGCAAATAAAAATAATATTGCTATGATATTTACAAATATGAGACATTTTAGACACTGATATGGCGTTTACTTTCTTTTTCAGAGACAGACATACTCTCGAAAGTTTATCGAAATTGCTTAAAGTGTATTCTGAAGGTTTTTCAAGAATAAAGGTTTGGGATGCCGGTGCTGCAATGGGTCCCGAACCTTATACTTTAGCCATAATTCTATCCGAAGAATTCCAAAAAGAATTATTTGATAAAGTGATGATCACTGCGTCAGATATTGATGAATATGATAAATACGGCGAAACCATATTAAATGCAGTTTATCCTGTGACAGATTTGACTCGAATGCCTCTCAATATTTTTGAAAAATATTTTGTTCCGAGTGATAAGACAGATTATTTTCGGGTTATTGAGCCCATAACTGCAAAAATAAAATTTATCAAACATGATTTACTTAGTTTAAAACCATTCGAAAAAAATTTTCATGCAGTGATATGTAAAAATGTCCTGTTGCATTTTAATCACGAGCAGAGAATTGAAGTTATTAAGATGTTCCATGATAGTCTGGAAACCGGAGCATACCTTGTAACAGAACAGACACAACATTTGCCTGCCGAGTGTGAACATCTGTTCGAGAAATCTGTACCTGATGCCCATATTTACAGAAAAATCTGATTATGCGAGTAAATCTGTTAAAGTCAAACCCTAAAGTCTATTCATGCAACTCTTATTTGATTCGCGGTGACTGGAATGCTATTTCTGACGTAAATGCTCTTATAGATGTGGGAATCGATGGCAGCATCCGTGATGAATTAGAATCGTTATCAACAGGAATCGGTAAAAGGAAATTAGATTGCATTGTCTTGACTCACGAACACTTTGACCATGCAGGAGGACTAAGCAAAATTAAATCAGAATATAATAAACCGGTGGTTTATTCATACTCTAAATTAGCAGATTCCGATGTGCAATTATATGACGGAATGAAAATTAAACTCGGCGATGAAACAGCTGAAATCATTCATACTCCGTGGCATTCTAATGATTCGGTCTGTATATATTTTCCTAAGTCTCGTGTACTCTTTTCAGGAGATACTCTACTGTTTATCAAGTCGAATGCCGGAACTTATCCTGCGGCTTATCTTGAAATGTTGAAACGATTTTTAAAAATGAATTTGAATGTTGTTTATTCCGGACACGATGAACCTGTTGATAAAAATATTAATGCAATGCTTGAATTCTCAATCAGCAATTTGATGAAGAGTGAATTATTAAAATGATGCGGCTCCAAGTGTGATATAAAATCTCGGCGTATCGGTTTGCGAAAATCGAGCTGCTAAGTCTAATCTTAAAAATATCAAAATCTGATTAATGCCGATTCCTGCTTCATAATATATTGATTCACTGCTTGCAGCTGTTTGCTTTACTATCATTTCCTTCCCGTCAATTGGTGACATAATAGAGTTGTCTGTAAATTCACTGTAACCAATGTTCCCGAAAGTGATAAATTCAAGACCAAAGGACGCAACATTCGGAATCCGCAGGACCCCGGGAATAATCTCACCGAAATTATGTTCGAATGAAAAACTTATAAATCTGTCACCGTAAAATTCTTTCACATTCATTCCTCTGAATGAATTTCCTGCGAAACCTGATACCGCTGATTCCAAGCTGAAATATCTTTGGGGAGGCAGTCCTCCCAAGGCAATACCCCCATTAAGACGCATATCTAATCTCCATAGGGGCAGAGTTTGTGTCCTGAGATTCATGCCTGCCACAAATTTCTGATACGAAAAGTCTGACTTCAGTATGTCAGAATCGGATATTAGAGCTTCGAGTCTGAATCCGAAATTTGATAGTCGCCGTTCAGGAGAAAAATTATAATTAAATTCAAAGCCAAGAGCATTATCAATTCCGGCAATAGTGTGTGGATTTTGCCTGAAGGAGACATCTCTGTTAAATATTGAAAACTCGGAATTGATGAACGCAGGACTTTGATTCTCGTGTATAAAATACAACTTAAACGTACTTGGTCTGTCGAATACATTTCTACGAATAAATCTTAACTGTCCTATTCCGCCTTCTATACCAAGCTTTAATCCTTGTGCGTAGTAGTAATCACCATAATCATTATGAAATAGAAGTGATGTGAGTGCTATTGCGTCGGCTCTTACAGCATGAGGATTGTCGGAGCGACGTAAATCATAATAAGCCTCAGCTGATAAGCCTAAAGTTCTTTCTTCATCTGCAAATTGCTTTAATTTCAATGAGACGTACGGTTTTTGGTCAGCAAAACCATAACCGATATTGGCAAAGGCTTCGGTATAATCTGTTATATCGTCTCTTAATCCTATGCCGAGATATGCTCCGTGAACACGATTGTAACGAAAAATATCCTGCCATCCCGTGAATGGCGGTCGTGCAAGTTTTGCAAGCTGCCTGCTCACAGGAGCGAAATATGTTCCGAAAAATCCGTCTGTCAATGCTGAGTCAGGGTTCTCCCTTACTCTTTCGATAGCTTTATATGCATAGATTTCTTGTTCAGTCAATGGGATTACTTCATTTTCAGACCAGAATATTGTGTCAAACTTATCTGCTTCCTTAGATGATACTACCTTTCTTCTATTGAAGTATTTAGAAGGTATTTCGGTATTAAATTCATAGTCGTAAGCAAAGGTCTCAATTTTTATGTCAACTCTTGGTGATATGACCCAAAGGAATCCTGCATCAATACTTGAATAAATATTCAAATATGATGGAACTACATATTTCCCTGAGATTAAATCGAATGATTGTTTGTAAAACAATACTGCATCAAAAGGCAGTTTGACTGATGTGTTTGGCGTAAGTTCCACGTACTTGGGATATAGATTGACGGTATCCAAGAGCACATATCCCGTAAATTGTTTTCTCATGCCGGACTTTGGTGTAGCGTATATCTTAGCTATTGCTTCATCGGAATCCCGATAACTATCATCCATGACAAAATCATAGAAATCAAGTGCATCTTCATGAAAGGGTGTAGCTATATCATTTGAGATTAATCTTACATAATCCTCATAGGCGTTGATGTTTGTTCCGAATGTTACAAAATTCGCCCGAGCAGGTACATTTGCTGATTGTCTCTTTTGGATTATTTCATTATGATATAGGTCCGGTTTCTTGAAATAACCTTTTGAATATGATTCAAAAATTGATAAAATTGTAGTATCTGTCTCATTGTCGCTCCGTCCGGCAAAAGCAGTATCTGCGGAGGCGGCAAACTTCGTATATAACATATATTTATATGTATCAACAGAATCATTCATGCTCAGCTTCCTTTCGATTGTCAATCTCATGAGCCTCTCCGCAGCAGTTTCAGCAATGACTAAAACACCGCTGCTGAGAGTCGGGTTAATGTCGAGTATTACTTTATGGTCTCTAATGTCGGAATGTATCTCAGTCTCATAAATCTCTGTCTTTCTACCTACCATCGAAAAAAGTATTGTGTGTTTTCCGGCAGGCAGCTTCAAACTGTAATTACCGTTCTTGTCGGTGAATACTCCGATATCCAAGTCCGCAGCTCTAACAGTTACACTACGAAGTGGATTACCTGTTTCACCGTCATAGACTATACCGGAGAAAGTAAAAATACTGTCTTTCCGGCTCTGTAACTCATAGGAGTAAGTATTAGTAAAGCAGAATATCAGAAATAATATTCCGGTGATTATATGTTTTGAATTCATTATTTCTTGGGATAAGATAATGTGTATCTCAATTGATTTGACGATTTAATTACTCAATAATTTGTTACAGAACATGATTTTATGCTTCGGAGTTCATATCTTAATAATCATGTTATTAATAGAATTCATGAAAACATAAAATTTTTTTTAACAGGCAGAATTCATATTTTTGCATTCTTGTTAAATTAACTTATCCGAAAACTACATGTTCGACATTATTTCATATATATCAAAAGAAACAGGTATTATCTCCAAAAGTATTGAAAGTTCGCTAAAATTGCGAAATGAAGGGGGGACCGTGCCCTTTATTGCAAGATATCGAAAAGAAGTTACAGGCAATCTTGATGAAATCCAACTTAGAAATATTTTTGATAAATTTGATTATTTATCCGAGCTTGAGGAACGCAAAAAAACTATCTTAGCTTCCATCGAAGAACAAGGTAAATTGACTGATGAATTGAAAGATAAAATTTTGAATTGCTATCAAAAAAACGAACTCGAAGATTTATACCTGCCTTATAAACCCAAACGCAGAACACGTGCTACAATTGCTAAAGAAAAAGGTTTACAGCCATTGTCCGAGTATATTCAAAATTGTAATTTGAACAATATTAAAGAATGTAATTTAGTATCTGAAGCCGAAAAGTATATATCGGATGAGCTCGGAGTCTCTGATGCAAAATCCGCATTAGCCGGAGCTTCCGATATCATTGCCGAGGAAATTTCAGAACAAGCTGATTTGAGAAATTGGATACGTGAATATTTAATTTCGAACGGTAAGTTTAAGTCAACCATTAAACCCGAGTTCCCGGAAGGTACGACAAAGTATGAATTATACAGGAATTTCGACAAAGCAGTCAAGGATATTGCATCTCATACAATGCTTGCTCTCAGACGTGGTGAGAGTGATGGGGTATTGAATTTAGACCTTGATTTTGATGAAAATGCTATATTGAGTTATCTCGGTTCGAAGTGTTTATTCTCTACTCAAACAGAATTGGTAGAGTTTATGAATTTTGCTGTAAAAGATGCATTTAACAGATTGATGAAACATTCAATAATCGGTGAAGTCCGACTCATGAAGAAAGAATTTTCCGATGAAGATTCAATCAAAGTATTTGAGTCTAATCTGAGACAAATGCTACTTGCTGCTCCGGCAGGAATGAAGCCGGCAATTGGCATAGACCCGGGCTTTAGAACCGGCTGTAAGGTAGTTGTTCTGGACGGAACAGGGAAATTTATAGAGTATAATGCAATATTTCCCCATAATTCTCAGAATGAAAGATTGCAAGCTCATAATTATTTATTAAATATTATAAAAAAGTATGAGATTGAGCTCATAGCCATCGGAAACGGAACAGCAGGCAGAGAAACTGATGAGTTTGTAGCTAATGTCTTAAAAGAATCACAAATCAAACCAATTAAAGTAACTGTTAATGAGGCAGGTGCTTCGATTTATTCTGCAAGTGAAACTGCTGGCAAGGAATTTCCTGAGTTAGACTTGACTGTTCGAGGAGCTATTTCTATAGGCAGGAGGCTACAAGACCCTCTTGCAGAGCTTGTGAAAATTGACCCGAAGTCCATAGGTGTGGGGCAGTATCAGCATGATGTTGACCAGAAACTTTTAAAAAAGAAGTTGGAAGAAACAGTCGAAAGTTGCGTAAATTTCGTTGGTGTTGATTTGAATACCGCTTCTAAGGAATTACTTACTTATGTTTCAGGATTAACTGAAAAGATTGCAGAAAATATAATTAATTGGAGAAATGAAAACGGTGCTTTCAGAAATAGAAAGCAGCTTCTGTCAATTCCAAAGCTGGGACCTAAAACTTTTGAACAAGCTGCCGGATTTTTAAGAATCAGAAGCGGTGAAAATCCTTTAGATAATACCGCTGTACATCCAGAAAGTTATTTTATCGTGGAGAAAATTGCTAAAGATTTGAACTTTGAATTGGAAAATGTTTCTAAAGTTCAGGACAAATTGAAGTCAATAGACCTGAAAAAATATATTGACGATAAAATTGGCGAACTGACTCTTAAAGATATTCTTTCCGAATTAGAAAAGCCGGGAAGGGACCCGCGGGAAGAATTCAAATATGCCGAGTTCAAAGAAGGCATCACTGAGATTTCTCATTTGAAGCCCGGCATGGAGCTTGAAGGTGTTGTAACAAATATTACAAATTTCGGTTGCTTTGTTGATATAGGCGTTCATCAGGACGGACTCGTACATATTTCGGAAATGTCTGACAATTTTGTCAAAGACCCTGTAAAAATCGTTAAGGTTGGGCAAGTAGTGTTAGTGAAAGTACTTGAAGTAAATGAAAAGTTAAAACGGATTCAACTTACAATGAAATCCGGGAAAAAAATAAGCAGACCTAAACGAAATGAGAGTAAATACAGTCTTGAAGATTTGAAATCTAAGTTTGCCTGAATATTAAGAGTTTAGTATGAGATACCTGAAAGCAATTATGTTTCTTATCCTGTCGCTGGTTCTTCTGTTCCTTGTGACAGGACTGTTTATGCCGTCTGAATATCAGATTGAAAAGTCAGTTGTAATTGATGCTCCTCTTGAGTTGGTTTATACTCAGTGTTTGGATTTAAATAATTACAATCAATGGAATACATGGTACGAGGAAGAGCCGTCTGCTTATTTGCCGATTGAAATGCAAGCGGGTGTTGGGCAAGTCTCAAAATGGAATGGTGATGTCGTCGGCACAGGGAAAATTACTGTTACTAAAGACGATAGATATTCACATATCGAGAAAAAGTTAGAGTTTGAAGAGCCCTTTGAATCGGTAACCAGTGTATGGTATGACTTTGAAGAAATTAACGGCAAAACGTCTGTCGTGTGGAGTGCCGGAGGAGATTTGTCCTATCCTATTGAAGTATTTATGAAGGTAATGATTGAATCAAATCTGTCCAATGATTTTAATCATGGTTTGACTAATTTAAAAAAAAGATGCGAAGAAATGAAAAAAGAAAAGAATAATTAGAGCATATATTCTCCTAAGGGTCAGAAATTAGACTCGTCTTTCCATTGAGAAATACGCCATTCCGAATCTGTACCCGTCCTTGTTATTCGCAGGTTTACCCTTCCGAATATTGTTACGACATCTGTCGGAGTGAAAATTACAGTCAGATTAAAACCTCGTGATATGTCTTGGATAAGAGTATCTCCAATACTGTTCACGACATCGTTCCAATTCAAGTCTAAGCTTTGAGTTGCTTGAAAAAGTCTGTATGTAGTTCGCATGTCTTCATCTCGTCCCCAAGATTCATCTATACCCTTATCGAAATCACGAAAGATGAATCTGAAATCATCGTTGAGCAAAGACCCGTAAACCAAAGTGTCTTTGAATAAATAAGCGTACCTGAAATTTTGGAAAACTCCTTCAACTGTTCTCTGATCGCCTAAAATTTCCTCACCACCCATGTTGTCGGCAAGTCCGGGTGCAAATGGATTAGTGCATCCATGATTGGAAATTATGATGAAAGCAACTAACAAGAAATAAAATTTACATCGTCTCGACAATTCATAAAGTTTATGAAATACTGATAATATCCCATGTCTGTCAAGCGAGGTTAAATAGATTCCTGTGTTATGTTCATTCCCTTCAACCATAATATTTTCTATTAATTATAATAATATGCTTTCAGCATGCTCCAAGTGTTTTTAATCGAGTCAGAGACTGTAATATTAAAGTCAACCCAGCGTGAAATATACCATAGACCATTTTCTCTGAAAGTCATTGTAAATTGTAATCTTCCGGCAAATTCATGAGGTATGGTGTTGTCATTACCCGGAATATTAATGATATAATCGGAAGTAAATACTGCCGAGTCGGCAGTCTCCTGAAAAGGCTTTCTGTTAATCCATTTTAATTCAGGGGTCCTGTCAGTGCTGACAGCTGCAAGAATAGCAGAAAATGAGCGTCTCTCTTCACTGACGCCCCAATTGATAAATATTGAAGGAAATTGAGTTGTAGCTTCAGCTGAAGCAGTAAACTCAAGGTTATACTCAGACTCATCGGTAAAACTATGGAAGCAATTCATGTAATTGTCAATGTTTTTCTCTTCAAGAGCAGTTACGAGATTCAATAGTACAATAGAAGGTTCTGTTGGTGGCAGGAAATTAGTATTACCGGTGTTAGGGTTTTCCGGGGAACGTGTCGTGAAAATATCACATGAAGCCATAACAAGTAAAATGAAGAGACTTATCATAACTTTTGAAACATATACCATCAGTTTTTCAAAGTTCTTCATTCCAATCTCTTGTCAATTAATTATATTGTGATTCTTGAAATTAATGCACGCGATATAGTTGCCTCATCGGTAAATTCTAATGCAGAGCCCATAGGAACTCCACTTGCGATACGGGTTACCTTTTTATCCAATGTCTTCAATATCTTTGCTATATAATGCGTGGTAAGCTCACCTTCAACTGTTGGATTTAAAGCAAGAATTACCTCATCAACTCCATCAGAGCGAGCAATGAGCTCTTTAATCTTAATGTCGTCTTGACTTATTCCATCAAGGGGGTTCATCACACCGTGGAGTACATGATATAAACCGAAAAAATCATGTGTTTTTTCGATAACCACGACATCGTTCGGCTCTTCCACAACACAAATCAAAGACCTGTCGCGCTTATGAGAACTGCAAATTGTGCAAGGGTCGCTTTCTGTATAATTGAAACATACGGAGCATAAACGAACATTTGATTTAAGTTCGAGTAATGCTTGCGAGAAACTTTTTACAAAATCATCTGGCTGTCTCAACAAATGGAACGTCAACCTTTGAGCCGTTTTCCTTCCAATGGAAGGTAGGGAGGCAAACATCTCGGCAACCTTTTCTATAGATTTGGACGTATAAATCATATTCTTTTGTTAAAAATTCATTCCCGGAATGTTTGGCATCATTCCCTTAACTTTATAATACTCAGATTTAGATAGTTCTTTCATCTTTTCGTTAGCTAAGTTAATAGCAGCTACGACCAAGTCTTCTATCATGTTTTTATCTTGTCCTGTGATCAATTCGGGAGCTATATTTAAGCTGCTTATAGTATAATCTCCGCGTAATTCAACAGATACGAGACCACCTCCGGATTCGGCAGTTACTGTTTTTTTCTCGAGCTCTTCCTTCATCCTGGTGACTTCGTCCTGCATTTTTTTAGCTTGTTCCAACACAGCTTGCATATCAAATTTCATAATTATCTCTACTCTAAATATCTTTCAAATTTAATTCTTTATAAATCGTTTTAAGATACGATTTAATTGAATATAAATTGAAATTTTTAATATAAAATATTTGATACTTTTATTAAACACAAATATCAGGAGCTGAAATGGGATTATTTAGCAGAATCACAGATGTTTTCAAGGCAAATGTCAATGATGTGCTTGACAAGGTAGAAGATCCGGAGAAAATGCTGAAGCAGATGGTCATAGAAATGGAAGAGTCAGTCAATAAGACAACTCTCGCCGTTGCCCAAGCAATTGCAAACGAAAAAGGGCTTGAAAGGAAAATTGAAAAAGCCCGTAAGGACAAAGATGAGTGGGAACACAAAGCTATGCAAGCACTACAGGCTAATCGTGAGGATTTGGCAAGGGCTGCCCTTGAGAAAAAATCCATTTCCGAGAGAAATTTGAACGATCTTGTTCCGATTCATGCACAAGCTCGTGAAACTTCCAATAAGCTAAGACAGCAATTAGATTCTTTAAAATCGAAATTAGACGAAGCACGCAGCAGGCAAAGCACGCTTATTGCTCGCTCTCAAGCAGCCAAAGCTCAGAAGCAAATTGCACAATCCGTAAGCGGTGTTGGCTCTGATGCCTTTAGCAAATTTGATAAATTCGAAGGTAAAATCGAAAAATTGGAAGCAGAAGCTACTGCTTTTGAAGAGCTTGCAGGCAGTAATACAAGTCTTGACGATGAGTTTAAAAAATTGTCGTCCGGTCCGGGTGTTGATAACGAATTAGAAGCTATGAAAGCTAAGCTCGGATTACTGAATTCATCTAATAATGCTAATTAATCTTACGGAGTGTATATTATGCAGAATAAAGAAATATATCTAAATGAAGGAGAGAATAATATGATTGAAACTCCGAAGGAGTTACTGGATGCTACTTCCCTGAAAGTTGAAAGTATTCTTAAAGAAAGATTTAAAGATTATTTATCATTTGGTAACGGTACTTTTACTATTTCCCGTGGCTCGTGCCAAGTGATGATTCTTGTAAGACCCTTTACCGAAAGTGATACTGTTATCGAATGTATGGCTAATGTTGTCTCAGGTGCTATTATTTCCAATGATTTGATGCAATTCTTACTTAGGAAGAATGCTGAACTCCATTTCGGAGCTTTCGGCTTGCTGTTTGATAATTCGATTGTATTTCAGCATTCAATTGCAGGAACTCATGTTGATGCCAATGAGTTGACTGCTTCGATTAATGCAGTGGCTATTATCGCAGACCATTATGATGATGAAATTATCAAAATGGCTGGCGGTAGCAGACAAATTGAAGAAAACGACTAAATAATTCATCATAAGTTACTGATTGTCAAGGTAACAGATTCAATTTTACTTCTGAATCTGTTACCTTTTTTTATCTCGCACTAAAATATTATATTTTTTAATCATAGCTGTCCAAAAAAAATATACAAAAACTAACAATACAGATATAATTCGCATTTATTCGAATAACAATTCAAGAATATAAAACAATTTTCAGAATGAATTGTTTTATATTCATCCAAATCCTTCAAGCGATTTCATCACAATCCCGGAACTGAACAATGGGTTGCAACCCATTGTTCATAAAGTGCAGATTTTTGATGGCTTGGGAATTGAAGTGATGTCAATAGGGCAAGGCTTGACCAGTCACAACAAAGAATTGATGTATCTCATCTTCCTGCCGGCGTCTATTTCATGCGCGTTGGTACTCGTGTAGAGAAATTTGTGAAGATGTGAGTTAGTTGAATTTATTGACTTATAAACTTGATAGCAAATCCCCCTAACCCCCTTTAAGTAAAGGGGGAAAGAGGATATTTGGGAATTGTTTTCTTTCTATCTTTTTGAAAAGGGAGATGTCACGCAGTGACAGAGGGATTTGGCTTTCATTATGATTCAGATTTATTGGGCGGAGAGCTGAAGCTCTCCGTTGCAATATTCGGCAACAAGAAGCTGTCTCATGACAATGATTCAGTTTCTTATTCATTTTGAATCGCATAGCTGTCCAAAATAAAAAAAACAAAAACTAACAATACAGGTATAATCCACATTTATACGAATAAAAATTCAAGAATTGAAAACGACCCCCTGTCAACTAAGAATAATTGAAAGTTGGCTTGATATTCACTCACCCCGTCTTCAACTTCAAACAGCTTATCTAGCAAAAGTAATAGTTCAATTGCTGTATTTATCACTCTTATACTGAGAAGCCAGGTTCTTGAAATTATTTTTTTCTAATTATTTGATTATTTGGCAGAATAATGTTACTTTGTCATTGTTAAAGGTCTTATGGTATTTTTTTAAACCTGTAATTTGTAATTTACCATATTGGATCTTAGCTACTTTTGTTTATTTTGGACAAGTATGAATGAAATAATATTATAATTGATATTTTTGATAATAATAATAAATTGAGTAATAATTTTTTTTACTGAAACTTTTGTATATTTTAATGTGTTATAGTTATTTGAGATAAACAAAATTTTTCATTTTTCTGGAGAGGGAACTATGAATTTAATTATTGACTTACTTAAGAGAATATTCTTAGTTGTGATTTCTTTTGTTATTTTTTCCGGTTATAATAGTTTTGCTCAGGATGTCGGTCCTGTACAGTGGTTCGTCGTGGATATTCAGGGAAAGAAAATTACAGATGATTTCAATGTTACAGGAACTATCCAGTGGCATTATTTGCATGATATTCAAAATGAAGGCATTAATATCTACTATGCAGAAGGTATCTCTGATAATCCTTCGGATTTCAAATTCTTAGAAAAGGTAAGAATTGAAGATGCTCAGACACTCAGTAAGCATGAATATGGTTATAGTTTCAGCGGTATAAGCGGTACACAGAAAACATGGACTTTTGCTGTAACTGCTTTCACTCCGGATGGAGTTAGTGAGTTTTCCAAATTTTATACTGCTTCGTTTAAATACAACGAACCACCTTATCTGGTTGAATTTATAACATATCCAACAAAAAAAGCGAAAGTTGGAGAAGAATATTCATACAAGCCTGAAATCGAAACAAATATTGATAAACCTACTTTAGAATACATTCTTGAGGATGCACCACCAAATACCAAATATAACCCCGAAACAGGCGAAATAAGCTGGATACCCTTAAACGATGAGTTCAAATATTTTCATATTATGTTGAAGGTAATCCTTGATGATGAAGTAGTTTCTATTGTTCAGCAAAGTTGGGGAGTTACATTCAGTGATTGTGATAAACCCAATACATCAAGTATAATTATTCATGCTAAAGATGAATCCGGTAATCCTGTCAGTACTGTTACAGCAACAATTTTTGATTATGAAGAAGGTGTAAACCCAACAACAAAACCTCCAAAAATGATTATCGGAAACAGTGGAGCGAGTTATGTCATTGCTAAAGGTCTTGATAAAGGCAAATATTATATTCTTGTTGATGCATTTTCTAAAGACAAAACAATAGCTTTTAAGTCGAACTGGTATAATGATGCTGAAAGATTGGAAGATGCTGTTCCTTTTGAAATTGGTTGTAATGAACAAGTTGAGTTGAATTTTGTTATGAAACAAACAACTCCTCCGATTGGATATCTGGTAAGTGGAAAAGTACTGGATAAAAATACTCTGGAACCTGCTAAAGTAGGTGTTCTTTTCTATGGTCATAGTGAAAATACAAATGAATTGAAAGTCTTTAATTTTCCAATGAATGAAGACGGAACTTATATAGGTAAGTTACCTGATACATATAAATACACAGCTGTCGTTCGCGGGTATCTGTACAGCAAATTGCATAATAATGCTAAATATTATACGCAATATTATGATATGGCTGATAAACCGGAAGATGCAAAACTGATTGAATTAAATTCTGATGTAACAGGTATTGATTTTTATCTAACTCCTGTTCCTGTATTTAATAACAGTCTGTATGGTACTGTTGTTGATATTTATGATAATCCTCAGATAAGGGTTGAAGTAACAGCACATAAAATTATCACAGACAGTTCTGGCACTGAATATAAATACGTAGAAAACAACTCATTTGTTGATGCGACAGGCTCTTTCAAATTTGAAAACCTTGAACCGGGTGAGTATATACTATTTGCAAGACCATCTAAATTTTATAACCCGTCTGTATATTATGTGGATAATGATTCATCAGCATACACATGGCGTAATGCTACAAGAATCAAAGTGGAAGATAATGGTGATTTCGGAAGTTATAAGATTGTGCTTGTACCAATGGATCATATTCTTGGCAAGGGTAAAATCAAGGGAATTGTAAGAAGTGATGACGATAAAGGTATTATTAAATCAGGTGACGAAGTTCAATCTTCTGACAAGGCAATTTCGGGAGCTAA
>Ga0265293_10006386_pt1 | contig 18934 bp, 17 predicted proteins | sample Munlanlewell138R_FD_192505 | JGI IMG/M metagenome (GOLD analysis project Ga0265293, IMG submission 192505) | Leachate microbial communities from a municipal landfill in Southern Ontario, Canada - Leachate well 138R | ecosystem: Engineered > Solid waste > Landfill > Unclassified | place: Canada... | reverse complement strand
ATAGGTTGTACATGGCGATGGATGCGTTCTTCAAGATCGATCTCTTCTGTTTCATCAACTGGAAACAATACATTTTCCTCAACCGGTTCATGAGCATGTTCTTTGAGATGATCAAAACCGTAGAGTTCTAAGATTTGATTGACCTCTTGACGAAGAAGTGCATCTTCTTCAAATAAATGATAGAGACTGTGACGATCATATTCCAAAAACTCTTTTAAATCTTGGATATGTGCATCTGTTAAAATGGTTACAACTTCTTCACTTAAATTCAGATTTTCTAAACTTCTTGGAAGTTGATAACGTCTCAGTATGGTTTTAATTTCCTCAAAGGAATCACCTAACAACATGTTGAGTTCCTTTAAGTTAAATGTGTTAAAATCTTCTAATTGGTCGATACCAGAAAGTTTTAACGCTTTGAGGGCTTCTTCCGATAACTTTAAAGATTCAACATGAAGTGTCAATTTTTCTTTAGCCATTAACGGAAACCTCCTTTGTACTTGCTAGGACTGTTGTCCACAAGTGATTTTTGTGCTTCGTTTTCACCGGTATTCGCGTCAATCAGTTCGACGTAAAGACCGAGTGCTTGAAGTTCACGAGTCAACACTCTAAATGATTCTGGAATCGATGCTGGTGGAATGGGTTTATCATGTGTAATCGCGCTGTATACTTTATTTCTTCCAAGCATATCATCGGATTTAACCGTGAGCATTTCCTGTAGGGTATGTGCTGCACCGTATGCATAGAGTGCCCAAACTTCCATTTCACCGAAACGTTGACCACCGTTTTGTGCTTTACCACCCATCGGTTGTTGTGTAACCAATGTGTATGGCCCAACAGAACGTGCATGTAACTTATCATCAACCATATGCGATAATTTAATCATGTACATGACACCGACTGAAATACGGTTTTCATACGCTTTTCCGGTACGTCCATCGTAGAGTACCGTCTTACCATCTGGGTCAATACCAGCTTCGCTTAAGATTTGAACTAAGTCTTCGTTGGATACACCATCAAATACGGGGGTAGCAACTTTAACACCCAGTTTCTTAGCTGCTAAGCCTAAATGAATTTCAAGGATTTGTCCGATGTTCATACGTGATGGAACACCGAGTGGATTTAACATGATGTCCACAGGTGTACCATCTGCCATGTAAGGCATATCTTCTCTTGGAAGAATTTTCGATATAACACCTTTATTACCGTGACGACCGGCCATCTTGTCACCTTCAGAAATCTTACGCTTCTTAGCCACATAGACACGGATGACTTCGTTGACACCACTGGGTAGTTGATCACCATTCTTCTTTGAGAAATACTGAATGGATTGAACAATACCACCACCGCCATGGGGCACACGAAGTGATGAATCACGATATTCTCTAGATTTTTCACCAATGACTGCATGAATCAGTTTTTCAGATGGACTGGGTTCAAATACACCTTTAGGTGTAATTTTACCAACGAGTATATCGTTTTCTTTAACTTCTGAACCTGGAATGATGATTCCTCTTTCATCGAGATTCTTGAGTGAATCTTGACCAGCATTAGGAACTTCACGGGTAATTTCTTCTCTACCTGAACCTGTTTTAAGTTCACGCGTTTCAATTTCATATTCATCGATATGAACCGATGTATAAACGTCTTCTTTAACTAAATCTTCAGAAAGGATGATCGCATCTTCATAGTTATAACCTTCCCATGTCATAAATGCCACGGTTACATTACGTCCAAGAGCAAGTTCTCCTTTATCGGTCGATGGGCCATCCGCTAAGACATCACCTGCATCAACCCATTCGCCCATTGAGACGAGTGGACGCTGTAAAATACATGTATCCTGGTTGGATCTAAAGAAACGAATGAGTTCATAGGTTTCACTTTCACCCATACCATAATCTTTAAGTGTTTTTGCGATGTCGTATGTAAATGGTTTTTCAGCATCATAAAGTACGTTGTTGCCAACATATAGACTTGTTTCAGGTTTTGCAGTAATCATGATCTTAGTTGCATCTGCATAGGTAACAAATCCTGAAACGGATGATACGACAACTGCACCTGAATCTTTCGCTGCACGATATTCAATACCCGTACCAACAATCGGTGATTCTGGTTTTAGTAGTGGTACAGCTTGACGCTGCATGTTAGCACCCATCAAAGCACGCGATGCGTCATCGTGTTCTAAGAATGGAATGGTTGAAGTAGCTACCGATACGATCTGTTTTGGTGATACGTCCATAAACGTGACTCCTTCGGGTTCAAACATCGAGGTTTCACCACGATGACGACCAATTACACGCTCTGCAATAATTTTGCCCTGTTCGTCGAGTTCGGTTGCAGCAGACGCAATGATTTCATCATATTCCTCATCAGCTGTTAAGTATTTCGAATCATCAGTGACCACGGATGCACCATTTTCTTGTTTAACAACGAGGTAAGGTGTTTGAATAAATCCGTATTGGTCCACTTTACCATAGGTAGCAAGTGATGAGATAAGACCAATCGAAGGTCCTTCAGGTGTTTCAATTGGACAGATACGTCCGTAGTGAGAGTTGTGAACGTCTCTGACTTCGACGCCTGCGCGATCACGCGCTAAACCACCGGTACCTAGAGCAGATACTCTGCGCTTTTGTGTTAATTCAGCAAGCGGATTAATTTGATCCATGAACTGTGAAAGCTGTGAACTTCCAAAGAACGTCTTAATCGCACCAGCAAGTGGTGTCATATTGATGATATTTGATGGTGTTGCATCAGCAAATGTCGTTGTTGACATCTTATCTTTAATATTTTTCTCAGCTCTAGCCAAACCAATTCTAAATTGATTTTTAAGAAGTTCTCCGATCAAGCGTAGACGTCTATTTCCTAAATGGTCAATGTCATCAATTTGTCCAAGACCATCGTAGAGATTGAGATAATAGCTCATGGATGCTACGATATCAGAAAGTGTAATATATTCTCTCTTTTCTCTTTGATCGTTTCCAAGTACTTTAACTGGAATGATCTTTTCTGTTTCTTTATCTTTAACGGTGACTTCGATCATTTCAACGATGACACCTTCACGTTCTCTTTCACGCTGATAAATATCGCCTGATAAGAAGTACTTGATGACTTTTTCATCGAGCGATTGGCGTGATCTTCTTAAGATTGCGATAACTTCATCGGTCACTTCAGTATTCTTTTGAACGAGTATTTCACCTGTTCTTAAATTGATAATATTCTCTTTGGTATAGAGTGCTTCACCACCATCAGGTAGACGTGTTGCCAAGATTTCATCGGGTGTTTCATTTTGAAGTGATTCTTCCTTAGAAATGATTTCTTGTCTGAGTGCATGGCGATTTTCTTTTAGAACTCTAATGATATCGCGGGTAATCTTTGTCTTTTCAGGAACAATGACTTCACCTGTATTTGGATCTACGATATCTGTTGCTGTATACTGTCCTAAAATACGTCCTAAAACGTCAAGTTTTTTATTAAACTTATAGCGTCCAACCGATGCGAGATCATAGCGTCTTCTTTCGAATAAGCGCATACGAATAAATTCTCTTGCTGCATCTGCAGGTACTTTTTCACCTTGTCTCAATTTGGAATAGAGATCAACAATCGCTTCATCGCTATTTTTTGTCTCATCTTTTTCAAAGGTTGATTCAAGATATGAAGATTTTCCAAAAACTTCTAAAATATCTTTCTTCTTGCCTAAACCCAAAGCACGCATCATCGTCGTCATCGGTACTTTTTTCGAACGATCAAGCTTTGCGTATAAAATATTTTTTGAACCAAGTTCATATTCAATCCAAGCACCACGTGTTGGAATGACCTGTGCCATGTATTTCACCATGTTGAGCTTTTTGTCGAGTTCACTGGTGAAATATGCGCCAGCTGAACGAATAATTTGTGAAACGACAACGCGTTCTGCGCCGTTGATGACAAAAGTTCCCGACGGTGTCATGTAGGGAATTTCACACATCAGTACAACGTTTTCACGAACTTCGCCAGTCACAGCATTTTCAAGTTTGACGCGCGTAGACAGTTGTTTAGCGTAGTTGACATCTCTTAATTTAGATTCCTGTATATCGTATTTTGGTTCTGCTAAAAAGTGTTCTTCAAAATACAATTTTAAATCACCGTTATGTCCTTCAATCGGTGAAATATCTTCTAACAGTTCTCTAATGCCTTCATCGATAAACCATTTAAATGATTTGGTTTGTATTTCGATGAGGTCTGGCAAATCAATGTCATAACGCATCTTGGTGTAATTTCTGCGCTCTGCTTTTTTGCCGTATTTGACGCTTCGATATCCCATAATCCACACTCCTATCGTCTTTGGAAATCGTGTTTTTATATATATAAAAATGAAAAGAAAACAACATTATGCATTTTACAATATTATCATATTGTGTATCAATAGTCAATCATTTTCTTGCTTTTTGGCTAAAAGAATCCAATATCCACCTTTACGTTGGATGACTGAGCAATCACCAAAGAGCTCTTTAAGCTTAGCAACCGATGAAGGTGCACCTTGTTTTTTTTGAATGACTACATAGAATTTTCCACCGGGTTTTAACACATGATAGGCTCCTTCATAAAGATCAAACACGACCTTTTTTCCAGCCCTAATCGGTGGATTGGTGACCACTGCATCCACATTAAAATCAACATGTTCAAATAAGTGACTGACATAGACATGAACGTTAGTCAACTGATTCAATAAACTGTTTTTTTTAGTTAATTCAACCGCTCGCTCATTGATATCGTAAGCGAAAACTTCGATATGAGGATAGCTTTTAGCTATAAAAAGAGTAATAGGTCCATAACCACAACCCATATCGATGACTCGATGAACATCGTTATTGAAATCGAGTGATTCGATCAATAATTTGGATCCTTCATCAAGTCCTGTTTTGGAAAAAACACCTCGATCGGTTGTTAGACGAAGTGAAATATCCTTGATCTTTAGATCTAGGATACGCTCATCTTTCGCAAGCGATTTATCGTAGATATAATAGTGACTCATTGGTCCCCCTATAAACGGCGAAAAAACCCGAGAACAATTCTCAGGTTATAAAAACGATTCGCCTAGAAATTACTTAACTTCAACAGTTGCACCAGCATCTTGTAATTGTTGCTTGATAGCTTCTGCTTCTTCCTTCTTAATCTTTTCCTTAATGACTGCATCTGCAGTTTCGGTTAATGTTTTAGCATCAGCTAATCCTAAACCAGTAAGTTCACGAACAACTTTGATGACTGCAATTTTGTTTGCACCAAATGTCTTAAGGATAACGTTGAATTCTGTTTGTTCTTCTGCTGCTTGAGCTGCTGCGCCAGCTGCTGGAGCTGCTGCTACTGCGGTTGGATCAATACCAAATTCTTCTTTTAGACCATCAACAAGGTCTTTGATTTCTAATAAAGTCATTTCTTTTAGAGCTTCAATGAAAGCTGCTTTTGTTAATTTTGCCATAGTTTTTTTCCTCCTAAATTATTCTTGTGGGTTGCTGATCATATCAAGACCAACAGCAAGCTCTCTGAGTGGAGCTAACATGCCTACTGCTAACATGGTGAGTAGGGTTTCTCTTGATGGTAATGTTGCTAATTCATTAATGGTTTCGACACCAACAACTTTACCCTCGACAATACCTGAACCGATGGTTACAACTTTATATTCCTTAGCAAAATCAAAGATGATTTTTGCAGGAGCAACAACATCGTCATAACTAATAGCTAACGCTTTAGCACCGACAAATGTTTGAGCCAAATCGCTGTATCCAGCAGCGACGGATGCTCTTCTCGAAATATTGTTCTTATAGACTGTGACATCACAGCCTGCTTCTCTTAACTGGTTACGTAGTTTTGTAAACTGTTCTACGGTTAAACCAGGATAGTCGAAGGCGATAACAGTTGTAGCACGTCCAAGCTTTTCGGATAGATCGCGTACGGCACTTGCCTTACGTTCTAAAATTGCTTTTTGCATGAAATGCCTCCTTCGTTTATGAAAAATCTCTCTCTTGCCAAAGACAAAAGAGAGATTGAATGTTCATTTCAATACCTCGGTAGGAAATTAAGCAATGATGCACCTACTGTCTTTGGCGATTAAATTTAATCTGTGATTAACCGCGAGCTTTCATGGATTCTTCATCCATATGAATGCCAGGAGCCATACTTGATGTCACTGTGATTGACTTCATGTAAGTACCCTTGACGGTTGTTGGTTTGATACGGTTGAGCTGGTCATAAAGGGTTCTTGCGTTTTCTTTAAGTTGCTCTGGGGTAAACGATATGCGACCGATAGGTGCATGGATGTTACCAACCTTATCAACACGATATTCGATTTTACCATTTTTAATTTCTTGGACAGCTTTTGTAACGTCCATGGTTACTGTACCTGTCTTGGGGTTTGGCATTAAGCCTTTTGGCCCTAGAAGACGTCCAAGCTTACCGAGTTGTCCCATCATATCTGGTGTGGCGACCATGACATCAAAGTCAAACCAACCTGCACCAATTTTTTGAATAAGTTCTGCACCACCAACGTAATCAGCTCCAGCTGCTTCTGCTTCTTTTGCTTTTTCGCCTTGTGCAATAACTACAACGCGGGAAACTTTACCTGTACCGTGTGGTAAAACGATAGCTCCTCTTAAGTTTTGCTCAGCCTTTCTTGGATCTAGGTTGAGTCTAAATGCAATTTCAACGGTTGCATCAAACTTGACGTAAGAGGTTTTCTTCACTAAGTTCATCGCTTCATCGACAGGATACTTCTTTGTCTTGTCGATCAACTTAGCTGCTTCAAGGTATTTTTTTCCTCTTTTCATATTCTTCCTCCTAAAATGTGGTCTAGCGGGATATCCTCCCACAATTTAGATAGCTAATGATCTAAATTATTCTGAAACGGTGATGCCCATCTGACGTGCTGTACCTTCGATGATATTCATTGCTGCTTCTACAGTGTATGCATTTAAGTCAGGCATCTTTTTGGTTGCAATGTCTCTTAACTGATCTCTTGTAATGGTTGCTACTTTTTCTTTTTTCGCGTTACCAGAACCTGATGTGATGTTTGCTGCTTTTTTCAGTAAGTCACTTGCTGGTGGGGTTTTAGTTACGAATGAGAATGTACGGTCATCATAAACCGAGATAATCACTGGTACAACAAATCCCATTTGATCTTTGGTTGCTTCGTTAAATTGTGAACAGAACGCTGGAATGTTTACCTGAGCTTGACCAAGTGCTGGACCAACTGGTGGAGCTGGGTTAGCTTTTCCTGCTGCAATCTGTAATTTAACAACTTTAACAACTTTTTTTGCCATGCGACACAACCTCCTTCTTTACATAAGTATGTGGTATGAATTTCATTCTTCCACTATGGTGTGTTTTCACACGCGATATCATTCTATCATTTAGGGCATGCTTTGTCAATTAAAAATTGATGATTTATTTGATTTTAGCGCCAAATGGGAAAAGTGCAAGTTGTGCGAGTTTAAACCACTGAATACCAAAGGGTATACCTATGATGGTTATGCAGAAAAATACACCTAATCCCAAATAACCAATGGCCATTTCCCAACCGGCAATAATGACCCATATGAGGTTAGCAATTGGATGATTTGAAAATCTGGTATCAACATCTTTCCCAAAGGGAAAAATGACAAGACCTGCAAATTTAAAAGCTTGTCTTCCAAGCGGAATACCGATAATAGTTATCGATAAAAGAAGTCCAACAATAAACCATAGTAGTGCAGCTATTGCACCACCGAAAACAAACCATATGATATTACCTAACAATTTCATAGAAAACCCTCCTTAAATAAATTATAACAAAAAAGCACCTATATGCGTGCTTTTATTCCGATTTATTCAATGCCACATTCATCGTGTTCACAAGCTTGACTATCATCTTGATTAGATAGTGTCTCGAGTGGGTTTTCTTCTTTCCATATCTGTTCGAGCGCTTGTAAGAAATACTCGGTTTGTTGTGCCCCTGAAATACCATATTTCCGATTGAGTACAAAGAAGGGAACGCCTTGAACTCCGAGTTGTCTTGCTTCTTGTTGTTCAAGTTTAACCTGCTCTTCGTAATCGCTTGATGCGAGTACTTCGTAGGCTTTTTCTTTGGATAATCCAACTTCTTCAGCGAGATGGCTCAGTGTTTCGTGATCCGCTAGATTGAGCCCATCAGTAAAGTAGGCTTTCATTAAGCGTGTGGTCATCTCTTGTTCTTTATTTTCTTTGTTTGCCCATTTAGCTAAGCGATGTGCATCAAATGTATTTGTCATTTGTATGCGATCATATTGATAGGTTAACCCAACTGATTTGGCATTCTTGGTAAACATGTTGAAGCGTTCTTTAGCTTGTTCAACTGTGGTTCCATGGCTTTCTGCGAATGCTTCATAGGCTGACTTTGTCATCGTTTTAGGAGCTGTTGGATTGAGTTGATAAGCTTTGTAGATAACTTCAATTTTATCTTTATGTTTAAATGATTTTAAAGCTTCTTCAAAACGTGTTTTCCCAATGTAGCAAAAAGGACAAGCAAAATCTGACCAAATTTCAATTTTCATCATATCATACCTCCATATTCATTGACATTATAGCAAACAGATAAACCATTATGGGTTAAATATGCTTTACTTTTTTACTTTTTTTAAGTTTATTGGGTCGTTTTACGTGTTTTTGTACATATTTTATGTTTTCGCTATAAAATGAAGACGGAGGTGCTATTTATGAAATCGTTTCATAAACCAGAAACATTATTCATCACAAAAGTTCGATTGCTCGTTCATTCACTCAAACGATCTCTTGAATTCTACCAAGATATTTTAGGCTTTTACGTTACCTATCACGATCATAAAAATGCGTTCCTTTCAGCTGACCAAACAAACATCTTGATTGAACTTCTAGAAGATTCACACGCAAAACCTCTTGGATTGACTCAAGGTCTTTATCACTATGCGATATTAGTACACAAAAGAAGTGACCTCGCAGGTATTATCAAGCGATTGATCAATCACCGATATCCCATCAGCGGAGCTTCTGATCACGGTGTCAGTGAAGCAATCTATTTAGATGATCCAGATGGACATGGGATTGAGATCTATACTGATCGTACACCTGATGAGTGGCCACAAGAAAATGATGCTTTGACCATGTATACCAGACCTTTGGATATCAATTCATTGATGATGGAACTAGAAAGTGATGTTCCATCAAAAATGCCTTCTTTGAGTCAAATGGGTCATATTCATTTGCATGTCCCCAATTTAGAGGAGGCTAAAAAGTTTTACATGGATACACTTGGATTTGAGCTTGTGATGATGTATGGTGAATCTGCGCTCTTTATCTCCGATCAAAAATATCATCACCACATTGGATTAAACACTTGGTTAAAAGATGCACCTCTTTGTGAAGTGCGTCAAATCGGTTTAAAAGCTTACTTTCTAAATGTTCCTAAGTCCATGTATCTTGCACTTCTTAAACGTCTTGATAAGGCTCATATAACGCTCTTAGAAGATGATGATGGACACTATGTTATCGATCCTCTTAACCAAAAACTCGTTTTTCTCTTTCAATCCTAGATAACACATAAAACCTCATTGATGATGAGGTTTTTATTTAAATAAAAGAAAAAGGCGAAATCGCCTTATAGTTCTTTAACATCGTGTGCACTGACTTCAGTCGGTGTTGCACGTCCGAATAAATCAAGGTCAACCGTTATCTTTTCTTGATCGTCATCAACGTGTGTTACTTCACCTTTCATACCGAGCCAAGTACCGTTCATAACTTCTACCATCTTACCCAATAGATGAGCCCATGTTGGTTTTTGGATAATACCAACCTTGAGTAAAATTTGGTTGATTTCATCGGGTGCAAGGGGTACTGGTTTGGTACCACCACCTGATGAACCTAAAAATCCTGTTACACGTGGTGTATTTCTTACAACAAACCATGATTCATCGGTTACAATCATTTCAACAAAGACGTAACCTGGGAAAAGTTGTTTAATCTTTTCTTTTTCTTTACCGTCAGCCTTTTTCTCAATGACTGTTTCTTCAGGAACAATGACACGGAAAATGTAGTCAGACATCCCCATGCTTTCTACACGTCGCTCTAAGTCACTCTTGACGGCATTTTCATAACCCGAGTAGGTTTGAATAATATACCATCTGACCTTTTGCGTCATATAATTTCACCTACGAGTAGTGTTGTGATTAAGAGGTTGAAAAGTAAGATGAATCCTGTTAACAGGAATAAGAAGATCAATGTACGCACAGCATGGTCTAAAAATTTGGGGAAAGTAGGCCAAGTGATTTTTTTAAGTTCAGGAATGGCGGGTAAAAAGAAAGGGTATATGACCAGTGCTAAACCAAAGAGTGAGATAGCAAACAAGACCCATGCAAAAATAATACCGTTATTGCCTTGTCCTAATACGGGGAAATTTTCATTGATTTCTAATAATGAGTTTCCACTGATAATCATTAAGGCAAGTGCTCCAGATAGGGTAGCTAATATACCTAATAGTAGATTTTCCCATTTATATTCAGTCGTTAAAACTTCAAGCAGTTTACTTTTTTGCTCAACTTGTTTTTGCTTGATTGCCATGTTGCTAGCCTCCTATTTGCTTTCCTTATGCAGTGTGTGTTTGTTACATTTTGGGCAATATTTTGTCGTTTCAACGCGTTCTTTTTGCGTTGTTTTATTTTTTGTTGTTGTATAATTGCGACTCAAACACTCTGTGCAGACTAATATTATTTTCTCGCGCATTAAAAAACCACCTCTGTGGTCATTCGCAAATGTATTTTAACACTTACGATTGACTTAGTCAACTACCTCTTCAATTATATCATAATTTTATATTTTTCTTTGATGCGATAAATCGCGTTATAGATTTGCTTTGTCTTAAGTCCTGTCGCTTCAGCAATCTCTTTTATAGACTGTTCATAGATAAAGTATCGATCATGAACTTCTTGTTCTAGAGCTGAATCAAAACGAAGGTATTCAACTTCTTCTTCTAGTAAAACAAACCCTTTGACAAAGTCAGTTGTCTCATAGAGCTGATAGGTCGGTAATCTTCTCATTAAACCATAGAAATGACGTTTAAGGATCAGCTCGAAATATTTGGTAAAACTTTTATTGTAATGTTCATCAAATGTTTGAATTGCTTTGAGTAACATCAGTAAACCTTCTTGATGGAAGTCATCGTGTTCTTTTTCTTCAAGATGAAGTTGATGAATGATTTTCCAGATGAATTTTTGATATTTTTGATACATAAATGTGAGTGCATGTTCACATCCATCTGTTTTGATGAGATAAATCAATTCATAATCATTCATCACATAGATCATAAGTGTTCTTTCATTTTGTACATCATCAATGCTGCTGCAACACTCACATTGAGTGAATTAATCTTACCAAACATAGGAATCTTAACGAGCAGGTCGCAATTTTGTTTAACGAGTGGACGAATACCTTCTCCTTCATTACCCATCACAATAGCCAGTGAAACGTTTTTGGGTAGATCATCATAGGTTTTATCGGTGTGACCATCTGTGCCTACCACCCAAACATGATGCTTCTTCAATTGTAGAATGGCTTGATTGACATTGGATACCAAAATGATTTTCACATGTTCAATGGCTCCTGATGACACTTTGGCAACCGTAGCGTTGAGTGGTACAGCATTTTTCTTGCTCATGATGATGCCTTGTAGTTGAATCGCTTCAGCTGTACGCATGATAGCACCTAAATTATGAGGATCTTCGATACCATCTAATATCAAAAAGTGCTGTATTTCATTTTCATTGATGACATCTTCGAGTTGATAGGTTTCGTAATCTTTAACGTCAGCAACAACACCTTGATGGAGTTGATTGGATGTCATAACATTGAGATCGTGCTTTGATTTTTGTTGATAGGAAACACCTTTATCTTTTAGAAAATCTAAAAATCGATGATCATTCATCTGGTCATCAATATAAAGATGATATATTTCTCGTTTGGCAAAAATAGCCTCTTTGACAACATTTTTTCCAAAAATGATCATAGGATCATCTCCTTTTCGAGTATGTTAATAGACTATGCGTGATTCAATAAAGGTTCAACGCATTATAAAATGAAAGTAAAGAGCGCGTGTGCGCTCTTTTTCTTATTGGATATCTGCAATCTTGTTAATGATGGTTCGAACAAACTGTTTGATCCAACTGTAGAGATTGGATAACACATACATCATTGGGAATGTTGCTTGTGCGAGTACAAGAAGTAAGAGAATGTGTGGAGCACCTAAAACGATGGTAGAGTCATAGAACTTGCTCGGTACAATCGGTATAAACTGGAAGAAGTTTGGCATAAAGAAGATACCGAAGATAAAGGCTGCAACCATGAGCATAAAGAGTATACGACGCATTTTATTAAAGGGTGTTGATACTCTATAGAGAACGGTCAGTGAAACAACGGTTGCTGAAATGACAACGAGAGTTTCTGTGATCTTATCTGACATACCCAAAGAGGGTTGGAAAGCAAAGATAATTAAACTGTTGATCATGACCACAAGTGCACCTGGTAGTGCTGCTTTTAAGATATTCCACAAGAACTTACCCTTAACCTGTTTATTGTTTGGTTCAAGTGCTAAGAAGAAAGATGGAATACCAATGACAAGATAGTCAATCAAAATGAGTTGATTGGGTTGAATAGGGTAGACCCCTTGTCTAATGATTGCGACAACTGCGAGTAGAAATGAAAATATTGTCTTTGTCAAAAACAGTGTCGAAACCCTTTGTACGTTATTGATGACACGTCGTCCTTCGGATACCACTTTGGGCATTGAGGAGAAATTAGAATCAAGTAAGACGAGATGTGATACGTTTCTTGCTGCTTCAGATCCTGAAGCCATCGCAATCGAAGTATCTGCTTCTTTGAGGGCTAAGATGTCATTGACACCATCACCTGTCATCGCAACCGTACGACCATTGTTTTTAAGTGATTCAATGAGTAACTTCTTTTGATGAGGTGAAACGCGTCCAAAGACGGTGAAGCGTGATGCAGATCTGACAACTTCCTTATCCTGCATACCTTCTAACGAGATATATTTATCGGCGTTTGCAATACCTGAACGCTGTGAAATACGTGATACGGTCACTGGATTATCCCCAGAAATAACTTTGACATCAACATTGTGTGACTTGAAGTACTCAATCGTATCGATGGCATCAGGACGAATGGTATCCTCAATCATAATCAATGCTAAAGGAGTTACCTTGCCTTGAACTTGGTTATCGATAATATCCCCATCACTATAAGCGACCGCTAAGACACGATAGCCTTCTTGTGATTGCTTATCGACTTCTTTTGCTATTTGATGATAATTATCCTTGATGACAAATTCTGGAGCACCTAAAACAAATGTTCCGTAACGATCGAATTGAACTGCTGAATACTTTCTTTGACTTGAAAATGCAATCAATGCTTTATGACGAATACGTTTAGCGGTTCCAAAACGTTCAGCAAGTGCATCGGATGTGAGATTGGAATCGTTTTGTGCGTTAATCATGGCAGAAACAATATTTTTTAATGCGAGTCCTGTATCATTTTTATACTCAATAATGCTTTTAACAGTCATCGTACCATCCGTGATGGTTCCGGTCTTATCTAGACAGAGCGTATCGACACGTGCGAGCATTTCGATACAGTAGAGTTCCTGCACAAGCGTATTGTTTTGTGCAAGACGGATAACGCCAACAGCGAGTGCCATGGATGTTAATAAGAAGAGACCCGATGGTATCATACCAATCATTGCACCAGCAGTCTTTTGTACGATTTCATTATAGGGTAGATCGGAGTAGGTACTCATCAAATAGAAAAGTGTTGCTGCAATCGGTATGATGAGTGCGCCAACGATACGAATAATCGCCTTGAGCGATCCCAGTAAATCAGATTGAGGCTTTTTATATTTTTTAGCTTGATTTGTTAACTTTTGAATGTAGATGTTATGTCCTACAGCTGTTGTTTGTGCATAACAGGTACCTGATACGATGAAAGAACCTGAATAAAGGGTGTCTCCTTTTTTCTTAATGATGGGATCGGATTCACCGGTTAATAAGGATTCATTGACTTCGACAACACCTTGTCGAACCACAGCATCTGCTGGTATCTGCTTACCTGATGATAGGAACAAAATATCATCGATAACAACATCCGAAATACCGATTTCTAATTCCGTACCATCACGCATAACAAGTGCGGTTGGTGCGGTTAATAACGAGAGTTTATCAATCGTCTTTTTAGCACGTATTTCTTGGATGATACCAATCGTAATATTGGCAGTGATAACACCCATGAAAAAGAGTTGTGAGATGGCTGCTTTGACTGAAATCAACCAAGCAGCAATACCAAAGTTCAAAAAATTGAAGAAGGTAAATATATTGGACGTGATAATGGTAGGTATGGATTTTGATGATCCCATATCTCCGACATTAGCAAGTCCTGCCATCTGTCTCAGTTCAACTTCTTCGGTTGATAAACCTTTTTCTATCTCTGGGTTATAGCGTTCAACAACGATATCATCTTTTGTTTTAACTCTTGATTTGAGATCGATGGCTTCTTCGGGTTCATCATCTAATGGAACATGCAACCCTAAAGGATCACCTTGCATGGTGACTAATTCTTCTTTAATAACGGTTTTAGGACCTTTGCTGCGTTTGGGCTTATCGATTGTTTGATCAGAACCATCATCGATAAGTGCATCTAAATCCTGGTTGGCTTCACGTTTACTCATTTTCTTTTCCACCGCTTTTTCCATGAGGCTTTCCTTTCTCGATCCACTTGATCGCTTCTACTATAAGGTCATCCGCACGTTTTTGATTCAAAAGATATAATCCACCGATTAAAGCTTCAAAACCTGTTGCTTGTGCGTATGTTTTGGCGTCCACATTGTGTCGACCTCTTCCAGCTGCGTTTCTTCCGCGTTTGTAAAGATCGATTTCGTCATTTGCTAAGCATCCATCATCGATCAAATGGTTGATGATCTGTGATTGTGCTTGAGCTGATGTAAATAAGATCGCTCGTTTATGTAAATCATTGACCGCGGTTAATTTCTGGTCAATTAAGTACTTTCTAACTAAAAGTTCATAATAACTATCGCCGATATAGGCGAGGGTTAGACCATTCAAAATGACATCCATCCTCTTTGACTTAGCTGCTCTCTGATACGGTCAGCTCGCGTATAATCCTTTTCACTTCGTGCTTGTTCCCACGCCTTATACAATGAGAGGGTATCGTCTGTTAGTTCATAGCGTGGCATAATACCTAAAATATCTAAAATGGTCTTCGTTGTCTGATAGAGAACAGCTAGACGATTGACATCTTTTTCTTTGTTCATCGCTTTTAACAAGTCGTATATCAACGTAATGACATTGGGTGTATTGAGATCATCATCCATCAATTGATAAAACGTATCCATGAAGGATCTGTCCAATTCAAATGAAAATGCTTTTGAAAGCGAGATGGTTAAAAAAGCTTTTTTAAGGCTTCGTTTTATTTTATCATATTCTTTACTAAATTGTTCCATTAAATCGTTTGAGTAATTGATGGGCATCCGGTAGTGATGAGCGATCATTAAAAGACGAAAGGCAAGCGGATCATAAGCCTTGATCAAATCCTTGACAAGTTCGACATTGCCCAGTGATTTACTCATCTTTGTTTGATTAATATCGAGTCTACCCACATGCATCCAATAACGAGCAATCTGATGATGATCGTGAGCGCATGCTTGGGCTATTTCATTTTCATGATGAGGAAACTTAAGATCAGTTCCTCCACCGTGGATATCGATTTCACCGTCAAAGATCTCGTGGTTCATCACCGCGCACTCCGTATGCCAACCAGGTCTTCCATGGCCCCAAGGTGATGGGTAACGAAGTCCATCCTCTGTATTTTTCCAAACAGAGAAATCACGGGGATCTTCTTTGTCGTCCTCCAGTGTTATTCTTACACCTTGAGATAACTCATCTATCTGTTGTTTGCTGAGGATTCCATAAGATGCTACTTTTGATACTCTAAAATAAACACCCGAAGGTCTAATATAGGCATATTCTTTTTCGATCAGTTCATCGATATAGTCAATCATTTGGTGAACGTATTCGGTTGCTTTTGGCATCATATCAGGAAGTGCACTATTCAGTGCTTGTGTCATCTCAATAAAGCGTAAAAGATAGGTTTTTGATACCTCTTCTTCTGAAATGTTTTCGATCTTTGCTTTATCAATAATCTTATCATCAACATCGGTAATATTTGAAACCAAAAGAACGTCATATCCCTGATGTGATAGGTAACGCTTGAATACATCAAAAAAGATGATGGGACGTGCATTTCCAAGGTGAATATCACCATAAACGGTAGGACCGCAGATGTACATGCTCACACGTTTTGGTTTGATCGATTCAAATGGTTCTATGCTTTGTGTAAGTGAGTTATAAATATGAAGCATCTTCATGTCCTCCTCTTTGTATTATTATAGTAGATATTGATTAAATATACAAGAAATCTTGCCTAAATAAGCCGTTTTCAACTGTTTTATATCGATAGATTTCTAATAATTACTTATTAGATTTGTCTTAACTTGTTAAGTATCTCTACCATTGCCCATGTATCCTGTTTACAATACTCTAGAAGGTCATGATACGTTTGATGAAAGGTCGTCTCATCCATACTTGGAAACTTTGCATAAGCAACAAGTGCTTCGGTTCCATTACCAATTGCCATTCCCTTATAGGTTAGTTTGCTAAAGATGGGCAGTACTTTCTTAATCGAAAAGGAACCGTTTAAATCGTTATGATAGTAGTTGATGATCTTTCCTTCTTCTTCTGAAAAACCGAGAGCTTTAAACATTTTTGAATTACCCTTTAGTAAGTACATTAGATCGAAAAGACGATCGACCATATCGAGTAATCGCTCACTATGTTCTGGAAAAATCTTCGCCATTTCTTTGAGTCTTGTCTGTTCAAAGGATTGATTGTATACCATAATAGAGCCTCCATCGGGTTTAATGGTATCCATCATTTTTTGAACAAGTTCATATCTTAAGTCTTTATGCGAGCTTGCGATAAAAGATACATTATCTTTGTCTTTATCACAGATGCCAGGTTCTCTTTCAATATGAATCGAAAACTGGAAAAGCGATTGTGTGTAGGGACTTTCTCCTTTGTAGCGCGGAAGTGGACAAGGGAATGTTTCAAAATCAAGATGGTAGATTGGATATCTTAAAGATTTTATACCTGCTCTCATCTTTTCATGATGATAGTAGGGTTTGTTTGTCTCCATCACATTGCGTTGGATGATATTGTTTTCTCGTTTCAACCAAGATCTAGGTATATCTTGTGCTTTAACGATACCTTCATTGATCAGTTCAAATCGATCATGCTTAGTACCTGTTTCATCCTCAAAACCAAAGTTACCCTGAAGGTATGAGAAGATACTGTTTTTTTCTGGAATGTGTGCGTAACAGATCGGATAAAAAAGGCATTCTCTCGTGTCCTTACGCTGACAATGTGGACCAAGTGGAACGGGATTTGCGTTCATTTGATCAAGTCTACGAAGTACGATTGCTACATCATTTTTAATGATGGGCATCATTTTTTCTGTGAGTGAGGTCACATCAATCATCTTGATAATATCATCACCATAGATGGGTTGGTTGGATTGATCCACTTTGCCATCATGCACATATTCGCTGTTTAAGACAACTAAATAGTATTTTGCATTTTTCTTCGTCTTAATGGAGTGCTCAAAAACATAGCGCTGATAAGCGATATCATAGATATATCTTCCCTCTTTTGATAATCTTTGTTTGAGTTTGTCAATCTTCTTTTGATAATCTTGATTGATACATCCATTAACATCTTCTTGAAGGTAGAGGATTCCATCAGGGGATTCGACAAAAACAGGTACCTTGTTTTTATCGTCATCTTTGTACATGAGATTGATAAATTTCTTTGATGTCGTCGCTTTGACTTCAAAGATACGAATGGTTTGTTCATCTTCTTGATAGCCATCCAAAAAGCAGTAAAAATGAAAACCATCTTTTTCATAGCTAAAACGTTTCTGTTTATAGGTATCTAAGTTGTAGGTTACTTCACCATGATATTTTTGTTCGATAATCTTTCCCGCTAGAACTTCTATCTGATTATAGTATGGAAGCATAACTTCCATTTGAGGATCATCTTTTTGAAGTAGATCAACATCTTCGTCTTCTTCTGTATCATACATTGAACTGATCATTGATTGAATCTTTTCTTTGTTTTCTAGACTGAACAGGTCATCAAGTTCAACATCTTCAGTAAAGGAGACAACAGCTTTTTCTTTGTCTCTATAGATTTCATCAAGTGCAGGATAGCGATCGCATCTAATATAGTTGATAAACTTTGTCTTTGATATTTTCATCTTGAACACCTCATACTCTTATTATACGCTATGCGTGACATGAGTGTTTTGAAAAAACGATAGACAATAAAAAAGCACATCTAGGATGTGCCTTTAAACTTAATTGTTTAACCAATCTAGAATCCATTCGCTCGTGAAGTAATCATCGGTTGTCAAGATAAGATCAATGGTATCATTTGCTGACTCATCAACATCATTGATCATCAATCCTAGATCACCATAGTAGTTGAACTCATTGGTTGCTTGTGAACTGATATCAGCAACCGTCTGTGATGCCTTTAAGGTTACATCATCTGAAACATGGATATCAAGTGTTACAAGTTCTGAAAATCTTAAATTGCTTAGTGATGTTTTTCCAGAACCGTAGAATCCAAAGAGACCACCAACAAAGAAGTACTTATTGACATCTTCTTCATGTTCGTTCTTTTCATGGTTTAGGCTAATCGAGCCACTATAGAGTGATTGATTGACACTGCTATAGGCAATACCTGCAATACCACCCACATAAACTGAATAGGTGCCTTTAGTT
>Ga0265293_10006385_pt1 | contig 18935 bp, 17 predicted proteins | sample Munlanlewell138R_FD_192505 | JGI IMG/M metagenome (GOLD analysis project Ga0265293, IMG submission 192505) | Leachate microbial communities from a municipal landfill in Southern Ontario, Canada - Leachate well 138R | ecosystem: Engineered > Solid waste > Landfill > Unclassified | place: Canada... | reverse complement strand
CTATAGATAAACACAAACTAGAGTTTTCTCTCTCATGCACAAACTTACTTGATGAAGAGTATATCTCTACAATTAATGCATCTGATATAAATATCAATCCAAATACTACCTATATAGTGGGTGCACCGAGAACATTTTTCGCATCTTTGAGTTATAAGTACTAATTATGAGAGTCTTATGTAGTCTTTTTCTGCTATTTTTTATAGGATATGCAGATGTTATAAAAAGTAAAGACAGACTGGGCAGAGAGGTTGAGAGACCTCCTGTTATGGAGCGTATAGCCATCACATGCTATGGCGGAGCTATTCATGAAATAGTCCTTTTTTTAGGTGAAGAAAAAATAGTTGCACATCCAGGAGCACAAAGATTCAAATTTTTTGAAAAACTTTATCCAAAACTTACAAAAGTACAGAGTATAGGAACATTTAATGATGTCAATCTAGAAACACTCTTAAAAGTAAAGCCTGATATCGTTTTTGCAGGCATAACTGCACAAGCAACCAATAAGCGCATAGAAGCTCTGGGTATTCCTGTGTTTACTCTCGGTACTGGCGTACACACATTAGAGACTTTGCTAAATGAGTTTACTCAAGTTGGAATCTTAGTCGGTAAAGAAGAAAAAGCGAAACGCCTTGTCAGTTACTGGAATGAAACGATTGGAAATTTAAAAAAAACACTTCCAAAGAGTGAAAAAAGACTTAAGATCCTCTATGCAAATGGCTCAGGAAAAATCTCAAGTGAGATTAAAGGGCGATGGGGAGACTCGTTTATAAAAAGTGCAGGTGGAATTAATGTAGTAGAAAATTTTCCTCTAGAGGGTGATATTTCAGCAGAAATGCTATTAAAGCTAAACCCTGATGTCCTGATACTTTCTAAAAATATGAGCCAACAAGTAACACCTGAACTTATCAAAACTAATCCTATGTATAAAAACCTAAATGCAGTTAAAAACAACCAAGTTTATGTTGCTCCCATTGGCGGATTTTGGTGGGATAGACCATCTCCTGAAGCAATTTTAGGAATTATTTGGCTAAATAAAATCCTCTACCCAGAGCAAACAAAAGATATAGATCTTTTTACTCAAACACAAATATTCTTTCAAGAGTTTTATAACTATGAGCTCAAAAAAGAAGAATATAAAACTTTTTTCACATCTTCAAAGGAGTTTAGATGAAAATAGGCATTTTTCTACTTACAGAAAATTACAATAACAACACACAAAAGAGCATTTTAGATGATCTTGAGTTTGGTGTTTTAGCAGAAGAGTTGGGTTTTGATGAAGTTTGGTTTGGGGAACATCACTTTAACCCTTTTAGCGTTATACCAAACCCATCTTTGATGATGGCATCTTTGGCTGCGAGGACTAAAAACATCCGTATCGGTGCTGCTGCTTTTTTAGCTCCTTTTTACAACTCAACAAGACTAGCAGAGGAGATCTCTACACTTGACAACCTCTCAAACGGTCGCATAAATACAGGTTTTGCAAAGGGTGGGTTTACTCTAGATCTAGAGTACTTTAACAAAGATGTAGAAGCTTTAAGAGGCGAACTTTACAAAAGTGTAAAAGAGATAGAACAGAAACTATATGAAGATCCAAAGTTTGAGCCAAAGCCCATTCAAAAAAAAGTTCCTGTCTTTATAGCAACTTTTTCAACCAAAGAGACTATAGAGTTTGCCGCTAAAAACTCTTATGGTTTGATGTTTTCTCAAGGAGCAACTCTTTGTGAATGCGTAGATGCGCAGGAGTTATACAAAAGCATAGCTGGGTTTTACCCAGAGACTATTCTTATGAGAGTTTTCTCAGTAGCAGAAACTGTAGATGTGGCTCACAGCACTGCAATTATAGCGACTGACCACTTTGTAAAGTCTATGCGAGCAGTTAAATCAAAGCAAGACCAACCAGAGTTTAACAAACAAAACTATGAAGAACTACTAGCTCAAAGATATGAGTTTTTTGATGCCACAAAGTTTATGGATGCAGCAATTATAGGAGATGCATATGGGTGTATAGAGCAGATTAGAGAGATAAAAGCGAAGATAAAGAACTTACATTTAGTTCTAAAGGTAGCTTCATCTGATATGGATGAGAGTAAAGAGATGCTAAGAGTTTTTAGCCAACAGATAAAACCAAAAATATAAGGAAAAACAAAATGAAAACAAGTGCAAGAAATGAGTTAAGCGGGATGATAACAGAAGTTAAAAGTGGTGGTGTTATGAGTGAAGTCATCATCAAGATAAACGATGAGATAGAAATTTGTGCAACTATTACAAATGATGCAAAAGAGTCTTTGGCTCTGAGTGTTGGAGGAAGTATCTCTGCTATCATAAAATCATCTTTAGTCATTTTAAGTAAAGAGAGAGTCTATGCATCTGCGAGAAATAACATAAAAACGCTAGTAACTGAGGTTATAAAAGGTGCAGTAAATAGTGAAGTGAAGCTAAAGATAGCAGATAAAAGTCTTTGTGCCATAGTTACAAATGATGCCATAGAAGATCTGCAAATCAAGAAAAATGATAGCGTTTATGCGATATTTAAAGCATCAAGCGTCATCTTAGTAGCGTAAGGGGATAGGCATGAAAAAAAGTTTCATAGCACTATCCTTAGCGGCTTCATTAGCACTTGCTGATGGGAGTTATACACTTGGAAAAGTAAGTGTTCAAGCGGGAAATACAGAAAACATCAACATGATTGAGCAAACTATTACATCTGTTGACATAGCTCAAAACAATGAAAGAACAATTGCTGAGTCACTTGATAATGTGAGTGGTGTTAGTATGAATGATTCTGGTCCTCGTGGTGAAGCAAAGGTGAGTATTCGCGGGCAAAGTGCGAGTAGAATAGGTATCTTTATAGATGGGATTCCAGTTTATGTTCCTTATGATGGAAACTTCGACTTTGGTCGTTTTTTAACAAATGATATTGCAGAGATTGACATCTCAAAAGGCTTCTCTTCCATCGCTTATGGTGCAAATACTATGGGTGGAGTTGTAAATATTGTCACAAAAAAACCAACTAAAGAGTTAGAGGGGAACATCAGAGGAGAGATAATCCTAGATAGTGATGCAAAAATAGCAAGGCATCTAGAGAGTATAAATGTAGGCTCAAGAGTAGGAAATTTTTACGCTCAACTTGGTGGTAGTTATACTAAGCGAGATCATTTTCGCATGAGCAATAGTTATAGTCCTGTAGCTGGATCTGAACAAGAAAAAGGAGATAGATTTCGCTCCCAAGCAAGGGATCAAAAAATAAGTTTAAAAGTTGGGTATATAGCGGATGACGCAAGTGAAATTGCTCTCTCTTATGCAAAACAAGAAGGGCAAAAACAACATCCTGTAGAGGTAAATCCAAACCCTCGTCATATGGACTCACCATTTTGGGATAAAGAGACTTTTTCAATTTCAGGACAAAAAAACTTTGCATCTAGCTACATAAAAGCACTTGCTTACTACGATAAGAGTGAAAACACTATGTATTTTTACAAGAATAAAACATATACTACTCTTCAATTTGACCCATCTTATTATGATGACTATAGCTATGGAGCAAGAATTGAATATGGCTTAGAGGTAGGCGGCAACTTCTTAAAGCTTGCGGCAAACTATAAAAAAGATGTTCACCAAGATATTGATTTATTTACAAATGTTCTTAGTAAAAAATACGAAGACCACACCATTTCTCTAGGAGCTGAGGACACGTATAAAGTCACAAATGATTTGGAGATATTAGCAGGCATAAGTTATGACAGACAAAGAGCTGATAAAGCTTATGAAAACACTTCTAACGCTTATGTGGGCCTAGATACTATGTCTGCTGTAAATCCACAAGCAGCCATCATATATACACTAACCTCTGAGTCAAAACTAAGAGTAAGTGCATCTCAAAAGACATACCTACCTTCCATGAAAGATAGATTTTCTGGAGGAATGGGGAAAAAAGAACCAAATCCTGATTTAGATAAAGAGATATCTACTAATTATGAGATTGGCTATACTTACAAAACTAAAGAGTTTTTTATAGCAACAAATGCTTACTTTACTCAAGTAAAAGATGCCATTAGTAGTGTAAAAACCAATACGCTCCAAGATGGTAGTACTACAAAATATAAAGATCAAAATCAAAATATTGGTGATTTTGAACATATAGGTTTTGAAATAGATGCTGCATATACTTTGGATAACACTAAAGTTGGAGGAAACTTCGCTTTCATTGATGTTCAAGGAAAAAATGAAAGTAGTGAAAAACGGACAAACATACCAAAACATCAAGCCTTTGCATTTGCACAACAAAAGTTAGGTGCAGGTTTTTCTATCTATGCCAATATAAAATACCGCAATGGTGCGTATGATCAAGATGATAATTATAACTATGTAAAAATTGGTTCATTCACAACATTTGATGCAAAAGTTATATATGAGCCTATGAAAGAACTTTTACTTGAAGTGGGTGTTAAAAATCTTACAGATAGATTGGTAGAATACAGTTTTGGCTACCCAGAAGCTGGTCGTGAATATTTTGCAACGCTAAATTATAAATTTTAAGGAAAAAAGATGTTTTTAGAGCCGATTGACTTTGCAAAAATGTACACAAAACACAAGCAAGAGAGTGTTTTTAAGGGCAAAAAGAGTGAAGACTGGGACAAAAAGTCAAAAGAGATGGCTCCAAGGATGCAAAAATCTCACTATGTTGAAGACTTTATATCTAAGATGAAGCTAGACAAAGGAGATGTAGTCCTTGATGTGGGTTGTGGACCGGGAACACTTGCCATCCCGCTTGCAAAGAGAGTTAAGCATGTTATCGCCATAGATTTTTCTCGTAAAATGCTAGATGAGTTAGAGTCATTTGCTGCATCTGAGGATGTGACAAATATCACAACTTATCATATAGGTTGGGATGATGATTGGAGTGAGATAGCAGATGTAGATATTGTCGTGGCATCTAGAAGTATCGAGGTTATGGATATAAAATCAGCACTTTTAAAAATCTCCAATCTCGCTAGAAAAGCTTGCTATGTTACATATATGGCAGGTGGAAGTTTTGTAGATATGAAGATTTTAGACTACATCGGCAAAACAATTGTCACAAAACCTGACTTTTGGTACTTGCCCATCATACTTTACAAAGAGAGTTATCTACCAAAAGTGGACTATATCCCAACGAGTAGCGGAAGTGTTCGTTACACTGATATAGATGAGTTTGTAAAATCCCTCATCTGGAGTTTAGGCTCTTTAAATGAAGCTCAAATACAAAAAGCAAAAGAGTATTATGAGCTATATGTAAAAGATAGCATTCAAGCACCAAAAGATAGTGTTTGGGCATTTATATCATGGAACTGTGATAAAGATTAACCTCGCATAAAAGGTTTCAAAGTAGCACCACGCGAAGCTAAAACTTTGTCCTTTTTAGCCGATATGTAAACTATAAAATTACGGAGAAAATTATGAACACTTCTTATGGGGTAAATACTTACAGAGCACATGACCTTAATATTGCTATGAAAACTTCTAGTGGTGATGTCATCAAGATGGACTTTGCAAACCATCAAAGTGCATCGATGAGTCACCAACAAAATCAAAATGGCTCTAAAACTTCTATGAGTTTTTCATCTATGCAGTCGTTTAAGTTCTCTATACAGAGCAACGGCATAGATGCACAAGATCAAAAAGAGATTGAGGCTTTTATGAAAGTGGCTCAACCTTATATAGACTCATTTTTAAAAGAGTTAGAGGATGTAGCTCCTAAATCTCCTGTATCTCAATTAGCTAACAAGATAGCTAGCATATTTGAGCCAAATAAAGAGAGAGATGAAAATGCTAAAAACATCATCAAAACAAATATAGTAGAGATGTTTGATAATTCTATGAGAAAGTTAAAGATGCCAGAAAAATCAGAGCAACTAGATCCTACTGAACTTATGAATAATATCTTTGAGCAGACTAAAAAACTTTTAGAAAAAACACTTAAAGAGTTTGATGAGTTTAACAAAAATCTATATGCATAAAATTAAAAGGTAAGCTTTTTTTGGTATAAAAATTGCTTACATTTTTACATGAAAACATTAATTTTGATCCTTTTTTTATCTCTAAGCATCTTTGCTTCTACTATAGAGTTAAACTATCAAGAGTTAAACAAGCAAGTAGATAAGATTGCGCCAAATCTCTCTGCTGAAGAAAAGGTCTCTTTATACTTTCTTTTACTCTCCACACACGAGAACATTACAACCTCACTCTCACTAGATGAGACAAGAAGTTCTTTGCTTGATGGGCTAGAGAGTCGCACACTAAAAGCACTATCACAGCTTCACGAAGAGAACCAAAACATAGATGCAACCCAGATAAGAGAGATGCAAGAACTATATACAGAGATGGTGCGTGATGCCAAAGAACTTATAAAAAACAGAGATACAAAAGAAAAAATTGTATATAAAGATAGAGTTATTTATAAGGATAAGATAGTTTATAAAGACAATATCGTTTATAAAGAAAAGGTTGTAGAAAAAACATCCGTTCTTTTTAATATCGTCTTTGCAATAATTGGGATACTTTTAGGTTTAGTTGTAGGTTTTTTTATCTTTAGAGCTAGTGCAAAAGAGAGTGTTGTTGAGACTAAAGAGCGAGATTTATCTGATGAAAAACTAAGTGAGAGTCAAGTTAAAACAAGAGAGTTAGAAGAGCTAAACGAGAACCTAACCAAAGAAGTTGAGTCACTAAGAGCATCTGTTTCTTATGTCTCAGAGCTTGAGAGCAAAAACTCTACACTACAAAGAGAACAAGAGCAGATGCAAGAGTCTCAAAAGACTCTACAGAGTCAGTTAAACGATAAAATCCAAAAACTTCATGAGCAAAAAGAGAGTCTTATAAAAGAATCCCTCCAGCTACAAAAATCTCAAGATGAAAAAGATGTAGTAAGAGAAGAGTTTGACAACAAAGTAGAAGCTCTCCAAGAGCAGTCAAAAGATATCTTTAGCATCTTAAACACTATCTCAGATATAGCAGAACAGACAAATCTTTTAGCACTAAATGCTGCCATAGAAGCGGCCCGTGCAGGTGAGCATGGACGAGGCTTTGCCGTAGTTGCTGATGAAGTGCGAAAACTATCTGAGAGAACTCAAAAAACGCTCCAAGAAGCAAGAGTAAATATATCTAGCGTTGTTGATACTCTTTCTAGTTTAAGGTAAAAAATGACATCTAACATATTTTTTTGAAAGCTTTTTTTATTATATTTTTTGATACAATCCATGTCATATAATATTTTATTATAAAGGCTTAGGATATGAAAATAAATAAAACTTTAATAGGTACAGTAATTGCAACACTTTTTAGTGCTTCACTTATAGCGCAAAGTCATGCTACTCATTGGGGATATACAGGGCATGAAGGCCCTGAAAATTGGGGTAATTTATCAACTGATTACAGTTTATGTAAAAATGGCAACTCTCAGTCTCCCATAAATATTTCAAAAACTGTTGTTGTTAGCACCAAGGGCTTAGAAGAGATAAAGTTTGATTATAAAACATCTGCATCAGAAGTTATAAACAATGGTCATACCATTCAAGTAAATATTAAAGATGGAAGTAACATTGAGATAGATAAAATTTTATTTTCTCTAAAACAAGTTCATTTTCATACACCTAGTGAAAACCAAATAGAAGGCAAAAACTTTCCTCTTGAAGCTCATTTTGTTCATGTTTCACAAAAAGGTGAAATAGCTGTTGTTGCATTAATGTTTGAGGATGCTATTGAGAACCAGATAATTAAAAAGATTTGGAATAAAATGCCGCATTATGTTGGGACTAAAGTAGATTTTACTCTATCAGCAGAGCATATAAATAGTCTTTTGCCAAATAATAAATCATACTATAGATTTAATGGCTCATTGACAACTCCACCGTGTAGTGAAGGTGTTAGATGGTTAGTCCTTCAAAACTATTCATCTATATCTTCAGCTCAAACGAAAGAGTTTTTAGACATATTTCATCATGGAAACAGCAGACCCGTTCAATCAATTAACGCTAGAAAAGTGATGCAGTAGAAGATTGTTTTATAACTCTTTTTAAAGTGCAGTATGAGGGTGAAAATTATTTGCACATACCATCTTTAGCATGTGCAAATTACTCTTTGTTAAAAACTTAGGTTTTGGTAATCTTTGTTAAGTAAATTTCCAGCTACCATTGGAGGTTTTGCTACTGTTATGCCCTCTAGTAAAACCGAAGCATCTTTTGAAGCGTTTGGTAAGTATAGTGGACAAACTTCTACTTTAGCACCCATCTTTATGAGCATTTGAAGGTTTTGTTGTGGTGAGACTTCACTGCCATCAGGTCTTTTTACAGGCGCGCTTTTGATGTTTTTATCTGCTAAATCTCCAGCTGCTCCACATAAAACGATGCTAACTTCTTTCTTATGTTGTTTGATAGTCATCATAGATAAAACCATAGCCATAGCTTGAGTTTGAGGCTCTGGTGAGTTTATCAAAACATTTAAACCTTTTGCCGAGTCTGCACTCAAAACACTTGGTAAAACTAATATAGCACCTAAGGCTAAAGTTGAGATTATTTTTTTCATTTTTTTCCTTTATATTTGTATTTAAAAAGATTATACAAAAAAATAACATTATCTTTACTTAATAAATAAATTACATTGGATTATAATTATAGATATAATTGAAGAGATTTAAAATTAAATTTTAAATCAAGTTCACTATGACGTTTGTGCTGTCATAGTGAATTTGAGACAAAATCTAGTTTTATAAAAGGTTTAGTTTCTTTGTAAATGATACCTCTAGCTTTTTGTTTTCTAATAACTCTCAAACAAGCGTCCAATCTTACTAGCATCATGAGTTAGAGTGTGAAGTGGCTTAGCATCTTTGCCTCTTATCGCCTCTTCAAACGGTACTGTACTATTTTTATTTTTATAAAGAACACCTATGGGCATAGGGATAGTCTCATAAGACTTTTTTACAGCTCTCTCAAAATCACTCGCATCATAAGTGTCATCTAAAACATAGCTATTTTCGCTAAACCAATCATAGGTATTTACCTTGTTAAAGGTGACGCAAGGCTGTAAGATATCTACAAGCGCGTAGCCCTTATGTAAAAAAGCCTCTTTTAAAACCTCCTTTGCATGTTTTATATTGCCTATATTTACTCTTGAGACAAAGCCTGCTTTTAAAGATAAGGCGACTGCCAAAGGATTAAAAGGCTCATTTATAACTCCTCCAACCTGCACACCAGTTATAAAACCTCTCTGGCTTGTAGGTGACGCTTGGCCTTTTGTTAGACCATAGACCATATTGTTGTGAACGATGTTGACGATATTTACATCTCTTCTTATGGTATGAATGAAGTGATTGCCACCCTCTCCGTACATATCACCATCTCCACCCTCAGCGACTACATGCAGATTTTCATTGCTTAGTTTGATGCCAGTTGCAACTGGGAGTGCTCTACCGTGAAGAACCCCAAACATATTTGTATCTACATAGTAAGGAGTCTTTGCCGCCTGCCCAATTCCAGAGACTATAACACAATCCTTTTTTTCAAGCCCTAGCTCTTCTAAAACCTCTTTTACAAGCTTTAAGATACCAAAGTTACCACAACCCGGACACCACGCAACATCCACATCTTTTCTATCAAATAGATGGCTCATAATATCTCCTTTATTGACTCTTCAATCATCACGCTTAGCTGATCTGTAAAAAAACTAAAACCGTTTGATTGCAAGATTTGATCGTAAATTTTTACATCATGAAGTCTTAGCTGACTTGCGAAGGCGCCATCAGCATTGTTCTCTACTACTATGATGTGAGAAAAACTCTCAAGTACACTCAACTGCTCCTTTGAGAGCGGATAAACCCATGCAAAATGAACTTGCGTCAAACGAGGGTTATTAAGGTTTTGTAAGACTTCAAAGATAGCGCCTTTAGTTGAGCCCCAACCGACAATAGCAATATCTCCATCTCCAAGAACTTCAGGTGCGACTATCTCTTTTATAAGCTCATCATATTTGCGAGCTCTTTTTGCAACCATCTTCTCTCGCATCTTGTAGTCTTCTGTAATCTGCCCTCTCTCATCATGCTCATCACTCACCGAGCATATCAGCCCATCTCCAAACCCAGGAACTCCTCTTGGGCTTATGCCATCTTTAGCATCTGTGTATCGCCCATACTCTTTTTCTGTCTTTACTATATATCTGCGCTGCTCATAAGATGAGAAGTCAATATCTTCTACCATAGAGACTGTATCTGCTAGATATTGGTCACTCAAAAAGATAACAGGAGCCTGAAATCTATCAGCCAACTCAAATGCAAGATAACCATAGTCTATAGACTCTCTTAAACAGCCAGGTGCTAAAACCACGCGCGCAAATGGGCCATGCCCAGAGTAGATAGCCAGGTTTAAATCACCCTGCTCGCTTCTTGTAGGAAGTCCTGTTGCGGGTCCTGGTCTTTGAGCTAGATATATCACAGCGGGAGTCTCTGTCATGCCAGAGAGGCTTAAAGCTTCGCTCATCAGAGCAAAACCTCCACCAGATGTTGAAGTCATGGCTCTAGCACCTGCGTACCAACCGCCAAGCACCATATTTAGGGATGCTAACTCATCTTCAGTCTGCTCCACAGCTATATCAAAATGTTTTGTCATAGATGCCATAAAACTTAACACTCCAGTTGATGGAGACATCGGATAGGCGGTTAGCATATTACATCCGCCTGCTAAAAAGCCAAATCCTGATGCAGTAGTTCCATCCATCTGGTGGAGTTTTTTTACACTCTCTATATCAACTTCTGGTAGCTCAAAATTGACTTTATCTTCTAGTTTAACACCCTCTTCATAGCCAAGCTGGGCAACCTCTTTGTTAACCTCATCATCTTTAAAGTGCTCTGCAATACTCTCTTGCAAGAAATTTTTATCAATACTAAGTAGTCCAAAAAGCATACCTGCAATATAGGTGTTTGCATATTTTGCATTACCAAACTTTTTTGCACTCTCTTGCATTGCAACTAAAATGGCGCTATCTGTGCCAAATGCCTCATCTGCAAAGATCAAAGTACCTTCATGGCATCTGCCCTGCATATGTTTTAGTGCAAGTGCATCTAAGGCTACAGATATATCAACTTCCCAACATGGCGCTTCAACTAGGGCATCTGAGATTCTAATTAGTGTAGTATTGCTTCCACCTCTCACCCTAGACATAAACTCTTTTGTTGAGTAGACATAAAAGCCACTCTTTTTAAATGCACTACTTAGTATACTCTCAAGGGTAGCGATGCCCATTCCTGCTGCACCGCCTATTAAGATAGAGATGCTCTTAGGAGCGTTTTTGTTGGCAATTCCTGATTTTACATGCTTAGACACAGAGACGGCTTCCTCTTTTGCAAGATATTCCTCTTTTGCAGGAGCTTCATCAATCACTGACCCCCAAGTGATTTTACCACCGTAATATCCTAAAACCATCACATTTATACCTGTTATAAGCACAATAGCGTGATAGACTATTCCTCCAGATGAGTACCCATATATAACTTGAGGATCTGCATTGTAGATGCCAATAGCAACTAACCCTAAGAGAAGCGTAATCGTGGAAACTACGAGCTTTATAACAAATGCCCTGCCCATATAGAAGTTATAATTTATCCACCAACTTAAAATCCCAGGAATCATAGCAACAAACCCCATAACCGTTGCAACAAAGAAAGAGTAAAAGACCGCCACAGCGTAAGTCTCTTTTGGCATCATTAAAAAGAGTGCATCCATACCAGCGGCAAACAGATGTAAGGCTATGGGAAAATGCACTACTGCAGGATGAGGATGATACTCTTTATACCAGTCCCTTAGTTTGGACTTTAAAGACTCATTGGATTTGGCCTTTGGTTCTTGAGTTTTTTCACCCTCTTCAAGTCTGCCGACAACTTTAAACCTCTTAAAAACCTCAGTGCTATGCGGCGCATCTGGGAGTTCAGAAGTCAAATCATGTCCTGCAGTATGACTTCCTTGATGGTTGCCCTCTTTCCAAAGAGGGCTATCTGTCACATCATATACTACATTTTTGTAAGCGATATAAGCCTTCGCACCATTTTGACCATTGTGCTTCTTAAGTTCGTCTATTGTCATCTCAATATCCTTTAACTCAGTAAATTCTAATACAACCATATCTTAAAAAAATAATTTACTAATAATTATGCCATATTAGCAAATAACTTTAACTTATAAAGCAGATTGTTATAGTTTGAAAATATGTAAGATAATTTCCAACTCATTTTTGTTTGTAAAATAAAAGATCTTAACTGATTTATTTTACTAACACTTATCTCTCAAAGTTTATAAAATTAATGTAAGAAACATCCCTTTTTCAAAGATACCTTTGGTAGAATTTCGGATTTTAATTTTAAGAGAAAAAAAGCACAAACTATGAATAAACAAATCCAAATAAGTGTCAAAATTTTACTGCAAATAGGAAAGTTACTCTTGCAACATGGTTCCGAAACTGAAGTTGTTGAGATGGGTATAAAAAGAGCTGCAAAAAAGCTCGGGTACAATAGCGTTGAACTTTTAGTTCTTCCAAATACCATTATGGTAGGATTGACTCACGATGACCAATCTTTTACAAAAACTATAAAAGCGGAGCGTCAAGATATAAATTTTAGAGTTGTTGATGCTGTAGAAAAAATCATTTCTGATATAGATCTAAATACAAATCTAGATAAATTGAACGCATTACTACTTGATAAACAAAATCTAAGTTCAGTCTATCCATACCAACTACAAAGGCTGATGGCAGCTTTAGGTTGTGCATCTTTTAGCCTTCTTTTTGGTGGGGACTATTATATTTTCATAGTGACTTTTATCGCTTCCTTTATCGGTTTTAGTTTCAACACTATGCTACTAAAAAGATTTTTCAATCCATTTTTAGTTATTATTTTTGTATCTTTTACGACTGCCATAGTCTCAGGCCTACTTACATTAAATAACACTTCTTCAAATATTGCAATCTCTTCATCAATTCTATTTCTAGTGCCAAGTGTTGCTTTTATTAACTCTGTAAACGACCTCATAAAAGGACACTATACAAATGGTTTAACTAGGGGCATCCGAGGAATTATGGTCTCTTTTGCTATCTCTATAGGGATATTTTTAGCCTTACATATCTTAACAGTGGAGAAATTTATATGATAACCAATATATTTATAGCAACTAGCATCTCAATAGCATTTGCAGTGTTGTTTAATGCTCCAAAAAGAGCACTTCTACCAATTGTATTTTTAGCTATTATTGCCCTTTTGGTTAGAACCTATCTGCTGGGATATGGACAGAGTATAGAGTTTTCTACTTTTATGGCATCTCTATGTATAGGGATAATTTCTATCTTTTTCTCAACTAAACAAAATATACCTATTTTAGTCTATGCAATATCAAGTTCCATTGTTTTAGTTCCGACTATCTACGCATATAAAGCGCTAATAGGACTCTTACAAATTTCTACAAATCAAATAATGGATCAGGCACTTATCATTCAAACATTTCATTATAGTTTAAAAACTTGGTTTATTTTTGGTGCAATTGCCATAGGAATAATACTTCCAACGCAGTTTATTAGTAAACATAGATTTAAGATTTTATAAAATTTGAATGACTCTACACTTTAGCAACATTAGTAGTGATGACATAGCCGTCTCTTCCATTTTCTTTTGCTTTGTAGAGCATCTCATCGGCTCTTATCATTAGTATCTCTTCATCTAAATCTTCATCGGCCTCGCAACAAACTACTCCTATGGAGATGGTTAAAAATTCGCCTGCTTTGCTTGACTCGTGCTTTATCTCTCTTGCTTTTATGTTTTGACAAATCTCTCTTGCGAGCATTGCGCTATTTGACTCATCTACATCTGTGAGGATCGCGCCAAACTCCTCTCCACCTAGCCTAAAAACAAAATCACTAGGTCGCTTTAGTGTGTCTTTTAAAACCTTTGCAACGCTCTTTAACGCAAAGTCTCCCTCAATATGCCCATAAGTATCGTTATACTGTTTGAAGTAATCTATGTCCATCATCATAAAAGTTATGTAAGATTTTGTTCTTTTTGCTCTTTTTAATTCTCTGTCATATACAAAGTTAAAATACCTTCGGTTGTGTAGGGATGTAAGCACATCTGTGTAAGATACATTTTCAAGTTTTTTATTTGCGCTTTGGAGTTTTTTAGTAGTTATTTCAAGTCTTGTATGGTCTTTTTGGATGCTTTTAAAAACATAATAAGATATGAGAAGAACTCCAATAATCGTAAAACTTAAGATGATTCCTATATTTAAAATAATCTTATCGTACGCACTTAGAAAATTTTTTCTCTCGTACTTTGCTAGTTCAACCTCATAGTTTATAAGTTTTTTGATTATGTTATGGATATGTTCTATCCTAGCTTCTAAACTCTCCATCACAAGGTTATCTAAGGCTATATCTAAAGCCATTTTTCTAAAAAAGCCATTGATTGCTTGAACCTCTATAGCCGCATACTCTACATATTGTAGTTCCATATCTCTTTTAAAATGAGACTCATAATTCTTCCACTCAAACTCTATCTTTGTGATGGCTTCTTTTATCTGTATGCTTGCTAGCTCTTCGCTAATTTGAGAGTTTTTTACTTTATAGATAGTGTTTGAAATTTTTCCATGATAGATTTGAAGTATGTCATTTAACTCAATGACTGGAACAAAGGAGCCAAAATAAATAGTATCTAAGTTTTTTTTCACTGAAGCGGTATTTGAATAACCCATAACTCCCACTAAAACAAGTCCTAGTGTGATAAGTATAAAAAGTAACAAAAGTTTACTTTTTAACCTAAGTGCTTCAATAAACTCCATTTAAATCCCATATTATATTATTTATTGTTCATAATAACTCAGCAATTTTTATACCACTATTTTTATGCTAGAATACTTGCAATAATTCATATAGGGTAGAAACTGTGGCAAAAAGAGAATTTAAAAATAAACGGATCAAAGAGATTGTAAAAAACATTGCTGATGATTTTAGATACTCACAAGAGATGGATGAATATGCTCTTCTTTTTTACAAAGCAGATAGTGATGGAATGATAAGTGGTGCTCAGATTGACAAGATGTTAGAATACGTCACAACAGGTCTTGATGAACTTTGTAAAAACATAGAATGGCGAGAAGAATTTTTAAAAGAAAACTCTGGTGTCGATGAGATTAAAATGCTACAAAACATGAAAAATATAGAAGAAGAATACATTGCTCTAAAGGAATTTTTGAAGAAATGATTTCTCAAGAAAAAGTCGAACTTATTAAAAGATTGAGCTTATTTAAGTCACTAAACAATGAGCAGATTCAAGATATTAGAGAGATTTCTTCTATAGTTGAGTATCCTAAAAATTCTATTCTTTACTATGAAAATGATTCCTATGACAAGATATTTTTCTTAATCTCAGGCGTTTTAAAAGTTTACAAAATAGATAAATTTGAAAATGAGATATTTTTATATCATATACACAAAAGTTCTTTAATTTCTGAGCTTACAAGCCTAGAAGAACGCTCTATTTATTGTTATTCAAACTCTGAGTTTATGGAAGATAGTATAGTTTTAGAGGTTGATTTTAAAGAGTTTAAAAAAAGGTTTTTATCTAAAAACTTACTTAATGATGAGTTTATAAATGAGATACTACTAAAGACTCACCAACTTCACTGTGTGGTAAATAGAGAACTTGTTTTTGATGCCACTGCTAAAGTTGCTTATATGCTTAGTGATGATTTGGAAATGTTTAACTCTCTAAAGAGACAAGATGTTTCATTTATGTTGCACATCCAGCCTGAAACCCTTTCAAGAGTATTGAGCAAGCTAAAAAGAAGTGATATAATAGAAGTAGAAAACTCAATTGTCTCTATCAAAAATCATGATAAATTAAATCGCATTTATAGAGGGGATATGTTATGAAAAAAGTCACAAGTATAAGCACTAAAATAAAGGTGCTAGGAGCTTTACTCATTGTTTTAATGCTTAGTGTTATTTCTATCACTATATATCTAAATCAGCAAAACCAAAAAGATGCACTTATCATAAACATAGCTGGTAAACAGAGAATGCTTACACAAAAGATGGCAAAAAACATCTTTTATATTCATTATAGTTCTAACAAGGATTTTTATGAACTTAATGCAGCAATAGATGAATTTATAAAAGGTTTAAATATTTTAAGAAATGGGGATTCCCAGAAGAAAATCTCTCCAGTTCCAACATATCAAATCTCCCTTCAACATACAGAGATAAATGCACTATGGGATGTTTTTTACAAAAATATACAAAACTTTAAGCTTTATACTAATTCAAATGTTGATAAGAGCCTAGAACTCGAAGAAATTGTCGCTACAATCTACAGAGATAACACAAAACTACTTGATAATGTTGACAAACTTGTCACAATGTACACAGATCATAGTGAGAATAAAACAAGCTTTATAAGAACATTCCAATATGGTGCAGGAGCTACATTACTCTTACTTTTCATATACTCTCTGCTACAACTCCGCTCTATTGAGTCTCATGTAGAAACTATTATGCAGTACTCTAAAAAACTCATTAATAGTAAAGATATCACAAAGCTAGAACCCATAGAAGTAAAAGCCGAAAGCGAGACTGAAATACATGAAGCAAGTGACACTATAAACTGCTTTATTCAAAAGATAAACTCCGCTATGGACTACTCGAATGAGGCACTTCTACAGTCTGAGAGAGCATCTGCAAAGCTCGGAGAATTAACGGATGAGTTTGACTCCATCATAGATGAGTTAAAAGATAAATCTATAGCAAATAAACACCTAAACAATAGTGAAGACATAGTTATAGAATCAACAGAAGAACTTATGAATTCTACTAGAAAACTTTACAATTTAAAACTAGAACTTGAGAAACTTACAAAGAGTTGTCAAGATACACAAACATAATATTAATTTTAAGTGTTACTTATACGCCTCTTTTCTTTTATAAAACTAAACTTAAGCCTTTTTCCTAACTATTTGACATAAGTCAAAGATTTTTTACCATTCATCCTGCTACTATTGAAATGTTAATGGACACCTTAACAAAAAAGTTGAGATACAGCAATTTTTAAATGCTAAGTCTTGAAGATTATCAAAGAGGAGAAAATATGTCACTTTCTAGAAGAGAATTTCTTAAAAGTTCAGCGGCAGCATCTGCAGCAGCAGCTATTGGTATGAGTGTACCAGCAGAGCTACAAGCAGCAGCAAACCAAGCTGAGGGCGACTGGAGATGGGATAAGGCGGCTTGTCGTTTTTGTGGTACTGGTTGTGGAATCATGATGGCTACAAAAGGCGGCAAAATCGTTGCAGTCAAAGGAGATCCAGCAGCACCAGTTAACCGTGGTCTTAACTGTATTAAAGGTTACTTTAATGCTAAGATTATGTACGGTGCAGATAGACTTACTCAGCCACTACTTCGTGTAGATGAAAATGGTAAGTTTAAAAAAGACGGAAAATTTGCTCCAGTTAGCTGGGAGAGAGCATTTGATGAGATGGAATTTCACATCAAAAAAGCACTAAAAGCAAGTGGCCCTGAAGGCGTTGCAGTATTTGCATCTGGACAATATACTGTTATGGAAGGTTATGCAGCTCAAAAGATGATGAAAGCTGGATTTCGTTCAAACGCGATTGATCCAAATGCTCGTCACTGTATGGCTTCTGCAGTTGTTGGTTTTTACCAAACTTTTGGTATCGATGAGCCATCTGGCTGTTATGATGATATTGAGCTAACTGATACAATCGTATCTTGGGGTTCAAACATGGCTGAGATGCACCCGATTTTATGGTCTCGTGTAACTGATAGAAAATTATCAGATCCTGAGAGAGTAAAAGTTATAAATATGTCTACTTATAAACATAGAACTTCAGACTTAGCAGATGAAGAGATTATCTTTACTCCAAACACTGACTTAGCACTATGGAACTATATTGCAAGAGAGATCGTATATAACAATCCTGAAGCTATTGACTGGGATTTTGTCCAAAAACACATCGTTTTTTGTGCATCACCTGTAAATATTGGTTATGGTATGAGAAGATCGGATGAGAAGTCTATCAAAGAGGGTAAATATACAGCTCTTGAGATGCAAACGATTGAGAAAGAGATGAAAAAAGTTGTCTCTGCTACTGAAGCACCTGCTCTTAAACCTTATGGTTATAAAGAAGGCGATGTTATGGTAAATGAGAATGCTGGACTTAAACACTGGCACATCAGTTTTGAAGAGTATAAAAAGTTCTTAGAACCATATACACTTGATTATGTAGCTAAAATCTCAAAAGGTAACCCAGATGAGGATATCAATGAGTTTAAGAGAAAACTACAACTATTAGCAAATCTATATGTTGAAAAAGATAGAAAAGTTGTAAGTTTCTGGACTATGGGAATGAACCAACATACTCGTGGTACATGGGTAAACACTCTAGCTTATAACGTTCACTTCTTACTAAATAAACAAGCAAAACCAGGTTCTGGAGCGTTCTCGCTAACAGGTCAACCATCAGCTTGTGGTACAGCTCGTGAAGTTGGAACTTTCTGTCATAGACTTCCAGCAGATATGATGGTAGCAAATCCAAAACATAGAGAGATTACTGAAAACAGATGGAAAGTACCAAATGGGACTCTTAACCATATTGGTAACCAGCATATCATGAAAATTCATCGTGATATTGAAGATGGATATACTAAGTTTGCATGGGTAAACGTTTGTAACCCTTACCAAGATACAGCATCTGCATCTCACTGGATTAAAGCAGCTCGTGAAATGGATAACTTCATAGTTACTTCTGATGGATACCCAGGAATAAGCGCAAAAGTTTCTGACCTTATCTTGCCTTCTGCTATGATTTATGAGAAGTGGGGAGCTTATGGTAATGCAGAGCGTCGTACTCAACACTGGAGAC
>Ga0265293_10006383_pt1 | contig 18944 bp, 24 predicted proteins | sample Munlanlewell138R_FD_192505 | JGI IMG/M metagenome (GOLD analysis project Ga0265293, IMG submission 192505) | Leachate microbial communities from a municipal landfill in Southern Ontario, Canada - Leachate well 138R | ecosystem: Engineered > Solid waste > Landfill > Unclassified | place: Canada... | reverse complement strand
TGACTGTAAGTGAATTCATTACTGAACATTGTCCTGATCGTGCACCTTCTGACCTACTTATTCGTGTTAATCATCAAGGCGTTGAGCCCAGTTATGTACTTAATGATGGTGATCGTGTTACTGCTACACCCCGTAAGGTCGAGGGTGGTAATTAATAATTAAGGGTGCATCATGACACCCTATCCTAAAATTCAAACTATATTTAAGCGAGATCCAGAAACTAATTTTAAAACGCTTCTGGAAGGTGACTATAGCTTACCAGTATTTGAATATTTACGTGATTGTGAATGGTATGCAACTGAAAAGGTAGATGGTACAAATATCCGGATTATTTGTGATGCAGACGGTATCACAATTAAAGGTAAAACGGATAATGCCCAAATACCCGGTAAGTTGTTTAACACCTTAACTAAACAATTTATGGATTTATATCCTAAGCTTATTAATATGTTTCCTGCAGGTGTTTGTTTATACGGCGAGGGTTATGGCGCAGGAATCCAAAAGGGTGGTAATTATCGCCCTGATCAAAACTTTGTATTGTTCGATGTAAAAGTTGATGAGTTTTGGCTGTTGTATGCAGATATTAAAGAGATTGCAGATGAGCTAAGATTGGATGTTGTTCCAATTATGCTTGCTGGCGTTCATATTAATCAAGCAATAACACTAGTTAGGCATGGATTTAAGTCCACATGGGGTGATTTTATGGCTGAGGGTTTAGTTATACAACCATGTGAGCAGTTATTTACACGTAATGGTGAACGTGTTATTACAAAACTTAAGTATAAAGACTTCGTAAGGTCATAATATTTAATATAGATCCAACCTGCAAGACGCAGGTTGGATTTTATTTGGTATTTTATACACATTCTATTAGCCAAACTAACAACAAACCGGAGAGAGAATCATGAGAGTTTTTCTAACAGCTAACGATAGTGGTTATTCTGATTGGGTTGAAAATGTACGTCATGGTATGACTGTAAGTGAATTCATTACTGAACATTGTCCTGATCGTGCACCTTCTGACCTACTTATTCGTGTTAATCATCAAGGCGTTGAGCCCAGTTATGTACTTAATGATGGTGATCGTGTTACTGCTACCCCCCGTAAGGTCGAGGGTGGTAATTAATAATAATTAGTATATGAGCCACAAGCTGCAAGACGCAGCTTGTTGGCTTTTATTAATATTTATTAACAACAGCCTAAGGAGTAAAAAATGAATCTATTTCAACATTTACTTTCATTAACCAATAAGGAATCCGACGTGAGTAGAAAGCAAAAAAAGTTACCACCTATTACTACAAGTAAGGTACCACCTAAAATTAATAATACTCCTAAACTAGCTACTGTTCCTGCCTCTACAGCTATTACTAGCGGTAAATTAAACACAAATGCAGTTAAACCCAAAATTATTACACCTACTGTAGTCACTCCAATTGTAAAACAACATAATGCAAAACTAACATTTTCACCGTATGCTTGGGCAAAGTTGTTGTTTATGCGTGATAAGACTAATAATGAAGTGGGAGCATATGGTATTGCAACACCTACTAATTTACTACATATTACTGACCTTGCAGTAATTAAGCAAACAGTCAGCAGTATTAGCACTGAATTTGATGATGAAGGCATTGCAGACTTTTTTGATACCCAAGTTCTTGCAGGTAGAAAGCCTGCAGAATTTGCACGTATTTGGATTCATACACATCCTGGTACTAGTGCAGGTCCAAGTGGCACTGACTTTGCGACATTTAATCGCGTATTTGGTGTACCTGATTGGTCAGTTATGTTTATTTTGGCAAATGGTGGCGCTACTACATGTGAATTAAGATTTAATGTAGGACCAAAGGCTAGTTTGCAGATTCCAGTTAGTATTGATTATACACAGCCTTTTATGGGCAGCGATTTTGACAGTTGGGAAGCTGAGTATAAAGCGAATGTAGCTACAAAACAATATGAATATAGTGGCTGTTATAAGTATAATGGTTCTGTATCTAATTTGCATGCTGATATTGGTGGTTGGGAAGAATGGTATGATGCAGAATTTAGTAGATTTGAGCCTAAAGAAGACGACAAAAAGTTGGATGCTAAAGATTCAATTAGTACGCTTACTATGGCTACTTGTGACTTTTGTACAAATGTAGCTAATTTTGATGATATGTTGTATTGCGATCAGTGTGGTTGCTGTTACTGTCCTACGTGTATACAAAGCCTTGATACACGCGGTGAGAGTTATATTTGTGCCGATTGTAATCATGAAATTATTGAATATGATTATGTTCAATAATTAATATAAATATGTCACAAATCTTAAAGGATTGTTTATATAGACATGTAATGTTAACTAGTAATATTGGTGATATTAATGAATTAATAAATATTATTAAGCAATACAATTCTAAGTTAAAAGATTATTTATCAAATTTACAATCAGGTGGTGCTGCAGCACAAATGGATTTTGTTAAACTAAATACAGCAAAATTTAGAGATAATATATATCCAATATATGAGAATGTTAGTCATTGTTGTTATCAGCTTGCTAATTATTATGACATTGTTGTAGAAGAAGATGATGGCATCACTTATATATGTCCTAGTTTTGCAGACTCCGACGATGGTAGTCGGTATAACTTTGGTAATTATAAAATAACCATTTATCCACATGCTGAAACTTTATTAAATTGTGATGATTTACCAATTAAAATTACTACACCATGCCCAGCAGTTGACTATCCCCGTGGTTACATATACCCTGGTGTAAAACGGGATTTTATACAAAGTATAAATTCTCCACGTGATGTAATGATTATGCTTAATAACTATCAGTATTATAGTGTATTTAGCATATTTAGGAACTTATTTAATGGGCGACTATCAGTAAAACACCATTCTACAAAGTGGAATAAATGGAAGATAACATAAATATTGTAGTAAATGATTTTATTACTAGGTGTTATGCACAGTCATGTACTAAGTTGCAAGAAATAGCTAATGCGGTTGATGCACGTATAGATTTAATAGATAATGCTGTGAATACGCCATATATGCTTGAGGGCATTATAACTTGTTTAAACCTATTTGATGATGTCCCAAGTATACATATTGACACAACTGCACAAGAAACATTAAAAACTACTGCACTAATATTAGCTAATGAGTTTGGAGCTATAATTACACCAACAACTATATCAGTTGATATAGATGATGTAATATTATCTGATGATTATGAGGATATTGAACACGATTTTGGTGGCTATACAGTAATATTACAAAACTACCCAATATTACATCAGCATATGTACACTAGGCACTATTATACTGTAGTTGCAAAAGATAATGCTAAAGCATATGTATCAGATAATAATACAAGTTATTCACATCCTCATATTAACTCAGATATACTTTGTGAGGGTGAAGCGGCTATAGCAATACGTAATGCATTAAAAGCTGGGGACTTAGTTAGTTTTTACTTAATTGTTAATAGTGTTGTTAATACATATAATCCAGAAGGTGCATATAGATTATTAAAGCACTGGTTACCTAGTGTTAATATATGTCATAGTTGCGGAGCAGCTGTAGATGATGAGGACTACGCTGTCTGTGATACATGTAATGAGATGTTATGTGATGGTTGTTATTACGAGTGTAATTGTTGTAATAATTTATTTTGTATTGATCATATAATGCATTGTGATGCGTGTGATCAAGATTTTTGTAGCTATTGTTATGACGAGCATATAAAACCTTGTATATGTTGTATGGAGTTAGTATGTGAAACTAAAACGCATGAATGTGGTATGTGCCATAATTATGCTTGCAATGATTGTATACATAATTGCAGTAATTGTGGCGTTTGTGTATGTAATAGCTGTGTAATTATGCTTGAACCACATCATGCTGACCAAATGGTCCTGTTTGACCCCGCTTCAAAAACAAAGTATTATTGTCCTAACTGTGCTATAGCATTAGGAATTAAGGAGGAATAATGACAGATTATTTTGATCGTAATTTACGTAATTTTGATATTGTTCCTTCTGATAAACTGGCAAATATTAATTGTATTGTTGTAGGTGTAGGGGCAATTGGGCGACAAGTGGCTATACAATTAACTGCTATGGGTGTAACTTCTTTGGAGTTAGTAGATTTTGATATTGTAGAATCTGTTAATCTGGGACCACAAGGTTATTATGAAAGTGACCTTAATACACCAAAAGTTATTGCAACGGCTACTGTATGTCAGCAGTTAAATAACAGTGTTGCACTTAAAGTGTGTCAATCACCATTTGAAGAAGCTTCAATTGATGTTAAAAATGCTGCTGTTTTTTGTTGCGTGGACTCAATTAAAGCACGTAATAATATTTGGAAAATGTCCAAGCGTAAAAAACAATTTTGGGTAGATGGTCGGATGTTAGGCGAAGTAATTCGTGTACTTACAAGTGCCGGAGAACATGATACTTATTATCAATCTACGCTATTTGCAGAAAAAGAGGCCGTTCGTGGCCGATGCACTGCAAAAGCGACAATATACACTTCTAACGTTATTGCTGGCATGATGCTTTCGCAATTTACACGTTGGTTGCGTGGTGATTATTTTCATGAAGATATATTACTTAATTTATCTACCATGGATATGGATTTTCCAGCAACCGCTCCGGTATTTGCATGAAAATATGGCCCTAATTAACATTAATTAGGGCCATATTTATTTTTTATGCGAGGCAAAGAACACTTTAATAGCTTATATACACAAGCACTACTTTCAGATAGTATAACATTTATGACTGTATGGGATATATTATACAATCCATTAAAACTAGATTTTCCTGTATCTGTTAAAACTGACTTATCATACTTAATGTGGATGTGCAGGAAGCTGTCCCTTTTGGAAGACACATTTGCTATAAAAATTAAAAAGCTAGTAGCTAAAGGTGTATTTAAGCTTGCATTAACAGACCCATTTACAAATAAAACAGTATTTTCTAGTAATCCTGAAGATTTAACTGCAATATATGTTGTACCAGCAGATTTTTTTAGTTCACTGTCAATTTGGTATGCATTTGCGGAAGCATTAAAGGCAAAAGGAGATTAAATGGCAAAAACGCCGTGGGCTATATTAACTAGCGATTGGCATTTACGTATTGGTGGTAATGTATGGAAAAATCATCCAGACTTACAAGGTGATGTTGAATTTGGTATAGCACAAGTTCAAGAATACGTTAAGCAGTATGACCCCCCAACTATACTATTAGCTGGGGATATTTTGGATATACCTAAATTAGATTCCCAGCTTGTGGTATTGCTTAATGAATTTTTTGATGAGTATTGTGACTACAGGTTTATTTTGTTTATCGAAGGGCAGCATGATATGGCAAAGCCCACGTTTATTGATGCATTTTGCACTCGTGCTATTCATGTTCATGATAGGATTGTAAACGATAATGGTATTAGGATTTATGGCTTAAATTATTGTAGGCCTAAGTATATTGAAGAAGCTATGGCTGCTAGCAAAGATGCTGATGTATTATTAACGCATCAGCCTTGGATAGATACTATGGGGGAATTTGGAACAGTAGAATTGCCTACTAAGTATCCACTTGTGTGTTCCGGGGATTTCCATAAAAACTTTGTATACAAAAAGGGTCAAACCACATTATTGTCTCCTGGTAGTCTTTGTATGCAGCGTATTAGTGAACACCCCACACATGGGGTATGGTTAATCTACACAGATTTAACTTATGAGATGTTGCCACTTATGTCTAGGCGTTATTATGAATATTACATTAAAACCGAAGAACAATTAGATACCTTTTTGTGTGATTGGGGGGGCCTTGATGCAAGAGTACCACAAGAAGGCGTACCAGATGCAGTTGCAAAGAATATGGTGCGTATTGTTTATAATCCATTAATTAATGACATTACGGCAAAATTGACGGATGTTATTAATAATGAAGTATACCTATTTTTGACTGCTGGACATATTGAACTAGCTGCAGACACAAAACAGGCAGTTATGTTAAGACATGCTGGTACAAATAGCATAAATAAGATGCTTGAACAATTATATGCCGATGATAGCAGACTCAGTGATGCTAAACGTTTATTACATACACAAGATAAAAAGCAATTGGAAGGAGCTATTGAAGATATATGCACGAGGTTATGGAACTAAATAGCTTAATTAACATTAATTATGTCCAAATATAAAGTACTACCGTTAGACTGGAAACATAGCTTAGTTTGGCAATATAGTTGGCATCATGATAAAAAGCCCACTGAGAAAGAATTAAAAGAATATATAATTGATACACTTACAAATGAGTGGCGTTATGAACAAGTATGCCCAGTTTTTTATAGGGATGGGTGGTACTATAATAGATTGCAACGCCGTGCATGGTATGAATTGTGTGGTACAGCGTGGCGTAATAAAGGTATTGAAGAGGATTTTGAGTACACATTAACGAGGTATAATACAAAATGGTTGGAAAAAGATGAAATTGCGTCTATTCATACCCTAATGTTATATGGTAGTTGTCCTAACGAATTAAGACAATTATTACATAGGCATAACTCTAATGCATATCTACGTGATTTAAAAAGGCAACATAAACTAGACCTTATACAATTTAAGAAAGGAATAACCGATGGTACTAACGTCTGAAGCTAAGGATAAATATATAGCTGATGAAGGAAAACATTGTCCTTATTGCGGGGCACCTATGAATGATTATGGGCAACCATTTATTGATCATGCAAGTATTGGTGTAGATGTTGTATGTTATGTGTGTGAAAAGACATGGACTAAGGTTTTTATGTTACAAGCAATACTTGAAGATGGAGCAGACGAAAATGCGTGAACCAGATGAGCTTATGAATGATTTAATTGATGAATACAGTTTATATAGTTGTGAAGGTAAAACGGGATTACGTAATTTAAATCAAATATGTTCTATAATTGGGTATAAACGAGAATGTTTTGCTGAAGGTTCTCCAGTAGAATTATTTTTATATGATAATCCTGAAGCTATTAAAAGGCTTATTGATTTTATTGTAGAGAATATGACAGATGAATGGTCAGATAATATAGCGGCAGAAATTCCAGAATATGACGAGGGCGAATAAAAAGTTTACACGTTTTGGGTATTGGAAGTTAAAAATGCGTGTTCGAGTACGTAATATAAGAATGTGTTTAGCCATGTTAATAGAATGGGGCTTTGACAAATTACATTCTAGGATTTATCCTAAAGGTGCACTGTATATACCTATGAAATTTAATCATAAAACACAGGAATACGATAGATTTTATAGTTATGCGGAATACAAAAAGATAGTAGAAAGGGATCCGTATGTCCAAAAGTAAACGAAAGTTTTATAAAACAATTATTGAAGTTGAAGTATTATCTGAAGAACCATATACAGTTGAGGATTTACAACAAGTACATTATGATATCACAGCTGGTGATTACTCAGGTACGTTTGAGGTTGTAGAATCAGTAATTATTAATAGTGTAGAAGCAGCTAATCTATTAAGTGCACAAGGTAGCGATCCGGAATTTTTTAGACTATCATCAACTGGTGAAGATTTAATGGATTTATATTAATTAAATGCAACTACACAAACTGCACCTACGTAACTTTTGTCAACACCAGGATTTAACTGTAAATTTTGAACCAGGACTAAACCTTATTCTTGGTCCAAATGGGGCAGGTAAATCTAACCTAATTGAGGCAATCCAATTTGCAATCACGGGCGACCTACAAAACCATACCCGAGAAGAGGCAATTTGCCAAAATGCCAGTGATAATGAAACTAGTAGTGTTACACTCGACTTTCAACATCTAGACTATACAGTATGTGTTAGACGTAGTATTCGACCTACTACGCATACTTTAACATGTGTTATGCATAGTGGTGATTATACAGCCACAATCGAGGGCTATTCTGAAGTTAATAAATATTTATTAGAGCTACTTGATGTACAGAAAAAGCAGCTTGAAGACTATGTATTTATTGCACAAGGCTCCTTGGATGCATTAATTAATAAGCCCAAAGAACAACGAACGCTTGAATTGGCTAAAGTGTTTGGTGTAGCTGATACTGAGCGTATTTGGGAAGCACTAGGAACTAAACTAACTAAAATAGAGGTACCAGTTGCCCCTGATTTAGTTAAACTTGAAGCTGAATGCCATAGACTACGTACAGAAGCGGCTGCTATAAATAAACAAATGTGTGATTTATCTGCTGTAAAACTTGATGAAGAGCTAGTGTCGCACTTTAATGAAGAACTGGTTTTAAGAAAAGAATACGAAACTAATTTAATTAAATACTATAAGTTACGTGATACACTTACGACGTTAGAACAAAACCTTAAGCATTATGCTTGTTTACCTGAAGACCAGCATGATATTGAGAAGCTTAAGTTAGCAAAGTATTCTGCTGAATGTGAAGCAGATATAGCTAGAGATATCCTAAAAGAGTGGGCTGCATATGCACAATATCAGCGGCAATTAAATACACTTGTTGTACAACAAGAAAAGCTGGAAAAGACGATTAGAGAACGTGTCCCAGTATATAAAGGGTATAGTCAAAACCTAAAATGTGCAAAAGAAAAGTTAGAAGTATTAAAGGCTGATTTATCTATTTACCAGAGTAATATTGCAGCTGCCCGCTGCAGTATACGTAGTGCTGTGTGTGTTACATGTAAACGCCCGTTTGATAATTATGAACAGATTAAGGAATCTTTGGCTGCTTTAGAACAACAAGAGCAACAATTAATAACAGCTATAGCACCGTTACAAACGGCTATGGATATATGGCAAATTAGACAGCACGTTTATGTAGCTATAAACAGTTATCGTAATGCACTAAATAATATACAAACAGTACCACTACCTGAAAAATCTGAAAAGGAATGTGAACGTATAGTTAGAGAGATTGAGATTATTAATATTGACCTCAAACAAGCTCAAGAATATTTTAATACACAAAGCCTTAAAGAGGCAGAACTTCGTGGTAGCTATAATAGTATTAAAGAACAATTACTGACTATTGAACAATCTTTACTAAATAATCCCGTTATTAATCGCAGACAATACAATGAGATTACTACTGCACTAAAAGACTATAATATACATAAAGCCCAAGAGACTGAGCTAATTAACATTAATAAGCAAAAGCAGTTTGAACTTTCACGAGTACAAACTGAATTTGATAATGCAATTACTCTAGTAGACCAACGACAAAAGTTATTAACTGCTAGGGAGTATTTAGTAAGTCTAAGAGAGCTATTCCATAGAAGCGGCCTCCCTAAAATAATGATTGAAGCCTATATTGATATTATTGCATCTGACGTAAATGAATTTTTGACTATATTTGATGCACCATTTAAGGTCAAGCGTGGAGAGCATTTAGGCTTTGATGCTGTATTTGCTAATAATTCCACTGTTATATCAGACAAATTATTATCTGGTGGTCAAAAGGTTATCTTATCACTGGCTTTTAGGGTAGCACTTAATAGTAGGTTTACAACTACACTGGGTTTACTTAGTCTAGATGAACCCACTGTGCATTTAGATAAAGAAACACGGGCATGTATGCCAATTATGCTAGAACGTTTACGGGAGTTGTGCAAATTAAAGAACATCCAAGTATTATTTATTACACACGACGATGACTTATTTAATTTGGGTGACAACATTATTCAACTCGGAGCCGCCAACGTATGACATTACAATGCCTACACACAACACCAGGAGGACAGATATGGGTGTATGACGGAACTACAGCAGCAGTAGCCGTTAATGCGTCCCCTACTCAGTTTATTAATCAGTATATAACCCACACCAAACCACCATCATACAGACTTATTGGCAGTCCTATTAATGCAGAGTTAATTACTGCACTATATAATCAAAATCAAGTAGTGGAAGTATGCTCACCATTAGTGGGGGGTACTTATAAAGAAAGACAAAATACACAACAGCTATTATATCGCATGTATAAGTGTAAACTTCCTCCTCAATTAGGTGGTCCACATAGCTTAACAGCGTTTGAAGCTTGTACATACGAATTAGCAAATTGTGTTTATCTAAATAATAATAATTATCCAGAACATCCGTTATGGACACAACTACACTGGATCCGAGGTCTTAATAAACAAGCTACACACAAACTGCTTGGTATTATTACAGATCCACGGTGGTACGTGGATCTCAATAATCCAATCGGCTATCAAAATTGTATGCGTACCTGAAGTTAGACCCAGAGAGCATGCAGTTTATAATTAATACCAAGTATGGAAAGTTAGGAGCATACTCTAGAGGTAAGGCTGTAGTTGATTGCTGGTATTCTGAATCTTTGGCTGAAATGGTATTTCGCAATTATAATAAATTTGGAACTACTATCAATCAAGATGTAGATACATTTGGATTAGCTCCTGAAGATTGGTTATGGCGTATGTGGTGGATACTTGCAAACAGTGGGGAGCATCCGCATACACAAGCGGTACTTCATGCAAAGGACAATACATATATAAAGGCTATGGTAAAGGTATCAAAACGCTTAATTAAGTTTTTGTATCATATTTGGATGGAAAAACTATACCCAAATAATAGTGAATGGAAGTTTAGACCCGCAGATTTTCTACGGTATACTCAAGAAATCGAAAGTTTTAACAACCACGGAGCTTACACATGGACGACGCAAAAACGATAGTATTTATCGTAGATAGTGCAACCGGCAAGCATCTTCATTCAGTTGAAGTGCAATATTCCCATGCTGAGGATGCAAAAACTATGATCAAAGCAGCATGGCAAAGTGCACAAAAAAAGGGTAAGCATTTATTAACTAATTTTACTAATTATTTAGTACAATTGTATCCAATAACGTTTGCGTTTGCAGATAATTCAAATAAAGATTATAAAGCTTACTGTACCGTTTTAGTCAATGCACAAAATTCATGACACTGCATTGACTTTGTGTATGCTACAAGGTAAGATTGAAGGATGTTTAGTCAACTGGAGCCCAAGCAGGCAGTCGCTTGCTTGGGCTTCGCTGTCCAACTAGCTGAAGGGGCAAAAATTGTCAAAAATTGTCAACATTAGGCTAGGTGGTCCAGTTATCGAAGTATCTAAAGATGGTGTTATACCACTTGAAGAGATGGAGCTTTTTGATGTAACTCAAAAGCTTCGCTTTGAGCAGCTAAACTTCAAATTTGGCTATAATGCCTATAAGGGGGGTAAATACTCCCCAAAAGATACACAATCTGTAATACTTCATGGACAGGACGCATGCGGTAGATTAATATGTAATAAGGGTTGGTTTGACTGGCTTTATAATTACTTTGTTAATAAGGGCTACGTAATTAATGTTAATTACGAGTACCCACCTCTAGTTCGCCCAGATTGTTATACTGAAAATTGGGAACGATTATTAGATACTTTTGAATTTCGTCCTCATCAAGAAGAATGCATTACTCAAATTGCAGAGCGTGTTAGACAGCGTTTAGGCGGTATTATTGATGCTGTACCTGCATTTGGTAAAACTGCATTATTAGCTATGTTATGTGTTGTGTATGACAAAGCTAAAATTGACATTATTACCACTGGTAATGAATTAATTGAAGATATTTATAAGGCTGTAATTAAACATGATCCACATGTAGGCCAACATGGTGGTGGGCGGCATGTTGATGATCGTGTAACTATCTACTCTTCGTCTAGTCTGCACTATTCTAATTATGATGCAGATATTGTTCTTGCTGACGAAGTACACCTGCTTTTAACTGAAAAGCGTAGAGCTTATCTTGCACAGTATGATCATGCTGCTATGTTTGGATTTAGTGCTACTCCAACACATAGACTTGATAATTCTTCTAAATGTGCAGAAGCCCTATTTGGTCCAACTATATTTAAGATAGGGTGGCAAGAAGCTACGGACTCAGAACTTGTTGTACCAATCACAGTATATTGGCAAGATGTAATTTGTGAAGATAACCCAGTTGAGGGTGTCGAAGATCTTTTATTACGAAAGCGTAGAGGTTATTGGCGAAATGAAGTACGTAATCAAAAGATTGCAGATATAGCCCGCGAGTTATTTGAGCAAGAACTACAAGTATTAATTTTGGTTGATACAGTTGAACACGCTTTGAATATTAAAAAGTTATTGCCAGAATTTGAAGTGTGTTACAGTGAATGTGGTAATAACTCAAATATGAAAAAGTTTGAGAAGCGTGGGTTGTTAGATGGTATTCCTGTAATGACTAAGAAAAGACGTAAAGAACTTAAAGCTGGGTTTGAGTCTAGAGAGCTTATGGGGGTGATTGCAAATAGTGTATGGGCGACTGGTGTAAGTTTTAATGCTTTAGAGGTTTTAGTTAGGGCCGATGGTGGTAGTAGCTCAATTGGAAATATACAATTACCCGGACGTGTTGCGCGTATTCATGACAATAAACAATGCGGTATTTTAATTGACTTTTTAGATGCCTTCGACACCGCCACTGGAGTTAGGGCAACTAAAAGGAAAAGAGATTATAAAAAAGCTGGCTGGAAGCAGATAATGCCAGATGGTAGTGTGTATGGCTGATGTAAGATGGCTAAGTTGTGATATGTTTACGTGTGAGTATGTTGTGGATGATATTGGTATTATTATTAAAACAGCACCTATTATTAAAAAGTTTTTAGGGCAACATGAAGATAATTTAATTAAATGGGCTAGTGATAACAGTAAAGGCTTTATACTTAAGATGAGACATAACGCGCTTAAAACTGATCCAACTGCACCTGTATACTATTTTACGGACATTGATAATGTCTAATAAATATTAATTATGCGTGGTCTTGTAACTATTACTCGACTTAGTTTAAATCAAACCCTAAGCCACATTGGTGGACAACCTTGGAAAGTTAATCTAAACGGAACTGAATATATATTAAGAACAGGTGCACTACGCTTGCAGTTATTTAAGAAAACTCAAGTGTGTGCTTGTTGTGGGATCCAAGGTCGGTTTTTCCGTATAGAACACCATAAGGGAGATGTTGCTCCTGTAATTAATCTATACGGAACTGGTGGTGTAGATAATGGTCATGTTGTCTTAATGACAATGGATCATATTATCCCCAGATCAAAACACGGCCCAACACATGAAGATAATGTACAGCTGCTTTGTGCAGATTGTAACCAATTAAAAGCAGATGAATTAATATCTATTAATGAGTTACAAAAAAAGGCACGTGTAGTGGCTAAACGTAAGTTTCAACAACTACGAGATAGTGGTAAGAAATTAATATGGAAGAACCCATTAGAGTATGACGTACTTAAAGAAATACTAAAAGAAGGAGAACTAAAAGGTGGATTATCTGACACGCGTAATAGGTTATTAATTAAGGTATAAGATATGAAAAGAATTAACTAATGCAGGCATTAAAAGAAGATTTGGAGCTTTGTAAGTTATATGTATAAAATTAAACCTGGACGCCGTATGCCTGAACGTATTGTGCCTATTACTACAGACTCTACTGTAGACCCAGATACCTTACGTATTCGTGCAGCTTACTTTCGTAATCGCCGCAACTATTTTTCATCTATTAATCAACAAGATAGTGAAGACGGATTTAAACCTATTGCACGTTATGACGGTGGCCACGACGCGGCTACTGGTAAAAACTATAAAACACCAGTATGGCCTAGTATACTAAAGTTTTTACGTACTAATAAAATTGACAATTTTGAGGGGTTTATTACGGCCCAATTTCAGTATATCCCTGGGTTATCTTCACAATGGCATGTACCTAAACCTAACGAGTTAAAAAGTGATAGGGCATTAACTAATTATATAAATTATTCTATTGAGGTTGGTAATGTATTTAAACGTGCATTAACAACACAATTGAATATTTTTGACGGTGAACAATTAGCGTTTATAAAAAGGGCTGATCCAAATACAGCCTATTTACCTGCTCAGTTTTGGCTAATGGTATTAAGGGACACAAGCAACGAGTTAACACCATTGTTTCGTTATTGTATTGGTGTTGCTCAACAATTTGACGAAATAATTAATGCATTTGAAGTATCTGCACTTACACAATTTTTGTTGGATCCTATTGCTTATGACATGTATTGGGATTCAATGCTTCCACCCCAATTTAAGGTCCCCATCTACCAACTACTAGAGTTAGAAACGAGTATAAATGGACACTGATAACATCAATAGCTATAAATATGAAATGTTATTATCTAATTATATGGAAGGTGCACCACTTTTGGATGATGACATTCCTAAGTTAATTGAGTATTATCAAGCACTAATTAAACTGTTAGACATTGCTGGATTAGTGTTCAAACCAACACGGGATTATGCAGCCGTGGATTTATCTATACTACAACGAATGCACGCAAAACGTGTTGCAAATAATTAATATTTATTAGTTTATAAACAGGAACTTATTATGGCACAACCTCAACCTCAAAATGCTCCAATTGATGTCGCAATTAATGATACTGTAATTGAACAACTACTAGCAATGATGGTACGCTGTCCGTCATTGTTTTCTAGTGCACGCGACTTTATTACACCCAACCATTTTAATAAGCCCAATGAAGTACCATACAAAGCAATTTGGTGTGCTACTATTGAGTACTATAAAGAGCATGGCAAACTGCCTAATAAACATGTGTTAGAAACAGAAGCGGTTAGGTTTTTAGCTGATAGTTCAGAATATAGTGAAGTAAATGAAGAGATAATTACAGCATTATTAGACTGGATTTTTGACGAAAACGAAAATTCAGCACAATCATTTGACTTGTTGCATGGGCAGTACTGGCTAAAGCAACTTGCAACTGATAGACGTGTTGGTGCATTATTACGGGACATGGACAACAGTGAAGGTAGAGTTGTTCAAATACCTAAAATTTTGGAAATAAGCAATAACGAACTAAGACGTATTGCTACTATTTCAGCTGCCCCACAAATGGATGTTATTCCAGACGATTGGGGTGTTGCTAATCCAACTGGTCCTTCATTGGAATTTGACATTGGCTTTTTGGATAATCATCTAGCCACCTATCCTGGGGATGTAAATATCATTCTAGGTGGTACTGGTGGTGGTAAGACTATGCTTTGTACACAAATGCTAACTGCTGCAGGTAAAGTTCAACGGCGTAAAGTAGCCCGTGGTGGTACTGGTAAATTATGTGTGTATTTTGGTTGTGAAGGTGAATCTAGGGATCCGCGTATTCGTGTTATGTCTTATGCGGCTAAGATTCTAAAGCGACGTTTAGAAAATATGCAATCTTATAATGAACTTTCTACTACAAAAAAGTTAGAAGAGTATGAACGACAGCATTATAAATACATTTTTGGGAATAATGCTCCAATGGGGGAGCGTGAACGCTTGGAAGCAGAAAAGCCATGGATTAATGAATATTTAAGGCTGTATGATTTTTCTGGTAGTAAAGGTGCGGATGGTGTTTCTCGTGGCTTTGGTGGTGTAGCTGAGCTACGTCAGATGCTAGAAAATGAGCAACAAACATCTGGTAAAGAAATTGGTTTAGTAATTGTTGACTGGGCAGGTATGTTGCTTAGGCGGTATATTGAAGCCACTGGGAGGAATGTTTCCCAGCAATTAACTGCTGAGTTAACCACATTCGTAGATAAACTACATTATGAAATTGCAGAACCATTCAATTGTACAGTGTTTGTAGCACACCAATTGAGGGGTATTGTAAATAGGTCTGGACCTACTCATATTGCAACGCATGCAGATGCAGAATATTGCTCTATGTTTGCAGCAAATGCATGGTTCTCACTAGTATTGGGCACTAAAGATGAAGACACAAACGCCGTCACACTGTCGTATACAAAAACACGACGTGGTGAAGGTAAAAAAGGTTTAGTACTTTGGCTTAATGGAGATTTTGCACACTTTGAAGAAGCCAGTAATAAATTTCAATTGGATCATGCTGCAAAGAAAATTATTGAAATCGGTGCCCCTAAGGCTGGGCATAATTATAAGCAATACGATAACACTGAAGATAATGATATTGATAACACGCTTACTGCAGGAATTGAAAGTTTCGGTTAATAAATATTAATTAACAACGGAGACAACATGACAGTAATTAATAAATTTTATACACATATTGATAATGGTGGTATTACCGTTACAGTTAGTCAAGAAGATATTCACCCAAAATTAGTATCTATTGAGTTTGATACAAGTTATTTTGGGTATGATGCAATAAGTGCAAAACTTAATTTGTATACAGTAGATGCTCCTAAGTTTCTTAAAGAGTTAGGAGTAATGTTGATAGCAGCGGCAGATAAGGTAGTTATAAGTGAAGAATAATGCCAGATGTATTAAATCCCGATCTTTATAACCGACTTGTACAACGGTTTGGAACAGTTAAAGTACATAATCCAGGTCAACCTATGCAAGGTTCCTGGTTTTCAAACTTTGGTAAAAAAGAGTTTCGAGCAGTTAATTGGGGTGAGGTTTATGGTGTAAATTGTTTTGCTTGTGCAAATAAAGGTAATCCTGATAATCGACACAGATTATCTATAAATCATCGGTGGGGCGTTGGACCCACAAGAGACAGCGATAATAAATTTTGGCATCTAGCTGTTTGTTATAACAACGGATGTCATACTGATCCAGGGTTTTATAACGAACTAAAACAGCGTATATACGGTTTACATAGACCATCTGGTATTATTATAGATACTGGTACAAAAAGAACTGTAGCTACAGTAGCTATTGAATTACCTGGATTAACCGTGAAGCTATCTGAACTGTCGATTGATCATCCGGCTAATAAATATTTATTAGACAGGGGGTTTGATCCTTATCATTTGGCAGATATTTATGGTGTAGGGTATTGTTATAGTAGTAATAATTATCCAATGGCAACTGGTCGGATAATTGCACCATTTTATAAAGATGAACAATTAATTGGGTGGCAAGGTAGGTATGTTGGTGAAGCTGCTAATTGGAAAACAGTACCAAAGTATTATACTATGCCCGGTGGTTGGATTAATCATACACTTTATGAATTTGATACAGCCAAACAACATTCACCAAATATGGTAATTGTTTGTGAAGGTATCACTGATGTATGGCGTTTAGGTACAGGTGCCGTGGCATTGTGTGGTAAAACAGTTAAGGGCACTCAAGAACAATTATTAAGTAATTGGGAAACTATTGTATTATTGTTGGATTCAGATGCATTAAAAGAAATAAATAGTATTTATGAGCGGTTAAGTAAACAACACAAAGTGGTAAAAGTGGTTTTACCAGATGGTAAGGATCCAGGGAGTATGGGTATGGAAATATTTGATTTAATATATAGTTGTGCTGAACAGCAGGGTATAGAGTTGCCCTAATTAACATTAATTAAATGAGAAAACCTACTATGTTTATTAAGTCATTAAAAGAAGCAACAACCGAAGAGGCTGTTAAAGCTGCTTATGTAAAACAGTTTCACTTAAAGTTTGATAATCCGTTTGGTGTAGATTTATTGCATCCACCAATTTTGTTTGAGTTTAAGTATAAAAAAGATTTAGAGAATAAACGAGAACATGCACGTGTAATGGCACAAGCATTATATTATGCACATTATATTCGTTATCAGGCAGAGAATATTGATATGCCGTCTGCAATTTGTTTAGCGGATTGTAATCAAGCAGTATTACACCCTGTTGATGAATTTATTGACTTAATAGATAAAAAATTTAATTGGGATAGACCAGCAAGTAGTCCAGACGTTAATTTAATTAAAGCAATAATAGATAAAGATAGTGAGTCGGTAGTATACCCGATGCAAGATGCATGTGGTGTAGAAGAGTTTGCAGCTGCTCTTAAGTATATTATTGAAGACTGCATAATCCCATTAAAAAGATTAATTACTATTAAAAATTTTGAAAGTGTATATAGTTTGTGGTTAGATGAAGTAGCTGCATATATTGATGCTACTGATTTAAATTTTCCATGGGCATTCGTACAAGATGCATGCGAAAGTGTAACCATGAATTGTAAAACAGGTACATTATTATTTGAAACGACAGCAAAGGTGGTAAAAGTGGCCCCATTGGCGTATAAACGATTTTGGAATAAGTTTGAGCGCCCACCCAATAAAGCTACCCAAAAAACATTGCTAGCCTCAGTAGATAGATTAGCTGCAATGGATAAGAGACGGTATGAGGGTATGTTTTATACACCTGAACCATTTTCTAGTTTATCGTTGGAGTATTTAGAGAAAGTATTAGGTCCCGATTGGCAAGATGAGTATTATATTTATGATCCTTGCTGTGGTACTGGTAACTTAGAGATGAAATTAAAGCGGTATGATAGATTGTTTATGAGTACTTTAGAGCAAAATGAAGTGGATTATTTGCAACAGGAAAAAATATTTCCTGGAGCTAAGATTTTTCAGTTTGATTTTTTGAATGATCCTATAGAAAAGATGCCTAAAAAGTTAAGGCAAATATTAAAGAATGAAAAAGTTGTAATATTGATGAATCCCCCGTTTGGTGCCGCTAATGCTGGTATTAATAAAGGTGTCAATAAAGCTGGTGTAATTAAAAATAAATATTCTGGACGTGAAGCACTTGGGAAGGCTGCAAACGAATTATTTGTACAGTTTTTGTGGCGTTGTGAACAATTATGTCCGCAAGCAATTATAGGGTTATATTCTAAATTAAAATTTATTACCGCACCCACATTTACATGTTTTCGTGATTTATACCCAAAAGTTGTAAATGCAGGATTTGTATTTCATTGTTCTTGTTTTCACGGTGTAACAGGCAAATGGCCCGTATCATTTAGTGTATTATCTCCAGGTGGTTACATTAATGAATGTGTCTATAACATTTTAAATAAAAAAGGACTTCATGTTGGAACTAAAATAGTAAAACCTGTTATAAACGGCATTCATAGTTGGTTTAACCGCTTTCGTA
>Ga0265293_10006382_pt1 | contig 18946 bp, 15 predicted proteins | sample Munlanlewell138R_FD_192505 | JGI IMG/M metagenome (GOLD analysis project Ga0265293, IMG submission 192505) | Leachate microbial communities from a municipal landfill in Southern Ontario, Canada - Leachate well 138R | ecosystem: Engineered > Solid waste > Landfill > Unclassified | place: Canada... | reverse complement strand
AAATAAAGTAATTAATGTCGCTAAGTCTTCGATTATATTCAAACGTCATTTGTTCGCTTAATTTGTATGGTAGATTTTCTGTGAACAATTGTATCATTGATGTTCGGTCTTAAAATGGCATATAACGGTTTGCGGCTTTGCGAAGAAGCGGATTTCGGAGCACAAAACTGTCAACATAGCACAAAAGTTGATGCGAGGTAGAATGTTCAATTAACCACTGAACCCGCTTTTTTGCAAAACCGCTGTTATGCCTTCGTTGTTCTTTTTCAGCAAGTCTTTCGTCTGCAATTCAAGTGATTTTATTATTGTCACATCCGATTCAAAACCAAAAAGTCGGCTTATTCCTGTTTCTCTTGTTTGGATTAAGATTTTCATTTTATAGTCCTTACCGTAAGATGCCTTTTCTAGTTTTTCAATTGCGTCTTCTATTGTTTCATATTCTCCTTGAATTTTTACGGGAACTGGCATACCTTCAAAATGGTCTTTTAAAAATCCATCAATTCCGCCATTTCTTTGAACAGGAAAAGCATTTATATTTTGTAAAATTGCTAGTTCCTTTTCAGTTTTCTCTTGATACTCGTTTGTTCCTTTATTTAAAAGATTGGATTCTGAAATTACCATTTCTTCTAATCGTGAATTTGCAAGTTCAACCGCATCCTTTGAAATGTCAATTCCAATAAATTGTCTTTTCAAAGATTTCGCAGAAACACAAGTTGTTCCGCTACCACAAAATGGGTCAACAACCAAGTCGCCTTCTTCTGTAACGATATTTAAAATTTGATTGAGTAGTAAAACTGGTTTTTGAGTTGGGTATCCTGTTCTTTCTTTTGCTTTTGGATTTAAGTATGGAATTTCCCAAACGTCAGAAAGAGGAACACCTTTTTTCTCTTTACCTAAAACTACATTACCGTTTTCATCTTTTTTATAAACAGATTTCCCATTTTCATTACGTTCTCTGTCTTGTAAAATTTGGTCAAGATTAGTAGTTGCTGAATAATCAGTATAAAGCGTATTGAATTTAAAGTCTTGTGTTTTGGAATAAAAGAAAATTACTTGATGAGCATTTAACAAACCCTTTTTTGCATTAGACCATCTTTTGTACGACCAAATAATTTCACTTTGGAAGTTTTCACGTCCAAAAACCTTGTCCATCACAACTCTAATATTGTGCGATGCCGTTTTGTCGCAATGAAGAAATACACTTCCTGTGTTCTTCAATACTCTTTTTGATTCTAGTAAAACATTTTCAACTAGTTCCAAATACTCTTCAATAGAATTGTATTTGTCGTCAAATTCGTAAGTTTTAGAATTGTCTTTATTAGTAAGACTGTGTTTGCGTTGAGTAAAAAAAGGTGGGTCAAAGTAAATCAAGTCAACTTTGTTGGCTTCAATTTCTTTGAGTTTTTCAACACAATTTCCTTGATAGATTTTATTAGTTTCCATTTTCGGGTGTCCTTTCGTTAGCAATTTGTGTCAAAATAGCTTTTAGGTCAACTCCTGAATAAGCTTTCAAGTATTCCCAAGCTTCATCACCGCCATAATATTCACCTTCCACACCTGCATAAAGTGTTTTCAAAGTTTCTTGAATTCTAATAGCTTGGTCTCGTTGAGGGTAATAAAACATTACCCTAATTGGTTTGTAACCGTGTTCTCTAATTACTTTAACTCTAGTATGTTCTTTGGTAATATGGTCTCCGTCCGTAGTTGCATCTCTCCACTTTACTTCAATAGCGTCATTTCCATTTAGAAAATCAATTTCAAAAGTTTTTGGTCGTTGTCCAATTGTATTTTCAATTTTGGTCTTTATGCCTTCGGGAAATTTGAAATTCAAACACAAAGTTGCTGCTTCTTCAAGAAATGAACCCGCATACTTATAAAGAAATCGCCCTGTGTTTTGATATTGGTCAATTAGTTGTCCTTCTTGTAAGGAAATGCCCAAAACACGATAAATGAGATAATGAGAATTGTCATCAGCTTTCATTTCTTCTGTTCTGGCTTCAATTTTTCCTTTCAAGTTTGCAGAATAAACTTCAGCTAAATTCTTTATATTTTGTATTAATTCGTCCATTCGTTTTTTGATATATAATTTGTTTCGCAAGTTACGAAATTTTGTTCGGTTACGGTCGTCCTACAATGAGGCATAACGGTTTGGGTCTTTGCGTTCGGGCGGGATTGGAAGTACAAACGTTCAACCTTGCACCAAAGTTAATAAAAAGCACTAATGTTCAATTTACCACGTCAGCCCGCCTGACGCAAAACCCGTGTTACCAGCAGTTATTTTTCCCATTCTTTGTAAAATCCCATTCTAATATATTCTTTGTCTCGCTCGTTTACAGGTCTGCCTTTATGTTCGGCAAATATCTCATAAGCATCTTCAACTGTATTAACGCCAATGTCAAAACAAGCCCGTCCCCACTTGTAAAGAGCAACACTTTGTTTTGTCGTAAACACTCCTGCTTTTATTTGAACTCCGTCATATTCTTTTCCTTTGATTTCCGTAAAAAAGTCAAGTTTGCCACCTTCCTTCGTTTCGGTAAGTATGAAGGATTTAATTTCATTCTTTGAAGGGAGTATAACGTCTGACGGCTTCTTTTTGTTTAATTTCTCTTTTTTTATTAGTGCAGAAACGGCTTGTTCAATTTCTTGACTTGAAATGATTTTAAATTCTTTGCCGTTAAATTTCAATTTTCCGTTGTCAATGGTTGCTGTCGTGTCATATTTTTCTTTAATGATTTCGTTGGCTCTGTTTTCGGTAATGTCGCCAACAAGGTTGCAAGCGAAAGTTGATTGTTGATTTGTTCGCATTTCAATCGTCATAAATTGTCGTTTGGGGTCGTTCTGCAACATAACCATAACAACCATTTTGCTTTCCTTTGTCAATATAAAAAAGTCAGAGGGAAGATTGACTGCCGCCTTTTCAACTTGGTCTAATGTTGGATTTTCAGAAACGAACACCGAAGATTGTTTGTTTTCAATGTTGTTTTTGAGTGTGTAATAATTAGAGATAAGCAAAAAATCGTCAAACGATTTTTCGGTAGTAGAAACGGAATTGAACACGGGATTTCCGTTTTTGTCCGTTTGTCCAAATGTTTGTCCTAAGCCAAATGTTAGGATTGTCAAAATGATAGTTGTAATTTTCTTCATTGTCGTTTTATAATTGCTGGTAACGTTTTGGGGCTTTGCGAAGTGGCGGAAAATCGAAGTGGAAAGTTTCGGTTTAGACGGAACGTAGCAAAAGCCAATTTCTATTTGCTAATTTAAAAATAAAAGCCAATAAAATTGGCTTTTGCGGGATATAATGCACAAAACTTTCAATTATCACTTAACCCGCCATTTTGCAAAGCCCTTGTTGTAGGTAGTTTTTTATTCCACCATATAAAACCACTTAGCCCGATACCAATAATTGCCATTCCTATTATTCCTATTTTTAATCCTAATATTGGATTGTCATATATTTTATCATTAAACATTCCAAAAGCAAATGAAATTAAAGCAGTTGGCAAGAATGTAAAGCTAATTAAAATAGTCAAATATTTTGGATTTGAATACTTTGTCAAGATTGAATACATCACGGGTGATATGTGAACTTCGGCAATTGCAAAAAAAAGTAACGATATAATAAAAACAATTAAATTCTGTTCGCTTGGCACTACTGGGATTAATAGTAATATTCCCATTGCTACTGCTCCAAAAATGAATCCAAGCATAATTTTGAAGAACTGATTTGAATAAAATTTATTCCATAGTATGATTGCAATGATACTAATCGGGAGAAAGAAAATTGTGTTACTTACTTGCCAAAAATATTCTGGAAAAATTGAACTCGATAGTTCTTTAAATTGTAATTGTAAATCAGAAATTCGGGGATACGACAAATCATTAAAGCCCCAAAACAAACCAACTAAAATGAATACCATTACGATGATTAAAATCCTTTTGTTTAATCCACCCTTTTTATTTTCTGTTTTTTCAAAATGTTTTTCCTTGGAAAGTAAAATGGGAATTAAAGAAATCAACATTAATAATCCAGCTAAAATAAAACCAATATTGAAGCCATATTTATCACTCAAATGTGCAATTAATAAAACACCAAAAAATGATCCTAAGTTTGTTGCAAGATGAAAAATTGTGAATCCTGCATCCAACAATTTTGATTTGTTGAGATATAATTTACCATAATTTGAGATTAGGTTGGGAGTAAAAAATCCAGAACCTAAAACGATTAGAAACAAGCCTAAATAAAGTCCTGTTGTAGATGGTATGCATAAACAGAAAGTTCCTATTGCTTGTAATATTGCACCAAGAATTACTAATTTTCTATTTCCAATTAATAAATCTCCTAAGACGGCTCCTAAGATTTGAGAAAACACTAATGATGCTGTAAACCAACCATAAATGCTTATTGCTTCGCTTCTTTCCATTTTTAGGGTTTCTCCCACCATATAAAGAACTACTAGTGTTCTGAAACCATAATAAGAAGCTCTTTCTAACATTCTTGTTATAGCAAAATATAAAGTTTCTTTGGTGTGATACTGATTTTGGATAATTTCCATTCGGTTTCTTGGGTTCATAAAATTACCTACAACGCCCGGAGGCTTTGCGAAGTGTTTTGCATTTTGCAAAACCTTCAGATGTACGAAGTCCCTGAAAGGGCTTCGGACGGCAAAGCCTCCGGGCGATGTAGCGGAAGCCCGAAGGGATTTCGCTACATCGTTTTGGGTATTGCCGAAGGCGGGGAAATCGAAGCTGTAAGTTTCGATTTTGCACCGAGGCGAGCCAAAACGAATTTTTATGAGTTAAATTTAAAAATAAAAAACGAATAAAATTCGTTTTTGGCGAAATAGAAGAGCAGGATTTCCAATTTTGCCGTTCAGCCCCGCTTTTGGCAATACCTTGTTAGGTGCAGTTATTTAGGTGAGTTCTTTTCTACAAGCTCTGGTATTTCTTGCATTTCATCAATGTTAACGCCTAGATATTCCAATACTTTTAATCCCAGTTTAGTTGGACGATAGCCTTTAATTCCGGATTTACCGCCAACTTGTGTCCAACCTCTTGCACTATGCACTTCAATCACTCCAATTGATGTCATATAATCTAGGCTTGCTTCAATATTTTCTTTTGTATAGGTCGAACTATTCATTTGAACAAGTGTAGACTCCAGTATATAGCCAAATGTTGGTTTTTTTTCTGCATTAGGGTCATAATCACTTCCCAATTTTACATTACTTTTTCCCCATTGAAGGACTATTACTTGAGTAATTGTATTAAGAAGCTGGCTTTGCAATGGGCTTATCCTGTCAATGGTATCCAAAACCATATCTTTCTCAGGGTCTTGGGAAAGGCTTAAAGTGCTTGCATTAGCCAAAAATTCTGAAAGCATTTTTCTTTTGTCTTCTCTAGCTTCATCTTTACCAATGGTTGCTGTACGCTCAACTAGCCTTTTAGCTTCTTCCGATTGGAGATAATTTTCGTCAACTTGTTCTTGCAATTCTTCAAGACGTTTTGCGTAATCTGATATAATACTTTCTATATGCTTCGTTTGCTTGTAATTTTTGTATTCGTTCCAACCTGCAGCGATACTCCCTGCGATTGGGAAAGAAGCCGCAACAGAAATGATTGCTGATTCAATTGCTTTTCCGATTGGAAGCTTTTCGTATTTTTCTTCTGACATATTGTATTTATATAATTGCACCTAACGTTTTTCAGCTATACGCAGGCAGGGCATTTTATCACTGAACTTCCTACGAAGAACTGAATTTTAAATATACCACTTTCCTGCCCTACGAAGCACGAAACCCCTGCTTGCGTATAGGTGATGTTAGCAACTGGCCTTCTGTTTTCTGTCGTGTTAAGTCGTCTCATTTTTGCTGCAATATTTTTTGTCCGAGCGTTGGAAAAAGACATACTTATTGACAAGCTTTGGTATTGCGTTGGCTGGTGTGGCTTGGCAATGTGTATGGCTTTAGCGTTGGGCTTTATTCTTCTTTGTTTAATTCATCAAATTTGGCTTTCATTGTCGGGTTGCCGTGTGTTAATTTCTTAATAGTTAAATCTTCTGCTTTTTGGTTTGCAAGTCGAAGATTGTTGTCAGAGGATAATAATGCGTCTTTTGTTTTTTGCAAATGAATAATTGTCTTGTCTATTTCTTCTATGGCAGTTTTAAATTTTCTGCTCGCTAAGTCATAGTTATAAGCAAATCCTTTTTTAAATATTTCTATTTTTTCCTCAAAATTGGTAATGTCAATATTTTGATTTCTAACCAGATTAAGTTCTTGCTTGTACTTTAATGAGTTCATTGCTGCATTTCTCAGGAGTGTGATTATGGGAATGAAAAACTGAGGACGTATTACGTACATTTTATCATACTTGTATGATACATCCACAATGCCATTGTTGTAAAACTCATTTTCAGATTCTAATAATGACACTAGAACAGCATATTCACAATTTTTGTCTTTTCTGTCTTTATCGAGTTTGGTGAAAAAATCTTCATTTTTCTTTTTGGTTGCTGTGCCGTCATTCTCGTTTTTCATTTCAAACATAATTGAAATAATTTCATTTCCTTGACCGTCTGTTTCTCTGTAAATGTAGTCTCCTTTTGTACCGCCACTAGCATCATTATCCTTTTCAAAATAGGCATTTTGAAAAGCTGTAGGGCGAAGTTTGTTGAATTCTATTTCGCAATGTTGTTCAAGGGTTTCTCCAAGCATTTTAGTGGATAGTTTTTGTTTCATATCCTTTACTCGTGCAATTTCATCATCCTTGTATTTTATGATGGCATCTTTGTTTTGCAACTCATTAGTGAATTGTTGTTTAAGCGAATTCTCTATGTTTTGTTTTTCTAGTTCTTTGGTTTTTAAGTCGTTTTTTAACTGCTCGCGTTCTTTTTCAATTTCTTGAATAGCTTCTTTTAATGCTAATTTCTTCTCCGTTTCAGCATTTTCAAGTTTTGATTTGACTTGCAATAACTCGGTTTCTTTTTCAGCAATTTTCTTGGAAAGCTCCAACTCTTTTTGGGCTTTTAATTCGGCTAATTGCCTATCTTTTTCTGCCAATTTTTCTTGCAATGCGTTTTTTGTTTTTTCTTCTGCGAGTGTTACCGCATTCTGTTTTTCTCTTTCGGCAATGGCAAGACGATTGTTAAGCTCTTCTTCAAATTGGTGGTCACGAACTTGTTTCAAAATATCGGCATATCCTGCTTCATCTACTTTAAATGCTTTTTTACAATGAGGGCAAATGATTTCGTTCATTATTATTGATTTTTATTTTGAAAACTATCCCTTGGCAGTGTTCAATAGCCCTAGGGTCTGAATTTTGTCAACCTTTCATAGTCTTCTTTTTCTTCTTCTTTTCTAATATCGTCTATTTTTTTATATCCCAATTTTATTAAAATAACATTCTGAATTCTAGATTTTCCAATACCCGAAGCAGTAAAAAAGTTATCAGAAAAATCGATGTCTTTAATTTTTTCCAAGAAACTTTTAAAGTAATCAAAACTGATATTCTTATCTATCTCAAGTTTTTCTGTTAATATAATTCTCAAAACATTGAAAAGGGCTTGAATACCGACTGTTTTTTTTATGAAAGAACTATCTTTTGAGGAAACAAAAAGTACCTCATTTACAGCATTAAAATAATTAACTATTACTTTGTATATGAAAACATCATTATTATCTAAGTAGAATTTTCTTAAAACACTATTGTCCTTAGGTAATAAGCTTCTCAACCTTTCACTTTCTTTTAGTTTGTTTAAAGCATTACTATCTCTTTTAGGATTAATAGATATTAATCTTAATATTCCCTCAACAACAGTAGCTGTAGATACTAACCATTCTTGTTCCTTAGGATTAATTTCTAATAGATACTCATCATTTTGAGGAGCTACTTTGATATGGTTAAAAAAACTTGACTCCTTGTCTGTATTTAATTTTCTAACTAAAAAAACACTTAGTAACTCTGGAGACCAAGTGTTTTGAGGTGATAATGTTGTTAAATACCCAAATTGCTCTAGTGCTAAACTTTTACTAACAGGTTTCTGATTATAATTTATTGAAGCAAAAATATAAGCTTGATATGGAGAAGGAAGATCAAAATATACAGCAACAATTAAATCAGTTTCCATTTGACGCTTTAATGTAGCATCCTTAAAACCTTTTAACCTATGTTGACCGTCAATTATTGCAGCAATCTTAGCAGAACTAGGAATGGTTATTTCATAAATTCCTTTACTTTTTTCATCAAATGACCATCTTATGTCTTTATCTTCATCATCATTAACTATAAACCCTTCTTCATTATAATTTGCAGCAATAATAATTGAGTTTGGAAAAGCTAAATCCTGCGAATCAATATAGTCAGAAATCTCTTTTAATCTTTTTTTCTCATCAAGTAATCTTTGGCTACCACTCAAAGAGCCATCTTCATTGTACCTAAGTACATCACTAAATGTAACTTCAAGTAAATCAATTGCTTTTATTGAAATCGCAAAAAACTCACCAAATGGTTGACTTACCTTTAATGCATTATATTTTTTCGGATAGCTCATTACGATTTATATTCTGTTGGTACAACACCTGCTAATTCCACGTTTTCATCACCACCCGTTGTTTCACTCGTAGTGGGCGCTAGTGGTATGTCATTTAAAACTATCAATGACTTTGAGTTAGTGACCCACCAAAAATAAAGTGCAATTATGCAAAGGATTAACGAAATTGAAAATTTGACAATATCATTTGGAAAGGTATATACGAGCAGAGATAAAAACAAACTCAAAATTATTAGAGCCACACCAATCATAGATATAGCTTTTTTTACTGGTCTAAACTTTTCCTTTTCATCTGGATTTAATCTTATAAAAATTAACTCAATTGAAGATGAACTTAGCAGGACAACACCATAACCGACTAAAGACATTGCAACGGTTTTAAAATTTATAGTTCCATTAAAATTAATCGTATCAAAACTTGACAAGAACGAACCCGTTAAACCAACTAAAAGTGTAACGAATATAAAATAAAGAATAAAAGATACAGAACTTAAGGGAGCCTTAAATCTCTCTCCCAAAAACTCTTTGACAAGATTAAATTCATTTTTCACCATACTACAATATATTAACTCGCATAAAATTGTTTCAATTCAAACAACTCGCCTTTTGTAAATTCTTTGATGTTGGAAATGGCTTGACCTTTTTGGATTTTTTCAAGGCTTCTTGCTGCTTTGATTCCGTCTTTGTCGCTAAGTCCTAAGAATTTATTAATGGCTTTTGTGTTTGTTTTATCTTTAATATCTAACAAGAATGACATTTCACACATACTAGAAAAGTCAAAATTGGATTGGTTAAACTCGTCAATACCTTGTGAAAGCATTATTACAGAAACGCCTTTTGAACGGATTTCACGTAGGATTTTTTCGAGAATATCTTGATATTTTTTCTCTTTGAAAATTACGTGTGCTTCATCAATCAACAATACGTATCGCATACCTCTGTAACCGTTTTCGGTTGGTGTGCTATCCATATTCATAAACGTGTTGTAGATGTAATTGATAATCAAAAACAAGGATGTGAACCGTACTGAATTTGATAAATCACCTGATAAAGACAGATAGATGTTTTGGTTTAAAAAGGTCGCTCCCTTTTTTGGGTCTTTAAAAATATTGTAACGACTTAATTCGTCAATAATTTCAGTTAATGTATCTCGTTTGTCTCCAACAATTTCTAATAGTTTTTCATTGATTTCAGGAAAACTTGGATATTCTCCTGGCTTTTTACTCAAAAAGGCTTCCAAAGTTGCATCACGTAATGTTCCTCTTTGTTTGATACCAATATTTGAGTATTTACAAATGATGTCCACAAATTTGTCAACTCCCATTTGCTTGTTTACTTCATTAATGCTATCAATAAACGATAGAGGATTTACAGGAAATGGCGTATTTGGAGCATCAATAAATGATGCTTTAGTTTTATCAAAGAAAGGTTGGAAGTACTTTAAATCATCATCTTTCAAACCTTTAAAATCAAGATAAATAAAACTTACGTGATGATTTGATTCACTGCTAATTTGATTGAGCAACTCTAAAGCAAATTGTGTTTTTCCTGTACCCGAACTTCCGGCAACGGCAATATGGCAATTGTTGTAAACATTGGTATCGTTGAAGCCAAGTAAAATGTCTTCATTTGTCGAAGAGTTTTTACCGACATTTATTTTTATAGGTTCTTTAAAGAAAGTTTTCTCAATATTTTGGCTATTGTTTTTTACAGCATCTAAACTGACAGTAACTGTGTCAAGCATTGAAATCCCTTTGTCTAAATGCTCAATCAAGAAATCGAAAAACGTATAGTTGTTATTGTTATTAAACAAGTTGTCCATTAACTCCAAACCGTGGTCGATATGAAGTTTTACATATTTCGGGATGTTTTCGTGCGTTTTGTATATGCCATAATGCTGAGAAATTAAAGCAACAAAGAAATCTCTATATTTTGCATCAAAAAGAATATGTTCTTTGTACTCTTTACCTTTAGAATCGTACAAATTAAATTCTGAATTACTAAATTTTCTGCCATTTTGCAAAGAGTAACCCAAAGCAATTCTTGCAATTACGTTTTCTTTAGTGCCAACAGGTAGTTTGTTAGTGAGTTTTCTAACAATTTCTTGATTGGCTTCTGAAGTTCTTATATTAATCTGCATAAAGCTCGTTGTATGTTTTAATTAATTGGTCTGGAACAGATTCAACAAATTTTGAAGCGTCCATACTAAAATTATGTATCAAATATGCCTTACTGATTTTTGGTTTCAATAAGTTGAATTCACTTTCAGTCAATTCTTTATGAATCAAAGGGAAAAGCACCACTTGTTTAGAAACATTTGGATAAAATTCTTTTATCACGTTTTCAGCGTGGTCACGGTCAAATTTCTGCATTGGTGAGTCAATGAAAACTGGGAATTCAATATCTGATTCATCTACCAATGCTTTTAAAAGGGCAGAAGCATACATTTGTCTTTCACCCATTGAAAGCGAACCTTTATCAATCTTTTCATTTCGTGAATTAAATAAATTAATGTCCACATCATCACCCGATTGGTTGATGTCAACCGCCACTTTTTTGATAAAGCCTTTTTTGTGCATCAATATGTTCAACTCATTCAAAATATTAGATTCAAGAGACTTTTTCTTTTCCTCTTTAAATGATTTGATAAAACCTTTTAAACGGTCAATTACTTCTTGTGCTTTTTCTTCTTTTGCACTATACTTTCTAGAATCATCAATTTTCTTTCTTAATTCTTCTTGACGTTGTTTTAAGGTTTTGATGTCATTCTTTAAGCCTCCAATTTTCTCTTTGTAATCGTAAATGTCTTTTTCGATAGACATTACACGTAAATCCAAACGCTCTTTTTCGCTTCTCAAATTTGAAATGTATTCATCTTCTGCATCTTTTTCTGCATCCCTAATTTTTCTACGGATGGAATCTAACTGATTTTTTGAGCGAGAATATTCATCATTTAAGCGTGTAAAAGCTTCTTTAAAAGTATGCTTTAAGTTGTTTACTAAACCATTTAACTCGTTAGTTTCAGCATCTGAAAAATCGTGTAATGCTTCAAAATTTGACGGCAATTCTGGTGCATCAGCAAAAAAGTGTTTTCTTACCAAATTTTTAATTTGATTCTCGTAAAAATTTCTTATTTCTGTAGGAATTGCTGTTGGAAACGATTTTTTCTCTTGTTCTATGTCATCAAGGATTTTGTTGGTTTTTTCTCCAACATCTTCTTGAATAAACTTGTTTGTTCTGTAGTTCTTCTCGTTAGTTAATTGAGTTGAAACTTCCATTAAAGTCTCACCCGCTAGACCAAAAGGGATTAAATCAAAAAGTTCCTTTAAGTCGTATTGAAGTAGCGAAAGTTTATTGTTTAAGCCACTTTCTTCTTCTTTTAGTTTATTTAATTGTTCAAGAGTCATTTGATTTCCTTCTTGAATCAATTTTCGCTGAATATCATTAGAAGCATTAGCCTTTTCTAATTTTTCGTCATTGATTTTTTGAATTGATTTTTCAATTTCTTCAATTTCAATTTGAGTTTTGTCAATGTCTGCAATAATTTGGCTTAATTCAGACTTTTCTTGTGGTTTTGCAGATTTCTTTCTGTACTCATCTTGAATAGATTCAAGTTGGTCTTTTAAGTCTTCATACTTCTTAATTCCCAAAACTTCTGTATAAGCTTTACTTAATAGTCGTCTTTGTTCGGGTGAATTAATTTCAGCAAGTGAAACGATTTTTTCAGCATCAAAAAAGAAAAACTTAGCAATTTCGATAGGAAGAATAAAATCACGAATAAAAATTTCTTCGCCATCTTGTTTACCATCAGTTGTTAAATCCTGAATTAATTCATTTTGAAAACCATCAACAAGAACTTCAACTTTATCACTAGCACTTGTAACAATGTCATAAGTTCGTGTGATTTTAATTTCGTTGCAGGTAATTTCAGGAATTTTTACATCTCGAAAAGTTACAGAAACAGAAAATTTTGTTTCTCCTTCTGATTTTGCTAATCTATTTAAACTGTTGCCAATATACTTGCCGTATCCTCCTTTATCTCCGATTTCTTTTTGGTAAAGCTCATCAACATTTTGCATATTTTTACCATAAAGACACCAAACAAGCGACATTAAAAAAGTCGTTTTCCCAAAACCATTTTTACCACTTACGACAATTACATTTTTGTCTTTTTCAGGCGATAAAGTGATTTTGTTAACTCCTTTATATATTCTAAAGTTGTTTAACTCAATTTCCTTTATGTACATATTATTTTTCTTTCTTTAGGTACTCTTCAATACGGTTTTCAATATCCTCTTTCAAACCTCTTTTTCTATTCAAAAGCGATTTGTTTTTTTGAAGCGTTAATAATTCTTGAATTAAGTCAAAATCGGTGGGGTTGTCCTCACACGATTTTTTCAACAACTCTAATTCTTTTTCGTGTTTTTCGTTTTGGTCTTTCATATCCAAATTGATTTTATAAGCTTTTCGGTATAATTCTGAAACTTTTTGGTTAAAAATAAAATCTCTGTACCATATTGTTTGAATGGCAACTAATTCTTGGTTTGTAATCAGTTCTACGTGCGGTTTTTCTTTTTGAATTTCTTTTTGAGTTTCAAAAAGTCTTTCCAACACCTTTGCTCTATACCAAGGATAATATGGCCCCATTCCGTTTATGGCAGCTGTTCCATTTCTACGTTCTGGCATTCGGTGTTCAATTATGTTTCGTTCAGCAGCTAATTCATTTCGGAATTTCAGCAAAGGTGTTAACCAAGTTAAACCATTTTCAATCAATGCGGACATTGATTTATCTTCTTTTACAACTGTACAAACCCAACATCCAAAACGGCTTTGTCCGCACGATTTATGTTCTTTGTTGGTCACAACTGTTGGACATTCATAGTCATCTGCACTTGCGTCTGAATAAATTTGAAAAAGTTCTGAATTGTCAGATCCCCAAGGTGATTCCATTGTGTTAATTACGTACCAAACTTCTTCTAAACTTAAACTACGAATTGGAGCGTACATATAGGTATTTGGTTGTGTCGGGTGCTTTGTCAAACGCTTTCCTTTGATTGCGTGTTTTTTCATTGATTTAGCACGTTGAGCACTTTCGGCAGAACGTGTTCCAATTAAAATAATTGCTTCTCCAAACTCATTTACTTGTTCAATCAGAAACCTTGATGTTGGTCGTATTTTTAGTCTTTCTGTACACCATCTGAAAGCGTTATTAGGGGCTGGATAGCCACGTCCAATTAAGTTAACCCAAAAGGAATCTTCAAGTCTAGGAATTGTTTTTATTACTCTTATTGGGATGTCCTGTTCAACTGCCGCTTGTTCAATTTTGTCAAGCACACGATACACATATTCAGTAATAACTGGATTTTCAACCATTGTATCATTGCAGACAACATAAATATCACGTTTTACAATTCCTGTCAACTCTTTGATTTGTGAAATTGCTTTCCAAACAAGCTGTAACATTACGGTTGAGTCTTTTCCACCGCTAAAACCAATTATCCACGGTCGATTTGTTTCGTCCGCATAAACGTATTGGTCAATTATTTCATCTATAAGATTTTGTATAAATTTTGCCATAATTTTCTAGGCGACTAAATTAGTTAATATTACGTCAGCGTTGGCAAAAAATCGGGCTCTTTTGCTTGCGAAGCGTTGGCTTGTGTGATGGGGCAAGCAAATGTGCCCGATTGAGCGTTGGCATTCTTCTTTTTTCATATTGCAGCAAAAATATTCTTTCGTTTCTGTCATATTGTTCTTTTCTATGTCGTTGTCTTTTAGGCTTGTTGCTAACGGTTTGGGTATTGCCGAAGGCGGGGGAGTTTTAGCACTAAAGTTCAATCGAAGAACGAAAGTTGAACCTTGCACAAATGTCCAATCGAAGCCGTTCAGCCCCGCTTTTGGCAATACCTTGTTAGCGGTAGTTAATTTTTCCATGAAACTATAATGTCATCAGTTACTGGATTTATTTTTAATTCGAAGTATTTATTTAATGTTGTAGGGGTCAATACAAATTCTTTATTGTCATAAGTTTTAATAATGACGTAGTTAATGTTTGGTCTTTTCCCGTCAATTGGTTCAGGTAAATCAAAGACAATAGGATTAACTGATGTAAGTCTAAGTGTATTGGTTTGTTTTTTATGTAATGGATAAATGATTTGGTATTCTCTGTAAGTGAAAGTTAATGATGAATAACCACCCCCTCCTTTTGGTTGAGATTCCGACTTACATGAGATCTCTCCTTTAATTTGTTGTTCTGTTTTATGATCAAAACTATAATTACCGCCGTATCTTTGTGTCCAAGATGACACTTCTACAGAATTTGGGTCAATAAGTTTACCACCAGTTGGAATAATATTAAATGCTGTCGAGCTTTTTCTAGCACTCCCAGTCCAACTACTTGAGCCAGTTGTACATTGACAACTGTATGAAATTGGTTCGGTGTATTTCTTCTCAGGAAGTGCTTGCTCATAGAAAACAGTTGCTTCACCTATTTCCATTGGAGTTATTGGTATTATAAATGGAACTATGGTTTCCTTTTTTTTATTAAACAATCCCTTTCTCCATTTGAAATTTATTTCGGCATTTGAATAGTATTTGTCGTTAGAAAAAAGAATTACATCAGAAGAGTCTATTCTAAAAACTAATTCATTATAATTAACTTGAATTGGAGATATTTTTTTCCCATTTATATAAACGAATACTTCGTCAGATTTGTCAAAATTTTTGCCTCTTAATTTGAATGTATAATTTTTTGCATATCCTTTGATAAAGGATTGAGTTTCATATTTAAAAATTCGCGGCTCTTTTTTGGGAATAATAAAGTTATCTATGGTTTCTGTTAACCTTGTAGTGATAACATCTACTTCTTTTAAATTACCTTTAATTACATCATTGAAGTCATTTGACAAGTTTAATAGCTGATTGTATAAGTTTAATTGATTTTCACGCAATATTTTATCTGTATTGCCAATTGTTTCATTAATGTCTGTTCTCAATCTTGAGGACACTGATAAAATCATATTACCAGTATTTCCAATAGCATTTGTTGCTAAATTGTCAATTGTCTGTAATTGTTTTGTTACAGTTGCGTCTATTTCGTCTAAGGCAATCAAAGCTGCCGTTCCTGTAACTTGTGCATAAGAAAAGTTGATACTTAGCCCAAGTAGTAATGTAAGAAAAAATTTTGTCATGTTATTTCGTTTTTATGGTTTGGTTTAATTACCGCTAACGTTTAGTATATGAAAAGTAGGCGATTTCGAAGCTCTAAACTTTCGGTAAAGCACAAAGATTGATACGAGCTAAAAACCTTGAATTCAGCACCATTTCGCCTATTTTTTTTATACATTGTTAGCTGTAGTTCTTTACATATTTTAAGTAATCGTAAAGACAGATTAATTTTCTAAAATGAGTTCCATATCCACTATTGTCTAATAAATTTATGTTTTTTTCTAAATATACTTTTAGTTCATTAAGGTTAAGTTTTTCTACTGATAAAAGCGGAGTATAAAGGAGTATATGTAATTGATTGTCAGTTGCTATTAAGTCAGAAAACGAATTAAAAGTTTTATTTATTTCAGTTTTTTTCCTTTTGTAACTTAATGAGGGATAAAAACTTTCAATGTCTACTTCATTGACTTTTTTAATGAATTCTGGTGAAAATTCTGTAACTTCAGTGTCTTCATCTATTTTTCCATTTTCATTCAAATAACCTGCGGTTCTTAGGTGTTTAAAGTAAGGAATATATTTTCCATTCAAATAGGGTAAGCATAATTGTGATATTTTAGAAGCATCCCATTCTCTGGTTTTTATGGAATCTGAAAGTACATCTTTTAGTTCAATACCTTTAATTCCCACTTCTGCAAATCGATCTTTTAAACCAACTCCATAGACAAATTCAGCATTATGTATGTTTTCTAAATTTTCTAAATTATCAGTAACATAAATTTTAGATTTAGAGGTATTTGATTTGACAAAATCATATACCATTCCTTTCATTTGTCTTAATATTTTTATAGGCAATTTTCTTTTGTTATTAGCTAAAACTGTAAAGACATCAATGAAGTCATTTATCGTAATTAATTTGATAGGTATAACTGTGTCAGATATTAAAAGTGTACTATCGATTATTGAAGGTTCGACAGGTTCAGATGACCATTGGCAAAAAATTAATCTATCTTTTAATTTCTCTACTTTTTCTTTAGTTAAGCATTTTATTATAGATTTTAATATCGACTGAATATTTTTATCGTCGAGACTATAACCAATAAAAACAATTGGGTTTTCAATGAATATTGTGAGTAGTTTAGCGGCTAAGTAAGCATTTCTATCTTCGTAATTATTATAATCTTCTTCAGTTACAACCAAGGAATTTGGTTTGGAGGCACAGCCGTGAATTTTATAGATTTCTCCTATTGAATATAATTCTGAAAAAATTAGTTCCTCTTGTCCGATGAATTTATTGAAATCTGGAAAAACTTTCTCTAATAATTCATCCCAATTAGTTGTGATAGCACCATCAATATTTATCTTTCTGAGAAGCTTTAATTCTTTATCAATTAATTCATTTTTAATTAGTTCATTCTTTAAATTTATTTTTTTTGCGATTTCAAACTTTAATGGAGAAAATTTAGTTTCAGCAATGGAAGCAAATTGTTCTCTACTTTCTGCGAAATTAGCATCGCTCCACCAAGTTTCATTAAAATCTTCTCCAATTATAGATGCAACTTTTGGGAGTTTTGAATTAGCATTTGATTTATAAAAATTATAAGGCTTTTTTAATTTTAAATCTTCGCAAATTTCCATTAATAATAATTCCCAAGTTGGAAGTCCTAAATATCTTCTTGAGAAACCAGACCCAATAAATAAAAATGGAGATGTTGAAAACTTTGAAATGTGTTCTTTAAATTGTTTAGCAAACATATTTTATATTTTGAATTTTAATTTCTTCTGGAATTACAGCTAACGGGAAACGCATTGGCGAAGTGGCGGATAAATTGGACTAAAAGTTCAATTTAGCGAGAACGTAGCCAATGTGTTTCCACAGAAGCTAAATTATTAAAAAAAGCTGAATGTGGAACACATTCGGCGGCTAAATATGCAGAAACTTTCAATTTTGCACTTTACCCGCCATTTTGCCAATGCGATGTTGTGTGCAGTATTTTTTCAATCGCTTGTTTAGCCTTGTTTTTTATGATATGTTTTGGACTTTTAGTCAATTCATTTAGTTTGTCAATTGCCTTTTCATTTCCTAAATTTCCAATTGCTTCAATTACATATTCGAAATAGTTCTTGTTTTTTGGATTGTCAAGCAAAGTGAACAAAAATTCTAATATTTCATTTTTATTAGCATCAAACGAACCAAGATTTTCTATTCCTGTTTGTTTCAATAAGCTAAATCTAGCGTTTGCATAAGTGAAGAATAATTTATATTCCACATTTTTGCATTTTCTAATTTCTTTGAGATAGGTTAAAATATAATACTTATCGTTATTGTCATTTATTTTTTTGCTTTTTTCAATTATTTTGTTGACAAGATTGTAATCGTAATAAAGTTTTAATTGTTCTCTAATAAAATACATTGCAGAAATAATAGCATCAGTGTTGCTTTCATTCTCAATATATTTTATCAACTCTGCATTATATTTTTCTTTTACATCTTTGCTTATTTCGTTTCTTTTTAAAAATCCATTTGATTGTCCGTCTTCGGTAATTGTTGGGTCGCTAATATCTAAAAGTATTTCTTTCAACTCGTCAGATATTCCTTCTAAATTAATATCAGGTCTGTCTAATGATTTGTACGATTTGTAAAAATCTTCACATTCCTCATTAACAATTTCCGGAAGAATATGATTTCTCATATTTACAACAGAAGATGTCTTTATTCCAAATGTATAAGCATCGGTTTCAAAAAATTGTTCAACAGTCCAAATAGCTAATTTATTTTTGACATAAGTTTCAAAACGATAAATTCCAAAGAATAGTCTAAAATCAGTAATGCTTAATTTCAGTTTTCTTTGAAGTTGTTTATTACGGTTAAATTCTAAATATAAATATTTTAGTTCTATCAAACTTTCTGGACTAAAGTCAAATTTATTGTTAAGTAATTTATTTAGACTTTCAATTTTATTTAAGGACGAAATTCGTAACTCATTAAAATACTTTTCTGCATTTTCCTGATTCTTGAATTTCAGGTTTTTATCATATACTTTGAAAAGGCCTTTGATTTTATTTAGGTTAAGCATTTTTTATTACGGTTTTTAAATAATATTGCACACAACGTTTTGGGGCTTTGCGAAGTGGCGGAAAATCGAAGCGGAAAGTTTCGATTTAGACGACACGTAGCAAAAGCCAATTTCTATTTGCTAAATTATGAAAAAAAGCCAATAAAATTGGCTTTTGCGG
>Ga0265293_10006381_pt1 | contig 18948 bp, 17 predicted proteins | sample Munlanlewell138R_FD_192505 | JGI IMG/M metagenome (GOLD analysis project Ga0265293, IMG submission 192505) | Leachate microbial communities from a municipal landfill in Southern Ontario, Canada - Leachate well 138R | ecosystem: Engineered > Solid waste > Landfill > Unclassified | place: Canada... | reverse complement strand
CCAAGAACATATTGTTTAAAGTCCCAACCATCAACGCTACCTCGCAAGTCATTCGCTATTTGCCATATAGTTCTATGCAGTTCTGCTCTCTCTTGTTCTTTAGTATTGTTAATACTACTGCTCATTAAAGTATTTTAACCTTTTATACTCTCTTTTGCCATCCTTTTAACCCCTACCCCTCCAAATACTCCCTAAGTACTACAGCATCATTATGTATCTCATCCTTTGCTCCATATACCAACGTTATACTCCCTCCCTTCATATATTCCCTTAACCTATCTACTATTACCTTGTTACTATCTAATTCCTGTATATATCTAACCTTAAACTCACTCCATCTATCTATATCATGACCAAACCACTTACGAAGCTCTGTACTAGGCGCTATATCCTTAAGCCATACATCTACCTTAGCTTTCTCCTTACTTAAACCTCTAGGCCATAAACGATCTATTAAAATACGTTTACCATCCTTTACATCATATAACTCATATACACGCTTTATCTTAATCATGGTATTACTACATATAATTGTATCACACATACTCACTATTATCTTTATAGAAGTTGCTATTTAAAAACTTAAAAGGATTACAAATCTATTCTAGACGCTAAAGAGACTTCAATCTTTTCAAAAGATCCTTACTATTTTTAATCTGTACATATTCAATACCCAAACTAGCAATATATCCACCTTTATCTACACTGTCATCTAAAAAAATACACTCCTGAGGTTTAAAATCATATTTCTCAAAAAACTTCTTAAAAAAAAGAGACTCACCTTTTTTAATATCATGTTTTAAACCTTTTAAGTTATAGGAATTTAAAACCTCATCAAATAATTTGTCCAACTGCATAAAGGGTACTGTCCACCTTGTAAAACAATCCATATTGTTTGTAGCAATAACAACACAATACCCATCTCCCTTAAGAACTTCTACCAGACTAGGAATTTCATCTGATACAAATTCCATTGACTCACAGCCTTTAACAAACTCTCTTAACAATTTTTCATATTCAGTACTAGTTTTACTAGCAATTTCTTTTAAAACCTTTTCCGTTGAAAAGCGACCTCTCATCCAATCTTCTATGTACTTCTTTGGCTTATTAAATAGAGCTATATCCCAAAGATTGTATAATGCCAATACTTCCGAATCATCAGAAATTCTCATGTGTTCCCAAAAGAATGAATCTGACAAAGTGCCATTCCAATCTAGAAATATTACTTTATTTTTTCGATTTGAATTCATTTGATTTTTGAGTTCTCCTTTCTCTCTGAATTTTATTATATAAAAGATTAACATTTTTCTCATTTCTTTCTACTCACTAAAACAATTGAACCTACGTACATACTTTGCTATACTCAATAGTTAACTCTATCGGACATAGCAATGAACAGTATAGAGAAAAATAATAGACAAGAAATAGATCTAATCAGAGAGAGAAATGCTCTCTATAGTTTTATGCACCTAACAGGCCTAATGTACAAAGATGCATACTCCATCTGTAGATACAGTGATGGATATAGAAAACAAAAAATATATTACGCTGATTTTACAGAGGCTCTTAATCGAAAATATTTCACTACTGCTAAATTTGATTCTGCGATAGTATCCAGAGACTTCCTTATGCTTCTTAGTAAGAAAGATTTACCCTTAAGGAAAAGAGATATTATTGATATATTAAATATACGAAACGACTTCTATAGAAGAGATGATGAAATCCTTCCTGTTGATACCTGTTTTGAGTTTTCCTACAAACCTTCTAATTCAGATGAAGAGATAGCTGTAAGACTATATCCTCATGGACATGAAGGTTTAAGAGAGGAAAGTAATGAAAACTTTGGTACACAGGATATTGCTTTAGAAATTCTACTTTCTAGACAGGCACAGATAAATAGAGAGAAACAGTCATAGTATTATATACTTATTTCTATAAATGACTATACAAATAACTGTAAAATCTAATCAAAAGATCTCCAAAGTAGAGAAAATAGAGAAGGGAGAATACAAAGTTTTTGTTAAATCATCCCCTATTGAAAACAAAGCAAATATTGAAGTCATTAAAGTTCTTTCAGAGTATTTTGATATTCCTAAATCAAGTATTAAGATTAAACTGGGTCTGAAAAGTTCTAAGAAAATCATTGTATTGGATATCTAGTTTTAGATATTAAAATATTGTTAACTACATATAATTCTTCTTGACTGTAATATGTAAATGTTTTAAAATATCCTTAATCACGATGAGAGGACTACCAAAGGTTAACCTTGTTTACCGCGGGAATACCTCTCTTTTTATTTTTTAATTTCTAACTTGTTTCTTAATTTAGAAACGTCAACTATATATTTACTGTACTCCCTTATTAATGATGAATATCTTTCATTTGGTGTAAGTATCTTGTACAATTTACCTTTGCTCTCTAGGTACTTAATCAAACAGAAAAAATCTCCATCTCCTGAAACAATTATAGCTTTATCAAATTTTGCCAATAGGATCATCGTATGCAAGACTAGTTCTGCATCTACATTTCCTTTACAATACACCTTCTTACCTTTGTGAATTTCTAACACATTTTTAAATATCAATATATACCCTACTCCCTGAAGGTATTCATACAATCTTGTATTTCTTTCAATATATCCTATAAAGAGGAATGCCTTTTCAACCTTATATTTATTTCTAAGAAGTAATCTAAATTTCCCCCAATCTAATACCCATCCTCTGCTTTTAATCCCTAAATTAAGATTCTGACTATCTATAAAAGCATAATTAACTTCTTTATGATTCTTACCCATAAAGAAATATTGTACTTTGTAGATATTAAAATATGATGAATTTGAGTTTAAACCTGACTTAACCGTGGAAAGGTTCTTAGATTCATTTTAAACTGCTACTCTTCCTCTTAACTTCTTCTCTAAGTTTTCCTTCATAGATATACCTGCTATCTCAACACTAGGGGATGCATATATTACTGAAAACTTTCTTCCACCTATCTCTATCTTTTCTTCTAAATCTTTAAAAGAGATCTCTGATATATCAAGACCCTCTACTCCTTTCATTATATTTTCCCCAGCATTAATCAATTCTTCATATACTTCAGAATCTTCCATATCTAAAGAGTTCAAGAATTTCTGATAATCTATATTTTTCTCTCCTTCATTAGGAACTAATTGGAAGAGATTAGTATCTGGTTTAAATTTCTCTTTAAATGCAAATACTCTATCTGTTGCAACTACTTTATCCTCATATGAGTAAACGTATTCCTGAGAGGCTACCTCTACTACCTTAGAGGTAAGTGATTCAGTTATATCAATTGTTTCATCTCTACTATCTGTATACATATTATATTGTATCACGAAACTTAAGCTATTCTTTTAAAAACTTAAAGAATTTATTGACTTAGACCTTACAACATGCATATAATTATACTATATGGCTATATCATATAATATGTTGTTTTACATATAGCTGTAGTACTAGACCTAAAAATAATCAACAAGGAGATTATGCTGATTAAAGGTCTGCTCATCTTTCAACATATATCTCACAAAGATAATTAAATTTACATTTTAATATTTTAATGAAAAAAGCATATAGAGAGTCTCTTAAGAAGGTTTTTGTTTCTCTTTTTATTTTCTTTTATACATTTCTTCCCTATGGTTTTGCTATTGCTGATATAGTTAATGAATTTCAGGGGGATAATGCTGCACCTATGGAGATGGAGGTTGTAGAAGAAGAAATCGTTGAAGAGGTACTACCAGAAGAAGAGATAAAGGAAGAAGAGGCTGTTGTTAATCCAGAGGGAGAGAAACTACTTAAAGATACTATGTCATATCCTGTATGGGATGTTCATGGAGATACTGCTATCACTTATGAGAATGTAGAATTAGGTAAGTTATATACAGCACCACAGGATAGCAGAGTTAGAGTCATATTTACTAAATTACCTGAAGTTAGTTCTAAACTAACTATTGAAAAGATTATTCTTACCCAAGAAGAGATAGATATTACAGGAGCTATTAGTAATATAGCATATGATATTACTACTGATATGGAGAATGGTACATTTGAGTATGATTTGGAATTACCGTCTACGGAAGATGATGTAAAGATAGTATATGTTGAAGAGAGAGAGGATATTTTTACTAATTTAATACCTGTAGATAATGAAATTATTAAGAAGAGAGATACTGTTAAGATTTTTGATTTAGAACACTTCACTACTTTTATAGTATCAGGCATATGGCCAACTACTTCTAATAATAGTATTGTCAACGGTAGAAATACAAATCACATTACTTGGCCTAGATCAGGTGCTAAAAGTGGACTAGAATTTGTTGGTGAAACAGGATTGGAATTAGAAAATTTGATAAACGGAGATGAGTTTATTCTTGGAGAGTTAACACATTACAACCACCCTGTAAGTTCTGCGATTATATGGGCAGATCTTAAAATAACGCTTGGATTACCAATCCCTGTAGATTTTACTTTTAGAGTGGAAATAGATGAAACTTCTAATACCTCCTCCTTAAAAGGCTGTCCTGATTGGCAAATATCCAAAACACCTTGTGATGATAAAATTACTTTTCCTGATAATATAGGTGATCAAATTATTGAAATAGATGGGGTGGAATATACTTTAATAATAGATGGCTTTAAAAGAGAACTAGGAGGAGAAACCATCCCTCATTTTATTACTGAAGAGAATAAAGATAGTACCGCATATCTTGTTGCTCACTTTGTCCCAATTGGACGAATTGTTGTGGAGAAAATAACAGATCCTGTAAATCCTAACAAAACTTTTTCTTTTTCTACAACAGGTGCAGGGTATGATTCGTTCACATTGAAACATGGAGAAAGCAATCAACAGATTTTACCAGTTGGTGATTATCAAGTATCCGAGAGTTTACCTTCTGGTTGGACATTAGTGGATGCTATTTGTATCAGTTCAAAAGGAGAGATCAAGACTCAGACTATCGACAACCTACAATTAGAAGCAGGAGAAACTATTACTTGTACATTTACAAATACGACATTACCTACCCTTACTGTTTACAAAGTCGTTAATAATGACAATGGAGGAGAAAAAGAAATAGAAGATTTCCCACTATATGTAAATGATGTACGTGTTTTATCTGGAGAAACAAATATATTTAACCCTGATACTTACACTGTATCAGAAGAATTTGATTCAGGTACTTACACTCAATCATTTAGTGGTGATTGTGATCAATTAGGTAAAGTGTCTTTAGCTACAGGAGAAAGTAAGACCTGTACTATTACAAACAATGATATTGCGCCATCTCTTACATTAGTAAAAGAAGTTGACAAGAACTATGGTGGAACAGCAAATCCAACAGACTGGACATTAACAGCTACTGGACCAACAAATATATCTGGTAGTGGCGGAGCAACAAGTGGAGATACTTTTGAAGCAGGAACATATATCTTAAGCGAATCAGAAGGTCCTAAAGGATACTCTGCAGGTTCTTGGAGTTGTACTAATAATATAACAGTAGGTGAAGGAAATAGTATTGTATTAGATATTGGTCAATCTACTACTTGTACAATTACAAACTCTGACATTCAACCTCTACTTACTGTTACAAAGATAGTTGTAGGTAGTGATAAAGAAGCCAGTGCCTTTAATCTCTATGTTGGAGATACTCAAGTAACTAGCGGTCAACCAACAGGGTTTAATGCAGGAATATATACCGTTAGGGAAGATGTAGACACAGATTACAACTCTGTCATAGGGAAAGATTGCGCTCCAGATGGTAGTATTACTCTAGCACTAGGAGATACAAAAGAGTGTACTATAACTAATACTAGAAAAACTGGACAAATTACTTTTACTAAAAATATCTCACACGGTGATGCTTCCCCAAGTAATTGGGTCTTTGCGGTGTATAAAGGAGATGAGTTAGTAGGTACATATAATCATGAGGGCCTAGCAACATTAAATACAGGAGAGTATACAGTACAAGAGATAGGTCCTACTCCTTCTCTACCTTACTACTTAGATAGTATAGGAGGGACAGCGTGTACTGGAACCATATCATCTGGAATTGCAGATCTTACAGTAACAGAAAGTGGAGGTACTTGTGTATTCGGAAATACAAAGAAACCAACTATTATTGTTAAAAAATTAATAGAACCTACAAATAGCCAAGATACTTTTGAATTTACAGTTAATGGAGAAACATTCATACTAGGTCATAGTGGTGTAAAAACTATAGATGTTATGCCTGGTTCATACACTATTACAGAATCAGGAACTGCAGGATACAGAACTGAAATATTGTGCGATGGAGATATAGATCCTACACTTGCCACTATGCGTACTATTTCATTAAAAGCAGGAGATAACAAGTTATGTACATTTACTAATACAAAGTTAGGCTCTATCTCTGGAACTAAATGGAATGATGAGAATGGTAATGGAATTAAAGATGAAGGAGAAGAACCTGTACAAGGAGTACAGATCTGTATAGATGCAAATACAAATGGTGTTTGTGATACAAATGAGGTTTCAGTAGATACAGATGCTTCTGGAAACTATATCTTCTCTGATCTCTTACCTGGTACATACAATATTATTGAAATACTTAATGAAAAATGGGAACAGACATATCCAACAGAAGGAAGCTATACAGTTGAACTCTCTGCAGGAGAAGAGGAAACCGATTACAACTTTGGTAACTGGGAACTTAAACCAGAAATTAAGGTAGTTAAAGCTTCAACAACAACTTCGATAACAGATGCTGGCCAAGTTATTCCATACACTTTTACTGTTACTAATACAGGGAATCAAACTCTAACAGGTATAACAGTAACAGATCCAAGATGTACTTCTGCTCCAGAATACCAATCTGGAGATATCAATGGAGATAATGAGTTACAGACAGATGAAACATGGACATATACATGTAACTATACTGTACAACAGAGTGATATTGATACGGGTGGTAACTTGTCAAATAAAGTAACTGCAAACTCTGCTGAAGTAGGTCCTGTTGAAGATACTTTAAATATTCCAATCACTCAATCTCCAGATATGAGTGTTACTAAAGAGGCAGATGTACAATCTGTTAATGCCTCAAGCCAGATTATTACTTACACTATTAAAGTCTTTAATAAAGGTAATACAACATTAACTAATGTATCAGTTGAAGACCCATTACTACCTAACCTTGATTGTGATGATATAGCAGGTTCACCCTACACTACTAGCGAACTTACTATAGATGTAGGTTCAAGTCTAACCTGTACTGGTACATATACGGTCACCCAAAATGATATTGATAGCAAAACGAAGATTCTTAATACTGTAACAGCAAATAATACAGCAACAGGTCCTAAAACTGCCGATGAAGAAGTTGATGTTGTTAAGAATCCAGGAATGACAGTAGAGAAATCTTCTACTACAACATTACTGTCATCGCCACAAACAGTATCGTATTCATATTTAGTAACAAATACAGGGAATACTACTTTAACAGGTATTACCCTTTCAGATGATAATGACAATGATGATATGGCTTGTCCTAAGACTACACTTCAAGTTAATGAAGATATGACTTGTACGGCGACACATACATTTACCCAAGAAGAGTTAGACACAATCGACACACTTGATAACATAGTAACAGCAAATAGTGAACAAACAGAACCAGTAACAGATGATTTGAGTATTCCAATTAGTAAAAATCCTAAACTATCCATAGTAAAGAGTGGTTCATGGATAGATGCTAATGAGGATGGATATGCAAATGTAGGAGAAATAGTAAATTATGAATTTGTTATTACCAATATAGGGAATATAACTCTTACAGGTATTACAGTGACAGACCCATTAACAGGCCTTAGCATAATATCTTGTCCAGTTACTACACTAGCAGTAGGAGAAGATACAACCTGTACAGCAACCTATGCAATCACTCAGAATGATATTGATAAAGGTAAGGTCGAGAATACAGCAACAGCAGATTCAGAAGAGTCAGAAGAGGTAACAGACAATGACACGGTAGAATTACCACAGAACCCATTACTAAGCATAGTAAAGAGTGGCTCATGGGCAGATGTTGATGGAGATGGATATGCAGATGTAGGAGAAACAATCTCTTACACCTTCACAGTTACAAATGAAGGTAATGTAACTTTAACAAATGTTACAGTTACAGATCCTTTGGTAACAGTAAGTGGAGGTCCAATAACTCTTGGTGTGGGAGAAACAGATTCCACTACATTCACTGCTACCTATACGATTACTCAGGATGATATTGATAAGGGTAGTTTTTACAATATAGCAACAGCAGTTTCAGAGGAATCAGATGAGGTAACAGACGATGACACAGTAGAACTACCACAGAATCCTAAGCTATCCATAGAAAAGACTGGGGTACTTGATACTGGTGATGATGATATTACAAATCCAGGAGATTTAATCACCTACACCTTTAAAGTAACTAACATAGGTAATATTACTTTAACAGGAATAACTGTTACAGACCCATTAATAGGAGGTACTCTTGCATCTTGTTCAAAGGATACCTTGCTTGTAGGAGAAGACACTACCTGTACAGCAACCTATGCAATCACTCAGAATGATATTGATGCAGGAGAGATTAAGAATACAGCAACAGCAGATTCAGAAGAATCAGATGAGGTAACAGATGATGAGACGACAGAACTACCACAAAATCCTGCGTTAAGTATTGTTAAGACAGCTAACCCTGAGACCTACTCTGTTGTAGGAGATGAGATTTCTTACAGTTATCAGGTTACAAATACTGGTAACGTAACTATGTACAGTATTACAGTAGAAGATGACAAAGTAACAGTAACATGTCCAGATACTTCCTCTGGTCTTGCTCCATTAGATACAATTACATGTACAGCTTCATATACTATTGTACTAGCTGATTTGGATGATGGCTCTGTAATTAATACTGCATATGCGACAGATGGGACAACAGAATCAGATACGGTTGAGGAGACAGTAACCTCAATAGCAGGTAAAATCACAATTCAAAAATATGTTAATTCTGAATCAGAACAAACATATAAGCAAGAATTTGAATTTGAACCAACTTGGACAGAAAATTTCTTCCTAAGAGCTGGAGAATCACAAGAGAGTGGTTGGTTAACTCCAGGGCAATACAATATTACAGAGATAGTACCCACAGGTTGGATATTAGTAGGAATGGAGTGTAAAGAGGAAGAAGGAGAGATATATCTAAAGAGTAACTCAATTAATACTGTCGAAGAAGGAAATATTACTCTTAGAGAAAAAGGAAATATACTCTGCACATTTACCAACGAAGTAATAGAACCCCTCTTAGAAATAACAAAAGAAAATGATACAGGAGGAGCAGGTATGTATCCTGGAGATACAGTAACATACACAATTACAGTAACAACTCCAAGTGATGAAAAAGAGGGAACATATGTCCTAAAAGATATAATAGTAACTGATCTACTACCAGAAGGATTTACATATATCCCTGGAAGTTGGACAGGAACCACAGCAGAACCTGTATACAGCAACAACCTCGCCAAATGGTATCTAGGAGATATACAAGAAGGAGATACAGTAATATTAACATACAAAGCCCTCATATCACCTACACAAGAGCCTGGTATATACCCTGACATAGCATGGACCAAAGGAACCTCATTAAGTGATAACGAAGTACTTGGAAATGTTTCTACAGGAGCTCTTAGTCCATTTGTAGGAACAGAAGTCCTTGTCATTGGAGAATATGATATAGAGGAAGGAGAAGTACTAGGAATATCTACTACAACCACCCTACCCTCCACAGGTGCAAGTAAATACATAACGATAGGAGCACTAATATCAATGCTCTTGGGTCTACTCTCTCTAATATTCAAACCAAGTACAAGTAAAAGAAAATCCCTTCTAGTTGTAAGTATACTAACCATAGGAATATTTGCCCTTGTTAAGCCAAACATAGCCTATGCAGAAGGAGGATTAAGTACAGATATTGATATAAGAATTGAACAACCTGAAACAAAAACAAACAAGAATACATTCAATCTTGGATACGTTGTACTAGATACAAAAGAAAGAGAAATAAAGGTGAAATGTATAGAAGAAACATATGGAACATTTGATACACACAGTACAAATAGTGGTAACTGTAAAATAGATAGTTCTGTAGTAACAGGAAGTGGAACATACAACTTCTACGTAGAAGTTACTGCCAAAGGAGGAGAAAAAGAGAAATCAAAAACGGTAACAGTAAACATAGATCTATCTAAACCACAAGCAGTAAAGGAGTACAGTAAAACAGAAGAAGCATGTTCATATACTCTCTCTTTTAAATCATCTACAGCTAAAGTACAAATATTTAGATCTGATAATCAAGTATCTTTTTTTGCAAATGCATCTACCTTAATTACAAAACCACACCTTACCGTAATACCTAATAACACATCTACATATATTGATAATGATTTACCTGATTGTACTAAAACATACTACTACGCTATTAGATCTATAGATGACTACAACAATGTATCTACTCTAATCACAGATGATATTGTAACCACAGTAACTGCCATCTCACCTACTACAACAGCTACTACATCCACTCCCACTACACTTACTGCAATTACAACAGATAGTGGAGAGGTAGAGGGAGAAATAACCGTAGATAAGGATAGTACAGTAGAAAAGGAAGAAGAAGAAGTTAAAGGAGAAGAAGACAAGAAAGAGGAAGAAGGAAAAGAAGAACAGGAAGAAGAGAAAACATTTATAAAAAAATATTGGCCACTACTAGCAATCTTACTGATAGTTATTGGTGGTGTAGGATATGATTATGTCAGAAGAAAGAAATAACTCCAAAAGAGGATATCTAAAATACTTAGGTATCCTCTTACTTCTTTTAGGATTGTCCATATTAATACTCACATACTACCCTGCTATAAAGGCATATATAGATTACAAACTCTCACCACCACCTAAGAAAACGACAGTTGAAATAGTAAAAAAGAATGAACAAATTACAAAAAACATTAACAAGGATACTGAAATAGTATTTGTTGACGATAATTTTGGATTATATATACCCAAGATAAAAGCTAATGCAAAAGTAATTAAAGATATTGACCCTTACAATCAGACCACATATACGGAAGCTCTAGAACATGGAGTAGCCCATGCAAAAGGTACCTCCACACCTGACAAAGATGGAAATATATTCCTTTTTGCACACTCAGCTGTAAATTTCTATGAAAGAAGAAAATACAATATATATTTCTATCTACTAAGAGAATTAGAACAAGAAGATGAAATATATGTAAGTTATGAAGATGAAATATATAAATATATTGTTTTTGAAAGTAAAATAGTAGAACCATCTGAAGTAAAATATTTAAGTACATATCTAGAAGAGGATACCCTAACACTCATGACCTGTTGGCCAATTGGAGTAGATTCAAAAAGAGCTATTGTTATTGCTAAAAGAGAATAACTAAGAAGAAACACTTATTCCCTCATGCTTCAGTAACCAAACCTTCCTCTCTATACCTCCTGCATACCCTACCATACTACCATCTGAACCAATTACACGATGACAAGGTATGATGATAGATATGGGATTATGCCCAACTGCACCACCTACTGCTTGTGCAGACATAGTATCCCTACCCAATCTTTTAGCAATCTCTTTGTATGTTACTGTTTTACCATAAGGGATATTACAAAGAATATTCCATACCTCTTGTCTAAAAGAGCTACCTCTTGGAGATAGTGATAACTCACTAATGAGAGGTCTCTCTCCTTTAAAATATCTCTCTAACCAGCTCTTTGTTTTTCTAAATATACTTAAATTATCCTTCTTAACTACCTCTCTATCTATTGTACCTTCAAAATACTTCTGACCTTCAATCCACAACCCTACAAGAGAGCTACCATCACTTACCAAAGTTAACTTACCCAGAGGAGAATTATAGTATGTTTTGTAATATTTCATTTCAATCAAAAGTATCCATTATCTTTAAACCAAATATACTGATCATACAAAGATTCCTTGATATCTCTAGGATGATATCCCAACTCTCTTGTTGCTTTCTCATGAGATATATTACTATTACTATGTAATGTAGCCACACTATATGGAGTTATTGCAGACTTCTTACTAAAGAAACCTAAAATATATCCCAAGAATATAGCTACAGATTTCTTAACAAGAGCTAAAGGTTTTAATTTAGGCATACCACTAAACTCTCTTAGATATTCAATATATGTTTTCATATCAAGAAGATGACCAGACAACATATACATCTCTCCATACTTTTTAAGATCAAATGCCGTAACTATTCCAGAGACAACATCTCTAACATCCACATAATCATATTTACCCTCCAAGGTAGAGGAGAGTCCTATTTTAACAGATTGAATTACTCCTAAACCAAATGAAGAAGGTCTAAAATCATATGGCCCTATAACACCTGTTGGAATCAGAATAATGGTTTTTAACCCCTTCTCCATTGCAGAGAGAACCTCCTTAGTAGCAAGAGACTTAGATTGATCATATATACCTCTCTTCTCCTCTGTGTCTGTACACAACTTAGAGTTCTCTGTTATCACATAATCTGAAGTAGAAAGAGCATGTATGGAGCTTGTATATATTAAATTAATACCCTCCTCCATACATACCTTTAGAACGTTCTTAGTACCATTTACATTAGTATTAAGTGTTTTCTTCTTGTCGTAAAAAGAGATATTAATATGAGCTGCTAAATGAAATAGTGTATCTACACCCTCTACTGCTTTTCTTAAACTCTCTAAATCCAAAATATCACCATATACATACTCACAATTACATCCCTCTAATGGTTTAAGGTTAGATTTTTCTCTAACAAATACCTTAACCCTTCCATATTTCTTGTTTAACTCTTTTACAAGCACATGCCCTATTCTACCTGTAGCACCTGTTACTAATATCATATACTTAGAATTAAGAAATTAACCTATCCCATTATATATCACTCTTACCTAGTGTGATATACTAGACATATATGAAACCTTTTGTATATCATGAAAACCCTGCTGGGAAAGGATCATTTTCAAAGATAGGAGATGCATGGGCATTAAATGAAAAACTTAAAATATATGCCGTTGCAGACTCTCCACTTAGATGCCTTGTAAGAGATACAAAGGAGTATCCATTTGATGATTATGGTTACTGTGCTGCGACTACTTTCTGTGAGAGTTTCGTAAAATATACTGAAGCATTTGTAAAAGACCAAAAATTACAAAACATTAATTCTTTTAAAGAAATTCTTCTAAAATGTAATCAGAATATTAAAGAACTTAATGACAAATTAGGCAAAGAATACAACGATGAAAACAATTATGATTTAGCTGAAACTGTAGGAATGGGAGCAATTATAATTAATAATACACTCTACTACGGAGGAGTAGAAGATTGTTACGTTAATGTGTTAAGAGGAGAAGAATTAAAAAATGTAGCTGAATGGAGAGAACAGATAGAGAAAGCTAGTAAATATATAGATGTGTTGTCAGAAGAGAATAGATTAAAGGAACACATTCCTGAGGAACTAAAAGGGAAACTGAAAGAAGAAAATCAGTGGGAGCCATGCTGGTGTAATTACTTAAGAAACAATCCTCAAGCTAAAAACGAACAAGGTTCACTCATTGGTTGGGGATGTTTTACAGGAGAAGAAGAGGTAAGTACTTTTATACAAACCTACTCTCTTAAATTAGAGAAAGGAGATCAAATTTTGCTTTTCTCTGATGGTATGATTCCTGTTTTAGGAAATAGTGAATTCTGTAATTGGCTTTTAAAAAATAGATCTAACTCCTTCTATTTCCAACTAGAAATGAGAGAAAAAATACAATCTTATTTAAAAGATACTCCAGATAAAGACAAAGAAAAAACATTAATCCTCTTAACATACTAATTTCTGGTAGTTTTAGATTCTCAAAATCATTAACATTTAAATATCCCCCAAAGAGGAAGTAATATCATTTATTTACAACTCATAGTATAATACTCCCGTAATGGAAAAGGAAAATAAAGAAAGCATACTATCCGAATACAATGTAGAGGAAGTAACGGCTCCTATAGCAATACAGTCTCTTCAGTTACTTGATAAAAATAATAGTATTATTGCAACACATAAGGTATACGCTTTAAACTCTTTCTGTATTAACAACGAAATGGAAGGTGGCAATCCTCCCATCAAGGAGCTAGGACCATTTCCCATATATATGTGTATGATAGAGTCCTACGTTAACGGGAGAGGTATAGGTTTAAAATTATGGAAATATGGAGAAACAGTACTGTATTCTAGAAGTAGTAAACCATACTACAGACTAGTAAAAGATATCTCCGATAATGGATGGAGCAGAAGACACTCACCAGAGTTTATAGAGTATTTACGAGAACAAAATATTAATGTAGAGGTAGTATCAGAAAAATATTACGAAAATGAGGATTATAACTGTCTACTACTTATAGGGAAAGATGAAAACTCTACTCAGTACACCTAACATGAGTGATGGAAACTTTGCAGGTAACAGGATTGGAATAGAATTATCCAAACATTAACCACTCAGGCTTAAATATTAACAACAAGCCTACTAAAACCATTAATACCCCCCCTATTAAACTAGATAATCTACTATACTTACTATTTGCACCAGTCATACGAAGAGTTGTCATAGCTACAAAAAACACTATCAAATCATCAAGCATAAAGAAGAATATATACAGCAAAATGTAAAGATAATACTCTAACGTACTTAGATTGTTTAAAGAAAGTATCTGAGTATATACTGCTGGAATACCTGCAGAACAGATAGCTTCTACAAGATTAACAGCAAATGCTAAAAGTATAATTCCCCCTATTGCTAGCCAGAAACTCTTTTTCTTAGTAATCATTTTTAACTTCTCAAATACCTCTTTTCTGTTACCCTTGTTTGTTACTTTACAACTACCATTTTTGTTTACCCAGAACTCTCTTAAACTATATCCACCTCCAAGTAGAGCCACGAGACCAATTAGCATCCTTACCCAATTAACCATCCCTATAAAGAGAATGAAGTTTAACCATGCAGCCATAAACAAAAAATATACAAAAGCAGAAGTAAATATGAAAACTATTCCCAATACCCACATCCTTTTCCTATCCTTAAGACCAAGCAGAAGCCCAATTAGAAATACTAGTGTCCACATTGCACAGGGATTAAACCCATCAACAAAACCCAACAGTATCGTCAGTAAGGGAAGAGAGAAATCCTTTGTCTCTATTTTTCCAATTAGAGGTAAATCCATTTTTTCAGGAATACCAACTATATCTGAATTCTTCTTTCCATCTTCATCTTGCCCCTCCTGTGTTATCAATCCTTTACCCAAATCTTGACACCCCTTAGCCAATGCACAACTAACTGCTTCCTCCAACTGCCTTCCTGTATATTCATCCGATAACCACCCTTCTATGTGATGATCACCTACCACTGTAAAAGGAACTCCTCTTACATCAACATCTAATGTCTTAGCAAACTGAGTCATTAAATCTAGATTCTCTTTGCTATTCCATACTTCAAAATCTAATACATTTACCTGAGGATAATTCTTTTTTAATTCCTTTAGATATTCTTTCTCTTTCTCGCAGTGAGGACACCCTACTCCCCAAAAGAAATATATATTTACAGACTCATCTACAGTAGTACTATCCTCTTGTGCGTATACTCCTCTAGGAGGAATAATTAAGAACAAAAGAAAGGAGACAGTTAAGAGTATTTTTTTAAGATGTTTGTTCATAAACTCCACTATTCTATACTAACCAAGAATGAAAGAAAAGAGTTCTCTAACTAATTAAACTCTTCAAAAGTTTTGATATGTATTCTAAATTAACATATGAATGATTATCATTTGGCTCTCCTGCACTTACATATTTTTCAACAGTAACATACTCATTTGAAAATGGCTTAACCTCTTCATACTTTCCAGCCGTATCATACTCCTTCTGATATATATTTACTTTAGAATCAATCTTGTTAAACAAACTTTTTAAATCAAAGTCCAATTCTTTTGCAAGATAGTATGGAAAACCTAACATGAGAACAGCCTTAGGTTTTCTTTTCAACTCCTTAAAGGAATTTAAAAATACTAATGACCCTATCGATTTAGTAAAAACAATATAGTCATCAGTATAGCTATTTACTAACTTAACTAATTTTTCTGTTTCAAGAGAAATATTAGTATCTTTCTCTCCTAAAGACCAATGCTCATAATACAATACCTCTGTCTCAGAAGAGATTTCCTTAAACTTCTTCTCTACTCCCTCTATCCATTCCTTGTTAGATATACTCTGACCTGGTAAAAGAAATATTTTCATACACAATTATATCAATAATGATATAATTATATACTATGAAAAAGAAATATAAAAAGTTTTTAATAGTTGTATTCCCAATAATATTCGGACTCTTTATGTATTGGTTAAGAAGTAATTACATAGATACCTATGATACCGTTGGGAAAGAGGATCACATTGTTGAATGGATGCAATTTTTCCTCTTTCTTACCTCAGCTATCTTAGCCACTACAATTGCAATTAAAACAGGGAAGATATCAAAACTACTAAGAGTTATCTTTGTGATACTGGCATTAGGACTTTTCTTTGTAGCTTTTGAAGAAATCAGTTGGGGAGAAAGAGTATTTAATATAGAGGCACCAGAGGTATTTGACGATGGAACTCTACCACTTCTAGGAGAAAATGTTCAATCAGAAATGAACCTACATAATTTTAGAACATTGCATAATCTAGTTGGGAAAGCATACATTATAATCGCTACATACGCTATTTTCTCTTCTTTCATAGCTTCCCTCTTTTATAAAATTAAAAAAGATGTAAAAGAAAAGACAAAGTTTTTAATCTCATTTATCACTCCTCCTACTTACCTTATCTTGTACTTTGCACCTTTGTATATCAATTTACTTAACAGAAAAACTTTTGGAATTAAACCACAAGATTATGAAATGGTTGAATTCCTTTTTGCTTTAGGTATAACAATATTCTTATGTGTATGCTTAAAAAAGATAGACCTACACTTAAAGAATGAAGGTAAAGGTAAAAGATAATTGCTTTATGAAAACAGATTTTGAAACATTAAAAGAATTACACCAACACTACGCTGTACATAATAAATGCAAATTAAAAGAGAGTGCCACCCAACCAGTATATGAAATTGATCCTCCCTCCTCTGGCATACTATTCATAGGAGAGGCTCCTGGAAGAAATGAGGATTTACAAGGGAGACCATTTGTAGGTGCTGCTGGTAAATTTTTAGATGAGCTACTTCAGATAATAGGGTTAACTAGAGAGGAAGTATATGTTACTAATATTGTAAAATACAAACCTCCTAACAACAGAGATCCAAGTGATGAGGAGAAAAAAGCATGCAGAGTATGGCTGAATAGCGAATTGCTTTTTGTAAATCCCAAGGTAATAGTGACATTAGGAAGACATGCCTTAGCAAGATTTGTACCTTCAACAAACATATCAACAGAGCATGGACAATCATTTACACACAGCACAGGAATCTCTGTATTTGCAATGTATCATCCTGCAGCTGCTCTGTATAATCCTAACCTTAAGGATACAATGAAAGAGGATTTCCTTAAATTAAAAGAATTCTTAAAAACGGTAGATAAGAAGATTAAAAAGGACAAAGAGAAGAAAGAAGAAATTAACGAAATCTTAAAAATGTAACCTACTCCTCATGATCCCAACCGTAATCAAAGAATATTTTCTCTGCTACAGTTTCATAATCACTACATAACTCACTCTCCTTAAACCATATCTTTATCTCTCTCTCAGCATTTTCAGGAGAATCTGAAGCATGAATCATTGTCCTAGTAGCCCTAGCCACATAATCAGCCAATGCAAAAGTATCAAATGAATAATCATCTCTAATAGTACCAACATCACCCTCTGCAGGACTAGTACTACCCAAAAGCTTCCTAACTCCCTGTATAACACTGTGCCCTTCTAATACAAAAGCAATAATTGGTCCACATGTAAGATATGATATATTATTCTCCCTAATAATTTTACCTCTCTCCAAAGAATTCCAATTGGAAACATCCTCACCTCTTAATTCTGCCCCTTTCTTTGCCTTCTCTCCTGTCTCGATCAGATATGCTTCTTCATCAGTATAGTGCTCTGCTACCTGTTCTTTTGTAGCATTCAACATCTTTATCCCAACTATTTTAAAACCTTTCCTCTCAAACCTACTAAGTATCTCTCCTACTATCTGTCTTTGCAAAACATCTGGTTTCATTAACAAAAGAGTTCTCTCTGTTAAAACTTTTCCCTTTTTCATTATGGCAACTAAGTTAAAAATATTAGATAATACAAAGAATATCAGATATTTACCGAAATGAGAAATAACAACAAAGAAACTTTAAAGAAAATACTAGAAGAGATATCTCAAACCTCTGAGTGGGATTCATCTTCTCTACTAGCAATCCTTAGGAAATATCCTAAAGAGAAGAAATTTACATTTGCCAAAGACGAGTTGGTATCTGCATTCCATGAATTTAAAGATTTAATAGAAAACAGGGAGATTGTAGAAGAAAGAATTAGAAAAAAACCAACAAGAACAAACTCAGGAGTTGCTGTAGTTACTGTATTAACTAAACCATACCCATGCCCAGGTAACTGTATCTACTGTCCCAATGAACCCAATATGCCTAAAAGCTACATATCATCTGAACCTGGTGCACAGAGGGCTTTAACAAACAAATTTGATCCATATGCACAGGTCTATAACAGATTAATTGCATTAAAAAATATCGGTCATAATATTGAAAAAGTAGAATTAATTATACTAGGGGGCACATGGTCCTTCTATCCAGAAAAGTACCAACTATTCTTCATCCTTAA
>Ga0265293_10006380_pt1 | contig 18949 bp, 12 predicted proteins | sample Munlanlewell138R_FD_192505 | JGI IMG/M metagenome (GOLD analysis project Ga0265293, IMG submission 192505) | Leachate microbial communities from a municipal landfill in Southern Ontario, Canada - Leachate well 138R | ecosystem: Engineered > Solid waste > Landfill > Unclassified | place: Canada... | reverse complement strand
ATTTAATGAATGCTCCATTTTGGCGAAATATACAAAAAGACGGGAGAGAAATGAAGAAATTCGTCCGTTCAACCGAAAGTCACCCGATGCTCATTGTCCGGCTACCGCCGGAGTCATTCAATGGTCATTGATAGTCATTTTTAGTCAGCAAATCATTGAGGCATTCATTTTGAGATTTGAATTTTGAAATCTTTAATCTCCAATTGCCTTTTATTCTCATAACTGCTATATTTCACCGAAAGTTGGATAATCGGAAAGTGTATGAATAACGGGATAGCTGTATTGCATCGAAGACAAACCGGAAAGTTGAGCTTTTTCCGGAAAACCATAAACCAAGAAAAGGAGAAAAGAAATGTCAACAGAAAACCTGATCTCTGTGGAGATCACCCCCGAGGACAAGACTGCCATCGAAGCCGCGATCAAAGTGCTCGAAGAGAAGCTGATGCCTTACCTGACCGCCCTTACCCCGGCTCAGCGTAAAAGTCTGCCTAAGATGAGCGACAAGACCGTCCCGTTTGTCGATAAGGTCAAAGAGTATTTCACCACGGCGCCGGAATTCATCCCGGTTTTTGTCAGCCTGGCGGAATTCAACAAGGATTATGACGCCAATACGTTATTGACGGCTTTCCTTCGCCGGCTGGAGCCTGTTACCGGCGGATTGAGCGACACCATGTTGCTGACCGGCAGTGAATGTTACAAGCCATCTTTGGCTTATTACAACTCGGTCAAGCAAGCCGCCAAAATGAACGTCCTGGCCGCTAAGGAAATCTACAATGAACTCAAGAAACGCTTCGAAGGTCAGGGAAAAACTTCTGACACCCCAACCGAAGAGACAACTCCCCCGACAGCCTGAAAATCCTTATCGCTGAACAATTCCGGAAATCCTGCTCCTGACAATAAACGGACCGCCAAGACCTTTCAGCCCCTTTTAATAATTCAGCGCGACCTTTAAACACCCCCCTTAATCGGGGATATAAATTCGATTCCGGGTGACAATTTTCTCGCCCAATCGAAGAAAGGGGAAATTTGTCAGACAATAAGTACCCTACCCCTCCTCGGATGTACCCCCCTCCACTTCAAATACGAACTAACCCACTTCAAAATAGAATTAGTTCATATAAAAGGTGAATTAGTTCACCTCAGAACCGAACTGGTTCGTATAATAGATGAATTAGTTCATATCTGAGCATTACTGGTTCATATAAAAGCTGAACTGGTTAGTATTGGAATCGAACTGGTTCGGTAAAAATACCAACTGATTCGTCTCCGAATCGAAGTAGTTCGTATAAAAGATGAACCGGTTCGTTTGGGAAGTGGGGTGGTTCGGTACTCTGCAGTGGTGGTTCTATATGTTTACACCGTGGGAGCGGAGATCATCCTTCCGAAGGTCGGACGGAGCAGTCAATCTTAACCATTAAGTTACCGTTAGACCTTCGGAAGGATTGTATTCAGATTCTCAAATCTGACGCGGCATCGGTCGTAAGGTCTGAGGACCTGACGTAACATGTATCCAATTCAGTCATTTCGAGTAGGACGGCATAGCTATACAACGAGGAATCGCTCTGGTTAACCACTGACACCACATAAAAATATAGATTCCACGATTGGTCTGATTAAAACAACTTCATTCTTTGCCCGCAACCTGATAGATAAATTGGTTTCAATTCCACGATTGGTCTGATTAAAACCCACGGTATTTGCGCTTGTGGTGAAAACACTTTAGCTGGTTTCAATTCCACGATTGGTCTGATTAAAACTATAACAAAGCCTGAAGGTCTCTGGCGTGTTATCGTTTCAATTCCACGATTGGTCTGATTAAAACCATTCCAAAGCCATTTCAATTTGTTCGTTCCGGTCAAGTTTCAATTCCACGATTGGTCTGATTAAAACTCCCGCCAAAGTTCTGCATAACAAGTGGCTCAAGGGTTTCAATTCCACGATTGGTCTGATTAAAACCACGATCGGCTCGCTTATCTCACGCCAAAGACCTTGTTTCAATTCCACGATTGGTCTGATTAAAACATATCGTATGGTATCGAAAAAATCTAACGAGAAGCAGTTTCAATTCCACGATTGGTCTGATTAAAACCCACGGTATTTGCGCTTGTGGTGAAAACACTTTAGCTGGTTTCAATTCCACGATTGGTCTGATTAAAACAAATTGGAAAAACGGTCGAGGTCAACCGTATTTCTAGTTTCAATTCCACGATTGGTCTGATTAAAACCTCAATAAGGGATAATGTATAAGCTCACTTGCCAGCGTTTCAATTCCACGATTGGTCTGATTAAAACCCTAATTTGCGGCTACTGTTGGCGTCATATCCGGAGTTTCAATTCCACGATTGGTCTGATTAAAACTTCAGGATTTCCTGCTCGGTATAATCGTGAATCCCGGGTTTCAATTCCACGATTGGTCTGATTAAAACCTGTTCCTGGCGCTGTTTGTTAATTCTGCCTCTATAGTTTCAATTCCACGATTGGTCTGATTAAAACTTTTGACCCCGGGTATAATTAATTGCTCAATCATGTTTCAATTCCACGATTGGTCTGATTAAAACATCGTGCTGAATAGCATTTATCCGCTTAGTTTCATCGTTTCAATTCCACGATTGGTCTGATTAAAACCTGATCAAGATTCTGGAGAGGATCGGCAAACTGGGTTTCAATTCCACGATTGGTCTGATTAAAACTCAGTTGGTTTTTCGTCTTCTTTGCTATCAACATCGTTTCAATTCCACGATTGGTCTGATTAAAACTACAGATAATTTACAAGCAATATTAAATAATTCATGTTTCAATTCCACGATTGGTCTGATTAAAACCTGTCCGTGGGCATATAAATCAGCAAGTGGTTTCCAGTTTCAATTCCACGATTGGTCTGATTAAAACCCGGAGACTATGAGCCAGGTACTAAGGGGATCCAGTTTCAATTCCACGATTGGTCTGATTAAAACCTGAGGTCGGCGTCCGATAATGATTTGACGTAGGCGGTTTCAATTCCACGATTGGTCTGATTAAAACACCGGACGGATCGGTCGCATGTCTTGTCGTTATCAGTTTCAATTCCACGATTGGTCTGATTAAAACAAGCGTCGGGTGCTGGTAGAAAGCCGGAAGTTTTAAAGTTTCAATTCCACGATTGGTCTGATTAAAACGCTATGGGAAAATTGGAGAAAGTAACTTATACAGCGTTTCAATTCCACGATTGGTCTGATTAAAACAAATCAAATTGATAATTAAACAGTACCGTGATTCTAGTTTCAATTCCACGATTGGTCTGATTAAAACGGAGTTATTTTATCCACTAATACTACCTTCTTTGTTAGTTTCAATTCCACGATTGGTCTGATTAAAACTGGTGCTTCTGCTGGGCCATGAATTCAGATAGTTCAGTTTCAATTCCACGATTGGTCTGATTAAAACATTCAGCAATATAAAACAGCCATAATCAGAGGAGAAAGTTTCAATTCCACGATTGGTCTGATTAAAACCCCCGGATCCGGTGACGATGAATTAAACGCTCCGATGTTTCAATTCCACGATTGGTCTGATTAAAACTTTGATTGAATGTATCTATTTATTATCTTTTGCTGTTGTTTCAATTCCACGATTGGTCTGATTAAAACAATCCGGCGCTGATGATGGATGTCGGAAAGTAAAAAGTTTCAATTCCACGATTGGTCTGATTAAAACTTATCTATTAGATATTGTCGGGCGGTATGCAATTGTTGTTTCAATTCCACGATTGGTCTGATTAAAACCTACGTCCCCGGTTTGGCCAGGGTTCGTTCCGACGTTTCAATTCCACGATTGGTCTGATTAAAACCGTCAGTGACCGATTAGAACAATATCGGCCATATATCGTTTCAATTCCACGATTGGTCTGATTAAAACCTGATATTCAGAGGGTGGGGGCATATTTGCAAAAACGAGTTTCAATTCCACGATTAGTCTGATTAAAACGGCTATCGCCCAGACGACGATGGCGACCTATGAAAGTTTCAATTCCACGATTGGTCTGATTAAAACGAAGCCTTCCGAAAAGGCGACGATGCCGGAGAGTCGTTTCAATTCCACGATTGGTCTGATTAAAACATCAACGAAGTCTTTCGCAATGATTTTGCGAAGAAGTTTCAATTCCACGATTGGTCTGATTAAAACTTATCGGTCAAACTTTTGTTATCGACCTGTTTGTAAGTTTCAATTCCACGATTGGTCTGATTAAAACCAGTTATCAGCGCGTCAACATCTGATTGCTTTGTAGTTTCAATTCCACGATTGGTCTGATTAAAACATGATATTGCCGTTTTCGTCGGTCTCGGTGGAGACTTGTTTCAATTCCACGATTGGTCTGATTAAAACGATTACTAAAGATGGATTAAGCATCAGAACATCTCATGTTTCAATTCCACGATTGGTCTGATTAAAACGGAGTCGAGCATGATGGGTTTTGGTTCTCGAAGTAGTTTCAATTCCACGATTGGTCTGATTAAAACTGGTCAATAACCTGACGGTCCAGAACAAAGACTTATGTTTCAATTCCACGATTGGTCTGATTAAAACAGCATATACGAATGACGATGCCGAGAAATTAGCGTGTTTCAATTCCACGATTGGTCTGATTAAAACAGAGTTTCGCGCTTGTGCGCATTAATGCGCGATCCTGTTTCAATTCCACGATTGGTCTGATTAAAACATAGGCGGCGGCATAGGTGGCGGCTTGTTTTGTTTTGTTTCAATTCCACGATTGGTCTGATTAAAACTGGTTAACCTCATTTTGCCTTTTTGCACATTTTTTAGTTTCAATTCCACGATTGGTCTGATTAAAACCTTACCACATTTCAAGCAAGTATGGCCGCTATTAGGTTTCAATTCCACGATTGGTCTGATTAAAACCTATGTCTGTATTCACCGGCCTTGTGAGGATAGCTTGTTTCAATTCCACGATTGGTCTGATTAAAACCCGTTGATTTTCAGTTTCTGCGCATCGAATTAATTCGTTTCAATTCCACGATTGGTCTGATTAAAACGGGCACTCTGGCGCTCTATGGCAAAGAGTATTCGATGTTTCAATTCCACGATTGGTCTGATTAAAACCGGAAGCAACAAAGCGCCGGGTCCGCAAGTCGTCAATGTTTCAATTCCACGATTGGTCTGATTAAAACTGAATAACTGTATTAATAATCCCAGGCTTTCCCGTGTTTCAATTCCACGATTGGTCTGATTAAAACACCGGAAACATTTCAGTTGCCAAATATTTGATTTCCTGTTTCAATTCCACGATTGGTCTGATTAAAACGACAAATGATACCATACACCCGTTTGAAGTTTTTTAGGTTTCAATTCCACGATTGGTCTGATTAAAACTCAATCTGGACAGACACAAAAAACAAGCAATACAAGTTTCAATTCCACGATTGGTCTGATTAAAACACCTTAACCGCACCACCGACCGCTAAGCCTATCTTCGTTTCAATTCCACGATTGGTCTGATTAAAACACTTGTTCGATGGCCTAACGAAGAAAATTATTCTTTGTTTCAATTCCACGATTGGTCTGATTAAAACAATCTCATACGCCCCCGCCGATCTTCTTATATACTTGTTTCAATTCCACGATTGGTCTGATTAAAACTGGAGTAGCGCCGCCGGACGCACTAAAATTAGCCGTGTTTCAATTCCACGATTGGTCTGATTAAAACGTCGGTCAGGAGGTCAATAAGGGAGGTGTTTTCACGTTTCAATTCCACGATTGGTCTGATTAAAACGCTCGATGTAGTCAAAACAGAGCAGACGGATTCTGCGTTTCAATTCCACGATTGGTCTGATTAAAACCGCTTTAGCCTGCGGTAGTGTCCAGTCATCAGCTTTGTTTCAATTCCACGATTGGTCTGATTAAAACACCGAATTCCTGATTTTCCTGATTAATTAGGTCAATGTTTCAATTCCACGATTGGTCTGATTAAAACTATAAGGCTATTTGTCAAGTTTTAAGCAGATGGAAATGTTTCAATTCCACGATTGGTCTGATTAAAACAGAAGACGGCTGTCTCTAAGCCTCGCAACAATCTGGTTTCAATTCCACGATTGGTCTGATTAAAACCAAAGGCTAACCGCCTTGGCTATTCCGATTGTCATTGTTTCAATTCCACGATTGGTCTGATTAAAACATACCAGCCGCCCCATCAGTAGAATTTAAAAGTGTTGTTTCAATTCCACGATTGGTCTGATTAAAACGTGGATCGGGCGTCAAAAACGTAACAAGTTGGAATTTATGTTTCAATTCCACGATTGGTCTGATTAAAACATGTTCTTCAATATTGCCCCAGTGAAATAGTATAGTTTCAATTCCACGATTGGTCTGATTAAAACACAAATTCAAACTTGTATTCGGATCGGTCTCAGAAGTGTTTCAATTCCACGATTGGTCTGATTAAAACTTGCACAAAACAGCGGGTAAAATGTAATATATATAAGTTTCAATTCCACGATTGGTCTGATTAAAACGCTGGACGACGGGATTGTTCCCTCGGCATTCCCCTGTTTCAATTCCACGATTGGTCTGATTAAAACTATACTGCACCCTGGCCTCTCGCAGCGATTTGCCTTGTTTCAATTCCACGATTGGTCTGATTAAAACGAAAAGAGGAAAAAGCCGAAGCCCTTTTCAATAAGGCGTTTCAATTCCACGATTGGTCTGATTAAAACTCATCGGGTCCGAGGTTGTATTTCTCGGCGGTATATGTTTCAATTCCACGATTGGTCTGATTAAAACTATAAATTCAAATTGCCCAACAAATCCAGGAACTGTGTTTCAATTCCACGATTGGTCTGATTAAAACAGTTCTTTTTATCAGCTTACAAATATCAATTGTCAAAGATCGTCTATTTAATTCATTTTTTCAAGGATTTTTGCAGTGAATCAGCGAGGACGAATGACATTATCTTCACTTCACTGCTAAATATACAAGATCATCAATACTTCTGATTATTAATGTATCCATATATACAAGGCATTCCTAAATGAAATTATCAACGGCACGTTTCTCAATACCCACAATTTGCTTCGAACGGTAATTGCGCTCGCCCAATTTAAAAATGATAATACTGTCACTTTCTTTATTAATTCTTTTCTTTAAACCTGCTATTACTTCCGCCAGAGTACCTTCGGTTAATTCACCTTCGAACACGGAATTCTGGATCCAAAAAAGATATTTACTAAGATATTTGTTAATCTTAGATACTCTTTTTTGACCTACGTCGTAAACAAATATATAATACATTTATCTCTCAAATATTCAGACGATAAATTTTTAATTTTGAATATAATTTTTTGTTATCAATCATTTTTTTCCTCCGATTTATTCAGTATTCAAGATAATACATTCCTCTCTCACCACCAGATATGCAGGGGCTTATATGCTTTCTCTTCAAGTAGATGCTTTATCAATTTGTACAGTTCGAGACGGATTAATTGCTTATAACTGACAGAGCGGTTTAATTGACGATGTTTGATCGTGGTGCGCAGACGCTCATCCCATTCTTTAAGAAAAATTCTACGGCTTTTTTCATTTAAATAGCAAAAGTTCAGATCTCGGTCGAAATTTTCTGGCTTAATCATTTTCAAGTTTATCAGCCGAAAAATAAGTTTATCCACTAAAAACGGTTTGAATATTTCGGCAATATCGAGCGATAAAGAATAACGGCGAACGCCGGATTCATGCAGATAGCTGATAGTTGGATTCAACTGAGTATGATAAATTTCACCGAGTATAGTCGTATATAACAAAGAATTACCAAAGGAAATCAGCGCATTAAGAGAATTCTCGGGTGGACGTTTAGTTCGTTTTTCGAAAAGGTCTTCCCAATTAACTAAAAAATCCCAGGTATCGTAATAGATTTTGCGCCCCTGGGCTTCAATAGTCATGAGGTGATTGACGTCGTGGGCGGTTTCGATTCCAGCCTTTAATTGTTCGATCTTTTCAACCGCACCAGTAATATGCTCCGGGTGCTCACGCAGATTCAACAGAAGGTGAAAAAAAGCCGACTCGATAAATTTACGGGCAAGATTAAGACGCTCGTTGTTATCCAGATAAGCTCTAACCTGCCGGATCAGCAACTCTCCCGCTACCAGTTTTTCACGCGGATAGAAACTACCGGTATAATAGCCATAATAGTTGAATTGATGCAAAACAATGCCGTTTTCCGAAAGAAAATTGAAGAAACTGGAATTGTAGTCATTCTGGCCGAAACAATAAAGTGAATCAACGGTTTCGACCGGAATAGGTTTGCGAGCCGCCGGTCCACTTTCGGTTTCAACCTTGTCGAAAAAGATAGTGTTTTCCTTGCGACTCAGGCGACCATCATTAAGAATGTAATAGGGCCTTTTCATGGTTTGTTAGACACTGATTTGTTATGATTATTTTTTCATTATTTTAAGACACTGATTTTATATGAGGCATTATGAAAATTCTTCTTTTTTCGGACACTGATTCTTTGTGATACCTTATGTTTATTCACTTTTTTTGAATGCAATTCACTTAAAACAATATTTTAGTTTATTTCATAATCAATCTGAGTTTTTCTGCGTTGTTATATTAGACACTGATTTGTTATGATCCTTTATGATAATTACTTTCCATTTCTTTTTTCATAATTAATCAGTGTCGTTCTGCGTCTTACGATCACGACTGAAGACACGTCTTTTTACAGTTAGCTTCTGCCCGAAGTTGATCAGCAAACCGACTTCAATTCCGGTCGCCTTGAGATAATTGACCAATTGCACCTCATGAATGGGATCTAGAATACTGACGGCTTTTAATTCGACGATGACTTTATCTTCCACAATCAAATCGGCATGATAATCACCAACGAGATGATGGTCATAAATTACCTGAATTGGTGATTGCTGTTTGACATTCAATCCGTTTTTCTGGATTTCGTAATACAGGGCATTCTCATATACTTTTTCCAGGAAACCGTAACCAAGAACATTGTAAACGTTATATGCCGCGGCAATGATTTTATCCGTGATGGCAGAGTGTTTATAATTAGACGCTGATTTATTATGATTGTTTATGATAATTTTTTTCATATTCATTTTTAGTGTTTCAATACCCGATTTCTAAAATTTGCATTTTTATTTTTCATAAATGATCAGCGTTAATCTATGTCTAATAATCTCACACAAAGCATAAATCGTAATAGGCGCATTTCAGGCAGGCTTTGGTCTTGCGGGCAGGGGGTACGGCGTCGTTGACGATCCGCCCGATGTCCGCAACCATTCCGACCAATTCGTCACAGTCGGCAGGGGTCAATTCGACCGGGACGGTTTTCTTCAGTTTCGGATAATCGAGTCGTCCACGGAAGCCGGAGATGCCTTTGTTTTTTAATACCCAAAGATAGAACTTCAATTGCCAGAGGTGGGCTTTCTCCATCCGGTCGGATTTCTTGACTTCGTGGATAACTTTGGCCTGGACGTCGGCGAAGTCGAGGACGATGTTGTTGCCGATGCGGATTTCTTTCTGCTCGCGCTCGTAACTGTTTTCGTGGATGACCTTGCCGAGTTTCACTAAGTCGGACTCCTGTTCGCAGACGATCTGGTGATGGAAGAACCAGAGCTGCCGTTTACAGAAATGATAATACTCGATATGAGTGCCGGAGATTTTCTCTAAAAACTCATCCTGCATTTTAGAAAAATTGGTCAATCTCCAACTCCTTAAATTCATCCATCAGACCAATATCATTGCTATATCTATTCTGTATGATCGTAACAAAATGGTCAAATACTTCATCGTTTTTACGAATGGGAATCCGCATATGTACAATCCGGGATGGGTTTTCATTTTTAAACTTCATATACATCCCTTTATGAATCGATACACAGAAATTTTCCGCTTTTATAAAATCGTAATTTTCAATTAGTCTTTTATAGTCAGGAAAAAACTGCGCGGGGAGAACTTCGATGCCGTCGAATTTTTCATAGAGCTCCTCTTCTTTTTCTTTGTGAGACGAAAAAGGTTGCAAGGATTTTAATGACTGTTCAAAGGCTGTTTTGATAAATTGAAATTCATTCTCCTGTTCCGGTTCTCTGCCTGGGTAAACGTTATCTAAAAGGTTTTGAATATCTGCTTCCTTTAAGCAATCAATTATCTTCAAATTTTCTAAAGTTCGCTTGACAATTGGAGTAGGATATATCCGAAAATCATCCTTACCGCCTTCGGTACAGATTGAAACAGGGCATGGTGGTTTTGTGGCTTTCCGATTAACGCGGCCAAATCGTTGAAGCAATGCATCCAACGGAGCCGGTTCAGTGAATAAAACATCATAATCAATATCCAGACTGACTTCAATTGCTTGTGTACCGATAAGAACTTTCGTGTTGGAATCGAGCGCTCCCTTTTCTTTTTTCATTCGATCAGATCGGTTAAACCTGCCGTGCAGTAGCGTTATCTGATCCTTCCTCAATTTAAACTTTTCAAAGACAAACGAATACATTAATTGAGATTGCGTAACAGTGTTACAGACGACCATGACCCGTTGATTTGATTCCAGATAATTGTTGATTTTTTCCAGTTGATCCTGAATGGCGCCTTCAACTATTGTTATTCGATGACGATTCAACTGACTTAGTAAACCCGCATCGGCTTTTACGATTGTCTCCACTTTCAATACTTCTGCAATTTCACGTATCATAAAAGTCGGAAGTGTCGCCGTCATTACCAGAACAGAACATTTAAGAAATTCTGTCATTACCTTCAACATGACAATAATTTGTGCGAATGTGACCGTATCGTAAGCATGGATTTCGTCGAAGATTATTTTAGCACCTGACAATTCGACTAAGCCCATTTCAAATCCCTTAACGCCATAGAAATATTTCATGATTTGGAATGGAGTAATGATCTCCAATGGCTGTATCATACGCCGATATTGCTCAATCAATGCCTTGATCTGATCGTTTCGTTTTGTTGAATATTTATTGGACACGTCCTCCAAAAACGACGCTAAATATTGGGATAATTTGCCATGTTGAACACCGACGATTTCCGTTCTATATTCCATGCCCTCCTTTTCCATCATCTCTGTCAGGCGTTTGTGCATTGCATTAATCGAGGCGGTATAAGGCAACACATAGAATGCTCGTCCGTTTAAGGTATTAATTTGTTTTCTGAGCCAACCGATTGCCGACTCTGTCTTACCGGTCCCGGTCGGGGCAATCAGAATGCAATTCCCATCATAATTAAAACAGGTCTTTTGATGTAAAAATAAGTCTGAACCTTTTTGGGTTAGATTCTCACGAAGATTGTCTAAAAACTGGAAATGAGTATCGTTTAGTTGGTTGATTTTACGGACTCCACCGGATGCATAATGATCGCATATTTTCAATGCTCCCCATATTAGCAGATTTTGCCAATACTCACTCATTTGAATATCAAACTCCATACATTCTCTCGCGATTTCTAAGTATGGATGAGACAGCTTTTGATAAACGATTTTATTGGGTAGTTCAATTTCTATATTCCCATTTTGCTTTGATTTCGTCAGAAAATCACTAAAAAAATCCGTCAGGTATTCTGAAGTCATGCAATGTCTCAAATTTTCAATAAAATCTTCCGGATGATAACTCAATTTTCCAGTCCAGACATTATGAAACTCAAAATCAATTGTTGCCTGAGATTTATACCTATCAAAAAGAGTTTTAAAATCTTTATGATGTCCGAGAATCACACGCTTTACTAAAAGACTGCACTCAGCAGGCAAATTCATTTTATCAATATAAGGTATCGAATAGAGTTCGTGACGTTGATTCTCCCACAAATTTTCCTGTGACTTTAAAACCTTCTGAAATTCAGAGTGTATTTTACCAAGATCATGGAAATAAACAGATACGAAAAGGATTTTCCAGAAATCCGGAAGTTTAGTAATTACCGGTAAAGCAGGTAAAGAGGATTTTAATTCGCGCCAAATCACCAGACAATCTTCAATGTGCTGATTGAGAGTCGTTCCATCAGATTTGGCTAAAATTTTCCCGTTACTATTACACTCAGTCAATTATAAATCCTTATGCTTTATTTTATTTTCAATTATTATCATTATTAATCGACAAAGAATTATTGTTTCTCCTCTTGGTCACAACTGCTTTTTTTGCGGCGGATTTTCTTTTTCTCTTAAGTGCGGCTTTTTTACCGGCGTCCTTCATTCTTTTTGACCATTTTACAATTTTCGGCCTGTCTCGCATCGTCATTAGCGTATCGACTGAGATTAAATCGAGATCAAACATTTTATGACAATTTGGACATAGAATAACAAGGTTATTAATGTCATTGTTAAGTCTATCTCCATCTATATGGGCTACTTCTAAAACAGAAGGTATTCCAAAACCACAATGAGCACAAATCGGCTTATATGTTTCAAAAGCGATCTTGCAATAATTAATATTCCCGATTTGATCCATAGATTCATCCGGTATCGAATATGACTAAATGAATATACATAAATTCAAACCTTACTATTTATTAACTCCTGCCAATAAACGTCCCACTTCCTCCCGCTGTCTTCAAAACCAAGCGCGGCAATCGGAATATTATGACGATATGTTGGTTCCAATAAGTAATAAGGACGTGTGCCAACATTACGCCTTGGAATCGTATCGGTAAAATAGACTGGTAAAGCCTGAATCATAGCCGGCATCTGATATTTATCAAATGGAACCACCGTACCTTTCAAATTGGAAAGTAATTTCTTTTCTTCGATTTCCAATTCATCTCTGCTTTCAATCGTTGCCAGGTCTCCAGAACGTCCTAAAAGTAGTGGAAAATACGGTTTTTCAAATGATAAGTAAATTTCCTCGCAATCCGTATAAAGAAACAGATCTGTATCCGAGAGAAATTCACGTTTGATGACATTCGATTTAATTTGAGTAAGGGATTGGCCCATTTGATAAATAGTTTCCAGATCGACTGTCTTACTTTTTGCCTGAAAGACAAATCCGATTTTTTCCGATGACGGTATAAATGGCTTCCCCATAGCGGAAGATATAATTCCAATTATAGTGGAAACAGGCGGCACCGGTAGCGTCGGTTGAAAACCGCTAATCATATTGGGATAGCGAAAAGAAGCCGTCCAACTCGAGATATGAATTCGGAAGACTTTCATAGTGTCATTCCACGGTGATAGTGCTGACAAATTTTTCTATCATTTCATTAACCGGACCATACTCAATCAAAGGATTTTCTGCAACAAGTGATTTAAGTTTTTCGTCCAGTTCATCCATAAAACCGGCGCGTTTGCCAATGAATAATTTCCCGCAGAATTGTTTTTGATAATCTTTCAGGATTTCCTTCAACGCTTCAACAGAAAAAACAGCTTTGCCGTGATCTTCTTTTGCCAGATGAGAAAATGGGTGATTTCCGCTATGGAATTGCGTTAGAACGATTAATTTTGGCGTAACATCCGCCATATTTGTTGATTGTTTCGCTCCACCGGAAAGAGTTTTCAATGCAAGGATCGTATCCTTAACCCTCTTTTCCCGAATATCTTTTGGTAAACGGATTAATTTCATCGGGTTTCCGGTTTTGTCTTTTGCGATAGGATCGTCTATTTCAACTGCGCCTTTTTCCTTCGCCTCCTTCTTCAGGGAATCATTGATATTCATAAATCCGCTTCGATTGATCATCGAGAAAGTTCCGACACTTTCCAGGTCAATGGAAAACATTCCTTTCATGACCGCACAGTATTCGTCAATACCATAAGGAACCGCATCGCCATCCTGACGTGTCATAGACGCCCAGTTTTGAATAATAGGATTGTAAGCGACGGCAATAAGCGCTGAATTCTTTAGTGGAGAAACGCGGGTTAAAGTTACATCCTCCTTAACAGGATTTCCCTTCTTGTCTAAGACGACTTCACCCTTTTCGTCTTTCATTTCTGCCTTCGCGGCCCGCATATATCCAAAAATATCATCGTCAGGATATACCGCAGGATTTGCTTTTGTGAAGGCGATTTTCTTTTCGCGTTCAACAGGAGACATCTCCCATTTGTACGACCTCGCCAATTCATTACGCCACCAATACCGCCAGGCTTGACCAGAGACATACGGATATTCACGTCCCTCTTTCCGTATCTTCTTGGTCATCACAGCATTTTCCAAATTTGTAGATTTGTCACCACCGGCATTATTCAGTGCCACAACATCAACATCAATTAACACATACCCTTGAATCGTTTTCATCATTTCCTCCTAAGCTTCTTCGTTTATTTCTTCAGTTGTTTCAGCAATATCCATATCGGCAATCACTTCCTGCCGATTGATGTTCTCATCATGCAGACGTTCATAAAGATAAATCAACATTAAATCCCGGACTTCTCCCCAAAACTGTCCATCCGGGAAAAGATAATCGACGTAATCTTGCAACCTGATGACGGGTTCAGATGCACCGTTCTTGTAATTTTCTTTAATGATTTTTAATAGTACAGAACGTAGCTGATACGCTTTCCCGGCTCCTTCGAGCATTACCACATATTTCTTGTAGTTGTTCTCTTTCTGTGCCAGATCAAAAACAACATTCGCGACCTTTTTAATAAGGTCAATTTGTTCTTGTCTCATACCTAAAACCTCCTTTGTGTAATATATTGCCATAGTAATTTTAGAATGCCTTTTATTATGAATGTATGCATCTTTATAAAATTTCCTCAATTGACCCAAAATTGAATCGCTATTTAGAAGTCTCTCAAATATGTCATTCGGATTATTTAGATAATCTTCTTCTGACATCGGCTGATTATCTTTTCCTGAAATCCAATGATCACCATCATAATCCCAAGAAGATTTTTTAATATGATAGTGCCTTTGAACAAAAACGTACCAGTCCGAATGACAATACTTAATTACTTTATTAAGAAATGAAAAAACTGGATTGGGTAATCTGTAAATCTCACAATTGGGAGAAGCGCCGAAATTTGTAAAATGGTACAGTTGTAAGTAATCACTGAATGCATCATCGTTAACTTCAGTAATAATATCCGATGCAATTTTAATAAGAGCATTCTTTGGATTTCCATATTCTGATTTTAGAATTCCGTCGGATATACCTTTTCCGCTTTTATTCATATTTTCCTTAACAGTCCAATCTATCCAGTACTTTTTTGACTTAGGATTCTCAGTTTGCAGGAGAGCCAGCATGTTTCCCATTTGAAATACAATTAAAGGTAGGAAAAAAAGTTTGACTGAGCATTCGTAACAAATCAGTAGACCTTCTTCATGTGAGTGATGAAAATTCACAAATGGCACTCCTCCAGTTAAACATAACTGTTCTCGACCAGCGGTTCTGAGTTTGCCCAAACTGCCACATATTCTGCAGTATCCGGTTTTTTCTTCATACTTTGGGTTTTTATAAAATTCATTTACAGCCTCAATTGCTTTTTGTTTTCTATCAGGTGTACCTCGACGTGTGTTATGAGTAATTAATCCATTTAATTGGACTGAGTCAATTTTATTATCCCACTTGTAAACAAAGATTTTTGCCATATTATCGATTAATTCGGGAATTGTTTTATGTGGATTTAAATCAATAACATACTTTAATGCGTCGCCGCTCGCATCCACAAAAGGGTCACCAGTAGGTTTAAAAGAGATATTAACGTTCGCCATATTTACATCGTCTCCTTTCCAATAATTCAATCATTCTTATTCTTCCCCATCGAAATGGAAGTCCCGGATTGTCATCGGGTCAAGATTTTTCAGGCGTTCGGTTCGGATGGATTCTATATTCTTAGATGCTGATTTGATATGATTCATTATGATATTTTTTTCTTTCTTTTCTTTCATAATCAATCAGCGTTTCTCAGCATCTATTTTTTTAGACGCTGATTTGATATGATCCATTATGATAATCTTTTTTATTGCTTCTTTCATAATTAATCAGCGTCTTTATTAATCATCTCCACGCAGCCGAAGCCGTCGGAGTTTTTTTCGCCGAAGCCGCAGGTGTAGCCGGTCTGGATCAGTTCCGGGCGGGCGGTGATTGTAAAGGGAGCTTCGAAAGCTTTGATTTTGATGTCGTCCTTGAAGTGGATGAGTTTGCTGATCTGTCCCTGGCGGCGGACGATGTAGTCCAGGTCGAAGGCGAAGGCGAACTTTTGAGATGAGCGGATGGATTTGCCGGTCAGGACTTTGTATTTGCGGATCAGGTTTTTCTGGATGTTTTCCTCGAACTTGAGGCGCTCTTCGGATTGGAGATAATCGAGGCAATGTTGCTCGCGCCCACCGGTTGATGTGGTGCGGGATGTGGTGACCACGATTGGTGAAAGGCAGATAAAGGTATGTTCGCCGGAGAAAACCGGTTCAGGGAGTGATTCGACGTTCGTTACTGAGAAAAAGAGATTATGACCAAGCAGATCGAGCCGTATTATATTGTCGGAGAAGATACCGAGAACGGTATGTTTATAGCTTTCCGGTACCGGCGTAGAGAAAATAAATTCGATTGTGCGAACATCTAAGAAACCTTTTGGACTAATGCGGTAAGGAGTAAAATTAAGTTTCGAGAAAGTAAAGAGTTTGAAGATTTTAATGAGACTGGTTTTATTGGTAAAAGAGCGTTCTCGAATTTTCTCCAATCGAAATCCCTTATCATGGAGAAACCTGGCATAATCGTCAGACGATTTGGCTATCAGGTTGTAGATTGCGGCACTTAGTTGATACTGGTAGTTAAACGGAAATCTGACCGGTAGTGCTGAAGAAGCCGTTATTTTCAAACGCATCTGACCTCCAAGTCAAAATCAAGGAGTAGCAACAAATCATCATTTCCAAATCAGAGCAGAGGCGAACTCTCTCGTTAACGTTCGTTATTTAATAAATTAAAATTGTAAATACAAATAATTTTTATCAGTTTAGCCAATCATTATTCAGATCGTTATTTTTATTCAAAGTTGCATAAAGTATCCCAGGCACTGATTCGTGGAAAAATACTTCTAATAGCTTCGGTAGTTTCAATAGTAAAGAAACCTTCATAATATTTCATCTATTTTCTATTTCCATTTGCATTATTTCCACTCAACCTTCTGTAGGTTTGAGATTATCTTCCGGCAGATGCCGGGGATTCGTGGCAATGCCAATTGCGTCGGATTCTCAAATCTGACGCGGCGCCGGTCGTCTGGTATGAGGACCTTATGTAACATTTATGCTATCCAGTAATCACCATAATTAATTATTGCGTTACTCCCATCAGGTCTGAGTTCATAAGTTTTCCGGCGCGCCACATTTATAATAAAAACATTCTCCGCGTTCTCCTTGCCAGACCGGTTCTATCGGGCAGGTGTGCACTCTGTGGTGGAAAATCCTCAGCCAGGTAAAATTTTCTGGCATATTCTGATTATAATTCCGAATTTTGGAACGTGATTGTCACTGCTTTCGTTTTCAAATTTTATCTGCCCTTTATAATCAAAACAACATTTACATATTCTGAAACCAGATCCAATTTATCGTATCAAACGTACCTCAATAACCATTTAAATAAAGACAGGGGCAAAAATGAAAACACTACTTATTATCAGCGGATTGATCATGTTAGTCATGTTTAATAAGGAAGCCGCTGTTTCGCAGACCCGCGACCGGGCGCAGATTCCTGAGAAATATACCTGGGACCTGACGCCGGTTTATCCATCTGAGGAAGCCTATCAGAAAGCCAAAGGCGCTATGGTCGCGAAGTTCGACCAGATTCTGACTTACAAAGGCAAACTCGGCCAGTCGGCCAATCAATTGTATGCCTGCCTGAATCTCAATAGCGAAATTAGTAAAGAGGCATCTCGCCTTTATTCCTATGTCAGTTTTAAATCCGATCTCGACACGCGCGATACCAAATACCTTGGAATGCGGCAGGAATTGTCGCAACTGCTGACCGATTATAGCACCAAGGCGGCTTTTATTCAGCCCGAAATTCTCGAGATCGATCCGGCTAAATTGAACAAATTCATCGCCTCGAAGAAAGAATTGAAAGTCTTTGAATTTTACATCAAAGACCTGCTCCGCAGTAAAGCGCATCTGCTTTCCGAAAAAGAAGAAAAGATCATCGCTGAAACGGGTCTTTTCGCCGGCGCTCCGTCAACGATCTACAGCCTTTTCAGCAATGCCGAATTTCCCTTTCCGGAAATCGTCCTGAGCGACGGCAAGAAAGTCAAGATCGACCTGGCGACCTTCGCTACTCTGCGCGCTCTGCCGGTCAGGGCGGACCGGGAACTGGTTTTTCATTCCCTTTTCGGAAAAATATATGATTTCCGCCGCACTTTCGGCGCCACTATGGACGCCAACATTAAACGACATCTCTTCACTGCTCACGTTCGGAATTATAATAGTTGCCTGGAAACATCGCTCGATGCAAACAACATCCCTACCGAAGTATATCAGGCTTTAATCAAGAATGTCAATGACAATTTGGCGACGTTTCACCGCTACCTCAAAATCAAACAACAGATGCTGGGTGTCGATACTCTCAAATATACCGACCTTTACGCGCCGGTCGTTAAGGATCTGGATCTTTCCTATCCGATTGAAACCGCTCAGACTTTGATCCTGGAGGCGTTGCAACCGCTGGGCTCGGATTATACTAAGACCGTGCAAAAAGCGTTCGATGAGCGCTGGATCGACGTCTACCCCACTCCGGCAAAACGGAGCGGCGCCTACTCCAACGGTTCGGTTTATGACGTTCATCCTTACATTTTATTGAATTACAACGAAAAATATGACGACGTTTCCACCCTGGCGCACGAGCTCGGTCACACCATGCACAGTTACTACTCGAATAAAACCCAGCCATATCCGCTTTCCGACTATTCGATTTTCGTCGCCGAAGTGGCTTCGACCTTCAATGAAGTCCTGCTCTTTCACGACAATCTCAATAAAATCACCGATCCCAACCAGAAACTGACTCTGCTGATGAATTATCTTGACGGTA
>Ga0265293_10006378_pt1 | contig 18955 bp, 20 predicted proteins | sample Munlanlewell138R_FD_192505 | JGI IMG/M metagenome (GOLD analysis project Ga0265293, IMG submission 192505) | Leachate microbial communities from a municipal landfill in Southern Ontario, Canada - Leachate well 138R | ecosystem: Engineered > Solid waste > Landfill > Unclassified | place: Canada... | reverse complement strand
CCCCCGGGGCAAAGCGTATATGGCCGCCCTGCTACTGGTCTCTCGATGTACCTCTTCGCCCACATCATGGTTGGCATACTCATCGGCCTTGTGCTGGCGGTTCTCGTCGGGGATCGGCGCATCGTCGCGCTCACCGCGCTGGGCGCCGTGCTCCCCGACCTGATCGATAAACCGCTCGGGCATATCGTCCTCGCCGGGACGCTCAACTACGGCAGGATATACTTCCACGGCCTCACCGTCTTCTTCCTGGTGGTCCTCGCCGGTCTCCTCCTCTACCACTACCGCCAGCGGATCGGTCTCCTCGCCGTGGCCGTGGGTATGGCGAGCCACCAGGTTCTCGATGGGATGTGGTACAACCCGGTCGTCTGGTACTGGCCGTTCCTCGGGCCGATCCCCGGGCGCGAGTATCCTGATGACTACCTCTGGGACGCGATCCTGCGGCAGCTCTCCCAGCCGAGCGAGTGGATCTTTTTTGTCCTGATCATCGGGCTGTTCGCCGTCCTCTACCGGCGGGAGCTAAAGTCCTTCATCGGCCGGCCCAGAAGCCTGCCTGTTCTCCTGGCGGTCGTTGCCCTGTTCATCGTCGCCGCGATCTGCGCAGGTCTGCGGTTTTTTGCCTGAATTCTACTTCTGCCACCATATCGCGGCATACGTCGACCGCCCGGGGAGGGCGAACCCGCCGTCCTGCGGGATGAGGTGCTCGCGGAGATACTCCCGGAGGATCTCCCGTTGCTCCGCTGTCTCCACGCCCATCCGGGGGGCGAAGTGGTCGACCGCCTCCTCCGCGGTCAAAAAGAGGACGTTCTCCTCTATAGGATGCATCTGGACATTTGCGTAGATCCCCATGCTGTAGAGGATGTTGAAGAGGCAGTCGGCCTTCGGCCGGGGGTGGTAGGGTGCCCCGTGCAGGTCTTCCCAGAGCGTGATGTAGCGCTGTTCCCAGGGCGGTTCATCGGCGAACCAGTAGATATGCACCGAACCGGATTTTGCGGCGACCGCATCCATAATAGCGAGCGCCGGGCGTATATCGGGTATGGTGAGCGAGAACGAGGCGACCACCCGGTCGTAGGGGGGCGCGAGGTCGCGGGCCGGGTCGATCTCCTCCCAGGGGCTGTGGATGGTAGTTATCGTATCGATCCCCTCGCGGAGAGTCGCCTCACGGAGCTCAGCGAGCATCCCCTCCGCCGGGTCGATCGCCGTCACCCGGGCGCCGGCCCTGGCGAGCGGCAGGGCGAGTGTCCCGGGGCCGGACCCGATATCGAGTACCCTATCGCCCGGAGAGATGTTGAGGTTCTGCAGGATCCAGGCGACCCGGCGGGAATGGTCGGTCGACCTGGCGGCGTAGCGCCGGGCCCCCGCCCGGTCACCCCAGAGGCGGGTCCCCTCCCGGAAGCCCGGGGTTGACCGGTTCAGGGCGAGCTGCCTCTTCCAGACCTCGTTCCAATCCAGAGCGATATCATCCTTCATCTGCTCTGTACGTCATCTGGAGAGCGTAAGTAGGTATCCATCTGCCCCAGAACCCTGAAGGACCCAAACTATTATATATGAGTCTTGAGAGTGAATTACCTGTGGTGAATAGTATGACTGGTGAATCCATGCTCCAGATAACCGTTGATCAGCTTGCAAGAACACTCTGTGCGAGCACCATCCTCGGTGACCCGATTGAGACCAGCGACCGGATCATCATACCGGTAGCCGAGTTCGGGTTCGGGTTCGGTGGTGGCGAAGGCACGGGAGGGAACAAAGAGGGCAAGCAGAGCGGCGGATCAGGCACCGGCGGTGCCGGCGGAATAGCGGCCGTCGCCCTGGTCCTCATCACCAAAGGTGTGCCCGGTCCCGAGGGCATCCAGGTGGTATCGCTCAAGAAGAAGAGCGAGGTCGCTGAGGTGATCACGACGCTCGGTGAGACTGTCGGCCCGCACATCTCTAAGGCCATCGAGAAAGGTGGCGATATTATGCAGCACAAGATGGCGCAGCACAGGGGTGGGGCGGCACAGGAGAGACCAGGAAAGGATATCCCGGTCACCGGTGAGGAAGAGGAGTAAGGTCCTCATAACCATTTTTCTATGGTCATAACCCTCCTCATCATCATCCTCGTTCTCGCACTCGCTCTCCTGCTCGCTCTCTACCTGATCCCGGTGACCCTTGATGCGGTCGGCCAGTGCAGGCGGGAGCGCGTCTCAGCGAAGGCAACCGTAGCCTGGGGTATCCTCGGGGCGCGGGCCAGGGCCGTCGATGGGGAGGGGGTGCTCGAGTTTCTCATCGCCGGCCGCCCGGTCATGACCCGGGACCTCGCGGAGGTGGCCGGCCCTCCGCGCGAGGAAGAGGAGAAAAAAGAGACAAAACCATCTCTCCCGATGAGGGAGTACATCAACGCCGCCGTCGACCTCTGGCCACACGCGAAGAAGATCATCGCTACCGCCCTCCGGTCGCTCTACCTTGAGATGCTCCGGGGGGACGTCACCCTCGGCCTCGATAACCCGGCCGACACCGGCATGATATACGGCTACTGCACTGCCCTCCGCTACGCACTCTGGCCGGCGGAGGCGATCGATTTTATCGTGACGCCGGTCTTTGACCGGAGGGTCTTTGAGGGGTCCTTCACGCTCCGGATGCAGGTCCGCCGGCCGCTCCTGATCATCATAGCGGTCGTGCAGGCTCTCCTGAAAAAACCGGTCAGGCAACGGCTCCGGCAGGTATCAGGGCGAGGTGCTCCGGGTGCCTGACGGGACGGATCTCGTCATCGGTGGCGGGCGCCGGATCGGGAAGCGTTGCATTATCCCGGTCGTCAGGACGTTTACAGTCTGCCGGGGAGGAGGCGCCGCGGTCAGCCTGACACCGGTCGCCCTGGTATTCTTCGAGGATGGGTGCGAGTACATCGCGCTCCTCCCGGGAGCACCTCGTGGTGCCGGGGAGATCATCAGAGACCTCCGCGACGATATCGAGCGGGAAAAAGAGAGGATGCGGGGGTAAAATCACTCGTGACGGAGCGCCTGGATCGGGTTTAGGTGCGCCGCCTTCCAGGCCGGGTAGATACCGGAGGCCACGCTCGTTATGATACCAAACGCCATCCCGAAGACGATGTAGAGGAGGCTTTTTACGTTATAGAGGTAGTCCGGGCTCCCGACGAGGACCGCTGTCATCAGGTAGCCGGTCCCGAAGCTCAGCACCCCGCCGATGACGGCCCCCACGACCCCGAGGATAAGGGCCTCGTATATGAACATCCGCATCACCTCGTTTCTGCGGGTGCCGATGCTCCGCAGGACACCGATCTCCTTGATCCGCTCGGTGACCGACATCATCATGACGTTCAGTATAGATACCCCGGCGACGATGAGCGATATGGCGCCGATGCCCATCAGAAAGACCGTTATCGAGTCCGCCGCCGCAAAGACACTCTCGAGTATCGCCTTCGTATCCATGACGTTGACGACCTCCTCCCGCCGGTTCATCCTCTCCTCGATCGCTTCCCTGACCGAATCGATATCCTTGACGTCCCTGACCTTCACGATGACCTGGTCGTATTCGTCCTTGTCGTAGTGGTTTGAGTACCACCGGTAGGGCACGACGATAGCGTAGTCGGGGTTGATATCAAACCCCATACCCCGCTCCGCAAGCACGCCGGTCACCCGCAGGGTCTCATCCCCGATCCTGACCCGGGCGCCGAGCTTGAGGCCGGTCTCTTTACTGTTCGCGGCGAGTCTGCTCCCGATCATGCACCCGGCGCCGGTATCCCTCGGGTAGGTTCCGGCCTCCTTGTCGAGCAGGAACTGTATATCCGCGGCGGGCATCGCGTATATCATGGCGCCGCTCTTCGTCTCGCCCACGGTTATCGAGTCAAACGTGCTTGCGACCGGTATGACGCGGTTTGAGCCGGCCGCCCGGGTGATATCGGTGATCTGTCGCTCGGTGAACGCCGTGGTGCCTGAACCCGTCGCCGGGTAGACGACGATGGTATCGCCGACGTCGGATACCATATCGTCAAACATGAGGCCGATGCTGTTTCCGAGGATTCCCATCGATGCGATGGCGATGACGCCTATGACGATACCGATGACCGCGAGGGTTGACCGGAGCCAGTGGCGGCTGATGTTCCGCCGGGCGAGGTCGAGGAACGTCATGCTACCAGTCTCCCGTCCATGAGGTGGATCGTCCGGTCGGCGTATTCGGTCATGCGGGGGTCATGGGTGACGACGATGACGGTCTTTCCCTCTTCCCGGTTCATCCGGGCGATGAGGTCCATGATAGCGGTCCCGGTCTTGGTATCCAGGTTCCCGGTCGGTTCGTCGCAGAGGAGGAAGGCGGGGTCGTTTGCGAGCGCCCGGGCGATCGCCACCCGCTGTTGTTGCCCGCCCGAGAGCTCGCCGGGTTTGTGGGTGAAGTGCGACTCGGCTATATCGACCGCCTGCAGGATCTCGGCCACCCGTTCCCGCGCTCCGGACTTCCCGCCCTTCAGTATGAGTGGGTACTCGACGTTCTCGACGACCGAGAGCAGCGGGATGAGGTTGAACTGCTGGAAGACAAACCCGATGTGGTCGCGCCGCATGAGGGTCAGTTCGTCGTCGGTCATCCTGCTGATCTGCCTTCCGGCGATGGTGACCTCGCCTGCTGTCGGGACATCGAGCGAGCCCATGATGTTTAGGAGTGTCGACTTCCCGGACCCCGACGGTCCCATGACCAGGATGAACTCGCCCTCGTCGATATCGAGGCTGACGTCGGCGAGCGCCACGACGTCGCCGGCCGGGAGGGGGTAGACCTTGGAGACGTTATCGAACCTGATGACCGGCATCGTCGTTACTTCCGCCTCCAGGAGTAGTATATGGCCCCGATGATGCCGATGGCGATGAGGACCGCGATTGCGATGCCGGCTATCGGTATGCCTTCGTCGCTCTCTCCGGCGGATACCGTCACGGTGCCACTGAGATCGACCGTCGTGGTCCCGGTGTAGCGGTTCCCGTCGTCATCCCGGTACTCGACGACGACCGGGATGGTTGTCGCGTCTCTCTCGGCCCTGAACGTCACCTCAAACGGGGCGGCGTCATCGGGGTCGAGGGTTCCCACCACGTAGACCCGGAAGGGGTCGGTGGGGGTGGCGGGTGCGCCCGGTCTGATGAGGACCGAGCGTGCGGACTCGAGGCCGGCGTTCATGACGTCGCCCACGATCCGGTACCCGCCGGCCTCGGGCGTGACCTCGACGTTCGTGACGAAGAGGTCCGCCTGTCGTTTGTCCTCGCCGAACGTGACCGGGAGCGTGACATCGATCGCGTGGGTGTTGATGCCGTTACGCCAGAGCACCCTGAAGGTGACGTCCGTCTCGTCCTCCGGGGTCAGGTTGAAGACGGCGGTCCCGGCCGCATCCGCGGTGAGGGCGCCTATGAACGCGCTCGACGGTGTTGCAGAGAATCCGGTTCCCTGCGGGATCACCTGGACGCCGGACGCGGTGTTCGGGCGCGGGTTTCCGACCCGGATGGTGACGTCACCCCGTCGGCCTTCGGTGAAGGCATCAGGTTTCCCGACGATCGATGCGGTGAGGGGGGTATCTTCAACCTGGACGGGGACCGGGTAGCGGAGGGCGCCGCCGTTCTGGAAATCGAGGACGAAGGGAGGGTAGAACGTCCCTTCCCCGCCATCCGCCCGGATGGTGAAGGTGAATGTCTTTGTTGTGCCGGCGCCGATATCCCCGACCGAGGGGTAGGCGTCGCTCAGGGCCACGACCCCGCTCCCGTAGAGCCGGGCGTTTCGGATGGCGACAGGTTCGGCGCCGTTGTTCATGATCTCCACCGTGAGCGTTCCGACGTCGCCCTTCATCAGGACGGGGGGGTCGATCGTCGATGATGTCACCACGACGTCGGCGGTCCCGGCGGTGGCCGGCGCTACGAGGCCGGCGGCGATGCATATGAGTGCTATGATGATGAGGTTGAATGGTTTCATGGTATCAATCCGAGGAGTGTGATGAGGATATAGGCGATATAAAGCGCCACCGGTATCCCGACGGTGAGGACCGCGTCCCGCGTGGAGAGGTTCCTTGCGTGCTTCATGCCGAAGATCAGGATGTTTGCGCTCCAGAGAACGAAGAGGATGCCCACGAGACTGGCGATCTGCGTCAGGGGGTCGGCCGCGATCATCTCTGCCAGGGCCTCGGTGACCATGATGATCTGCTCGGGGTCTGTCACCACCGGGATCGTGAGACCCGATATGATCCGGTAGGAGAAGGCGGCCCCGATGATGCCCCCGATGGCCTGGGGCAGGAACGCGTAGCCGGTAAACTCGAGCGTCCGCGTAAACGCCCCTTCGCCCTTAAAGAGCATCGATATGATGTGGAGGACGGCGGCCACGACGATCCATGTCAGGAACCCCATGATGAGGGCGCCGACAACGGCGATGGCTATACCGAACACCGCGAAGGCCTGTGCTTCTGCGGGTAGTATGTCTATGATCACGTTCACCATCAGCGCGGCCGCGACCGCACTGATGATCGCGTATATGAGGACGATCAGCGCCGGCATCTTCAGGCCCGGCTCGTCCTGCATGCGATCTTCAAAGAAACGTCCGGGATCGATCAGCACCCGGAGAAGTCCTGTATTCATGGTGACTTGCCTCGTATATCCGTAGAGGATGAGAAGGGATATACTTTTTTCCGTGATGAAAATCTCCGGTAATTGAGATTTATTTGAAATGGGCAGAGCTGTTGTTGCGAGCCGGCCCGGGGCATGCGGCCGGAAAAGGTATCGATCTTGCGGAGTGCCGGCATCGTATCATCGGTATCCGGCGGGGCGTTGGGATTGATATATGGGAGATAGGGACGGTCTTGAGTGCAGGATTGCATTGGCTCCTGCCGTTGTGGTGCGGGCAATAACGATATGCATATATTGCTGTGTATGAGATAGGAGCCTGAGCACGGGAGATTGGGTTTTAGCCGGTTTAAGATTCTCTGGATTGTGTTCAAACCTCCCGCAGGCGGCACCCTGTGTTATTCCAGCCCCCTCCCGCACTACGGAGAGTGAGGTTGCTTGATGATTTCAGAGCAGACTGTATTTCGGATAGTCGTCATCGCGATTTTTCTGATGGCGCTGGTTGCTGCGCCGGCTACGGCGGCGAGGACGATCACTGAGAATGGTACCAATGTCTTTGTTGGTGAAGAAGACTTTATTCCCGGTGGTGGGGATGACGGGGTCGAGGTAAAGGCTGAGGCGGGCAGTGTCACAATCACGACGTCTGGCACCGGTACCTACTACATCGGCGATGAGATCACGTTCTCCGGCACCTGTACCGATGGTGACACGGTCTATCTCTTCATGACTGGCCCGAACCTCAATGCCAACGGTGCCAACCTGATCTACCCGGGATCCGTGAGAAAGGGTGATAGCAGAACTTTCACCGTGGCGAGTGTTGACTCTGATGATACATGGCTTTACAAGTGGAACACCGCTGGCCTGTTTCTTGATGCCGGCAGCTACACATTCTATGCCGTCTCAGAGCCCAGAGGGAAAGATGATCTCTCGGGTGCCAGGTACGCCACAACCCTCGTCAATCTCAGAAACGGGTACGTCACTGCAAGTGTGAGCAGCGCCGCAGTCACAAGAGGGGACAGGCTAACTATCTCCGGGGTTGCAATGGGCAGTCCGGACAATGCGTTCGTCTGGATATTCGGTAAGAACTACTATGGTGCGCCTGGCGAACTGAGTGTACGATCGGCCAGCGTTGAGTCCGATGGCAGCTTTGAGGTAAAACTCGAGTCACCCGAAACCGAGGAACTCGCCGCAGGCCAGTACTTCGTCGTCGTCCAGCACCCGATGGGTTCTATCGCCGGTAATGCTGGATCAATCACTGTTAATACTGCCACTGGAACAATCGCGGCACCGGGCTTTTTCGGCGTGAAGCTCACCGGTCTGCAGGCACCTGCTGCAGCGACTGCGCTGATCAACGCTCTTGATTCACCAAACATTCCGGACACCTACGTGAAGCTCACATTCTTCGTAGAAACCTCACGGATATGGATTGACGGAGTCAGCGATCAGACCTACGGTGAAACTTTCACGGTCACTGGCACGACTGACTACCCGGCAGGCACAGCACTGACTTACCGGTTATCTGCAAATGAAGATGGGGCAGATGTTCTCTCCGGCGAGACGAGCGTGGATGATAACGGGGACTGGAGTTTTGATGTGGATACGACCGCGATCGGTCCGGGTGCGTATACCCTCCTGGTAGAAGCTCAGGATGGTCAAACCTCAATGGTTGTGTCCTTTGACATCTACGATGATGTCGCCCACCCGGTTCCGCCGGGAGGGGCAACTTATCAGGTGGAGAAGATCAGCGTAAGCCCCGTTCTTGGCGACCTCTCTCCTGGAGATGAGGTTACGCTTGATGGTACTATCAGTCTCCGCGGTTCCCTGCCCTGGCACTATGGATATCTTGAATTTTCTACTGACCTCCTGGATCCTGTGTGGACCTACGCCCTCCAGGTGGGTGGACAAACGGACTCCACCAGTTTCATGACCGTTTCTTCCAGATTTTCCAGGTCATTTGCGTTATCGGCCTGGGAGCTTGATTACGGGCATGACAGGGTCTACGTCCTCATCACCCTCTCCGGCACGGTGCCAGAGGTTGGGAAAGATGACCCCGCCCTCTTAAGAATCATTGAGCGCGAAACCAGCGGCAGAACCATCCCGAATAGCGAACACCGCCTCTCGTTCACCCCTGCCGGGAGCAACCAGAGCCCGATCTTCGGCAAAAACCTCACCCTCCACCCCGGCTGGAACTTCATCTCGATCCCCCGGCACCTCGAGGCCGGGAATGACACCGCATCGATCTTCACCTCCATCGACACTGCCGGCCACTCAGCCCTCCGCTACGACACCGCCGGCAGGACGTGGATCCCCCTCACGCCGGCGGATCGCCTCACCCCCCTTGAGGGGATCTGGATCTACTCAGGCAACCTCACGACAATCCCCCTCACCTTCTCGACCGATCTCCCGCTCCCCCCCTCGGAGCGCCCCCTCGCGCAGGGCTGGAACGCCATCGGGATCACCGGCACATCCTCAGCCTCGGCAAGGGATACCCTCCTCTCGGTAAATCGGGGCTGGACGACCCTGATCGGGTTTGATGCCGGGGAGCAGGACTTCGAGGTGGCGATCATCAACGGCGGGAGCGGCGCAAACACCGATGGCCGGCCAGTCTACCCCGGCCGGGGCTACTGGCTCTATATGACCGAGCCCGGCAACCTCTGCGCCATCGGGGTGTGATGGGCATGAGACGGCTCCCGCTCATCCTCCTCCTCGTAGCCCTTGTCGGGACCGCATCTGCCGTCCCCCCCCTCCCCGCGGAGTTCTCGGGCACGGTCACGGTCGACGGGAACCCGGCGCCGGCCGGGACCGTCATCACCGCCCGGATCGGGAACCATGACCGGGGTTCACTCACCCTCGATACCGCCGGGGTCTACGGCGGGATTGATCTCTTTGACCGCCGCCTGATCGTCAACGGAGAGGATGGGGATGCTGGCAAGGAGATCGTCTTCTTCGTCGACGGCGTCAGGGCTCCGGAGACCGCGGTCTACGCCGCCGGCACCTCGACCGCCCTCGATCTCGCGGTGACAAAGGAGGAAACATCCGACAGCGGCTCCTCCGGATCATCCGGCTCTTCTGACTCGATCGGTTCCTCCGGATCGTCGTCGAGAAGTAGCGGCTCGAGCACCTCCTCTCCTCCGCCCGTCGTGTCTGCTGAGCCGGTGATGGAGTACACCGGCAGGGGCACCCTGGACACCGATGCGGGGGGCGCTGTCCGGCATGCGACCGTCATCACCACCGCAGAAGAGGGCACCAGCCTCTCCATCGGTCAGGGGGTTGTAGCACAGGATCAATTCGGGAGATCCCTTGACTCGGTGAGCGTCCAGAGCGCCCCCCTGAAGGACCTCCCCGCCGCAGGCCCGGGGACGACGCCGGTCGGCCGGGCGGTCCGGTGCGGCCCTGCCGGGGCGACATTTGACCCGCCGATCACGGTCTCGTTTACCCTCACCCCCGAAGAGTGGGACCAGGCCGGAGCCGGGGAGCGCTTTGTCGTTCGGTGGTACAACAGCGCTGCCGGCACGTGGGAGCCCCTCCCCACGACAGTCCATCCGGCGACCCGCACAATCACCGCGACGGTCGCACACTTCACCTTGATCGCCCCCTTCGTCGAGGCCGCGCCGGTGGAGATCCTGGCGGCCGGCGGGGTGGAAGAAACAGGAGATCCATCCACCGGGGGGGCAACGCCTGATGCGGAAGACGCCGGGCTGCCGGCGAACCAGAGCGCTGGCATCGCCGCCGTCGTGGTCCTGGCGGGGGTGGCCCTCGCAGTCTCAATGCGGCGGCGGGGCTGATCTTTTTTGACAGAGATGAGCCGGAGCAGAAGGATACGGCTCATCTCTTCCAGGGGGAATTCCCCGTAGCGCCGTTGAGAGAGGGCGCAAGGCGGCTCTGTCGCACAGCCCCGGCCCTTCACTCCGCGAGATAAACCCCCTAAAGATGCCCGAGCTCCCGCAGGCTCACGTAACTCTTCTTCGTTATGATGATATGATCGAGCACCCTGATACCGAGGATCGTTCCGGCCTCGATGAGCTGCCGGGTGATGCTGATGTCCTGGGACGAAGGCTCAAGCGTCCCTGAAGGGTGGTTGTGGACAAGGATGACCGATGCCGCACGGTCGGTTATCGCCTCGGAAAAGACCTCCCGGGGGTGGACGAGGCTCTGGTTCAGGATACCGACGGTGACGACCCGGCGCTCGATCACCTCCCCGGCACCGTTGAGCGTGATGCAGATGAAGTACTCCTGTTTCTTGTCCCGCCACTTGCTCACCAGCGGGATCACGTCTTCGGGGTTCTTGATCCGGCTTCCGACGATGCTATCATCATCTACGAAATAACGCCGCCCGAGTTCAAAGCAGGCCATGATCTCGCAGGCCTTTGCCTCCCCGATCCCCTCGATCATGCGGAGCTCCCGGTATGTCGGACTCCCGCCGGTATCGTCCAGGTAGCGTGCGACGTCACCGGCTATCTGCGAGACATCCCGCCCCTTCACACCCCGCCCGAGGAGGAGAGCGACCAGTTCGACATCGGTGAGGGCTTCTGCCCCACGGGAAGCCAGTTTCTCGCGCGGACGGTCATGGTTCGGGAGATCTCGCATCTTTTTCATTTGTTTACATTTTGGGTCCAGAAGGATGTATATGTTATCAAACGGCCCCGGCAAAAAGGACAATATTTCCATCAGAGGTACCATAAGAACGATTTCTTTCCAGGCTCTACCGGAACCCTTTTTTACTGGGGATCACAATCATTCTCGAAATGGTTCTCCCATGGAAGGGTGCCGGGGACTGGTGCAGGAAGGGAAGGGCATACGGCGAGCAGGGGCAGTACGACCGCGCCATAGAGTGCTACGATCGAGCCCTCAAGCTGAACGCTAACACCGCCGCTGCCTGGTACCATAAAGGTCTCGCCCTCACTACATCCCGTCGCTACCAGGAGGCAGCCGAATGCCTCGACCAGGGGATCCGTATCGACCCCGACTGCGCCCGACTCTGGGCCGCCCGGGGTCAGGTGCTCTACCACCTCCGGCTCTATGAGGAGGCGGCCGGGTACTGCAGCCAGGCGGTGAAACTCGCACCCGACCGTGTGGATGCCTGGCTCACCCGGGGGCACGCCCTCAGGAACATGGACCGGACTGCCGACGCGCTCGCATGCTATGATCAGGTCGTCACCATCGAACCGGGCTGCATCGAGGCCTGGCTTGCCCGGGGAACAGCCCTTGCTATCGATAGACAGTACGATGCGGCGATAGAGAACTATGACCGGGTCATAGCACTCGACCCCCGGAACGCAAACGCCTGGTACGCCCGGGGAACGATCCAGGTTCTCCTCTCCCGGTACCAGGATGCCCTCACCTCATACGATCGAGCGCTCGCTATCGATCTGGGTCATGCCGATACATGGTCCGCCAGGGGATGCACGCTTGCGACGCTGAAACGCTATGAGGAGGCTCTAATATCTTTTGACCGGGCGCTCGCCATCCGATCCAATGACGCCAGAATCCTGTACAACAAGGGCCTTGCCCTTCAGAACCTGGAGCGCTACGAGGAAGCGATCGGCTGTTTCGACCGGGCGTTCAGGAGCAACCCGGATCTCGCCGGGATCTGGTACCACAAGGCTGTAGCGCTGAAGAAGTTGAAGCGTTACGATCTGGCGCTCATCGGCTTTGACCGGGCGCTCAGGGAGAATGCCATCGATCCCGGGATATGGTACTGGAAAGGCCGTGTCCTCTTCATCCTGCAGCGCTACCGGGAAGCGGTAGAGTGCTTTGACCAGGCACTCAGGCTCCGGGCCGACTATCCGGGTGCATACTACTACCGGGGCGAGAGCTACTACGCCATCGGGAACTATGAGGCGGCGGTCGAGAGTTACCAGGCCGTGGTCCGGATGGAGCCTGAGAACGCTGTCGCCTGGAACAACTACGGGAACACCCTCTACCGGCTTGAGCGCTACGAGGAAGCGCTTGTCTGTTACGAACGGGCGCTCGAGGTCGATCCGGAGAACCGCCAGGTCTGGAACAACAAAGCAAATGTCCTCTCGATCCTCTCGCATTACGACCAGGCGCTCGTCTGTTACGATCAGGAACTCCGGGCGAACCCCGGGAGCGCGGATATATGGTGCCAGAAGGGTCTTGCGCTCTTCATCCTCGGGCGTTACGGCGAGGCCATCACCTGTTACACGCGCGCGCTCGAGATCGATCCCACACGAGCGACGATCTGGAGCATGAAAGGAAACACCCTTGTTATACTGGGGCGCCCCGAGGAAGCTCTCGAATGCTATGAACAGGCGCTCGCCACAAACCCCGACGATCCCGATGTGCTCGGCGGGATAGCGATGGCGCTCATCTCCCTCGATCGCTCCGCCGAGGCGGTCAAATACTACGAGAGACTGCAGAGGATGCGGCGGTGAGCATCCGGGCCGAAAAAATAAGTTTCTTCCTTCAGAGCGTTGATATCCGTGATATCGCCTCCTCAAGGTTCTCAATCGACGTCGCATAGGAGACCCGGAGCCAGCCCGGAGTGCCGAACGCCGTCCCGGGTGTGACGGCGACATGCGCATCCTCAAGCCATGAGCGGGCGGTCGCCATATCGTCGCCCCCGACATTGACGTAGGCGTAAAAAGCGCCGTCCGCCGGTGCGGTGGCGTAGCCGAGGTCCGCAAACGCCGGGATGATGTAGTCGCGCCGGCGCTCGAACTCGCGCCGCATATCCTCGACGCAGTCCTGGCTCCCCCGGAGCGCGGCGACCGCGCCGAACATCGCAAACGTCGTCGGGTGTGATATGGTATGCTGCTGCACCTTCTCCATCCGCCTGATGACCGGCCGGGGGGCGACTGCGTAGCCGAGTCGCCACCCGGTCATCGCGTAGGCCTTCGAAAACCCATTGACCGTGATCGTCCGTTCCGCCATATCCGGGAGGGATGCGACCGATACCGGGCTCTTCCCGTAGACCAGTTTCTCGTAGATCTCATCGGAGAGCGCGAAGAGGTCGTGGTCCCGGCAGACGTCGGCGATCAGCCCGAGCGAATCCGCATCCAGCACCGCACCCGAGGGGTTCGACGGAGAGTTGACCACGATCATCCTCGTCCGGGAGTTGATCGCCTCAAGCAGGGTATCGTCGACCTGGAAGGTTGCCGTATCGAGCGCGTGGTGCCGGACCCTCGCGCCCGCGATCTGGGCGCAGGGCGCGTAGGAGACCCAGGAGGGGTCGAGGAGGAGCACCTCGTCTTCGGGGTTCACTACCGCCTCCATCGCTTCATAGATGGCATCCTTCGCCCCGCAGGTGACGATCACCTCATCCTGCGCTGCGAAAAACCCGTTCTCGCGGGTGATCTTCTCCGCTATCGCCCCGGTCAGCTCCGGGATGCCGGCGCTCGGGGCGTAGTGGGTCTCCCCCCGGCGGAGAGCATTGATGCAGGCCTCCTTGATATGCTCCGGCGTATCGAAATCCGGCTCACCGATGGAGAGGCCGATGACATCGATCCCCTCTTTTGCCATCCGCTTTGCAGCGTTCGATATCTCGATCGTCGCGGAGGGGGCGATCGCCCCGATCTTTTCTGATAAGCCTCTCATCCCAATCGCTGAACCATCTTCACTGCTGACTCAACGGCACGCCTGGCATAGTCGATACGCTCGGTCGCCTCCATCCGGGTCATGCCCGGCCCGGATATGCCGAGGGCGACGGGTTTACTGTATTCGAGCGAGAGGTCGATGATCTTTCGTGCGGCGTGCTGGACGACGATCTCGTCGTGCTGGGTGGACCCCTCGATGACGCAACCGATGGTGACGACGGCATCGACATCCATATCGTTGAGCATCTTCTTGATCGCAAGCGGCATATCGTAGGCGCCGGGGACGTAGACCGTCTCGGTCACCTCGGCCCCGAGGAAGGTCGCGTGCTCCCGGGCCTCGATCTCCATCATGTAGGTGATGTCACGGTTGAACTCCGCGACGACAAATCCAAGTTTTATTGCCATTTGAATATCTCCCTGGTACGTTGTTCACCGGGCAATCAGATAATCTTCTCTTTTTGCATCAGGGGCGCGCCGGCCCGACATCCTCAAAGCCCTGCCGCTGGCCCGTTCCCGCGAGCTTCTCAAGTTCCTTTGGGTAGAACGCGAGCCTGACAGCGTTTGCGGCATGTTCCCGGGTCCGCTGCTCCATCAGCCAGGCGAGCTCTTTTTCATCCTTCGCCTCGTCCTCGTGGACGAAGACCTCGATGATGTGTTTGTTCGTCATGAGCTGGCAGAGGATGAGGCCCTGGGAGGCCTCGTGGGCGCAGACCTTGTCCTTCTCCACGCCACCGGGCATGCCGAGCGCCATGACGATATCGCATCCCCGCTCCTCGATCAGCTTCTTGCACGCCACCGGGAGGTCCTTGATGCCGGGAACGACGTAGCGCTCGATCCTGACACTCGCAAGTTTCCGGATCTCGTCGATGGCGATCCGGCCCATGTCCACCCGGGAAAACGTCGTGTCCGCGATCCCGATCTTCATCCGAACAGCACCTCAGCCGCCGCCTCAACTCCATCGCCGGCCGCAAACCCGGCTTTCCGGAGAGCGTACTGGATGGCCGCGGCGGTGGCGAGGATCTCCTGTGCTCCGACGCTCCCCATGGTGCCGATCCGGAAGATCTTCCCCTTGAGGTGGTCCTGGCCGCCGGCGATCTCGATACCGAACTTCTTGACCGTCCCCCGGAGGGCATCGTCGGTGATGCCGTCCGGTATCCTGAGTGCCGTCGCGGTGTTTGAGTAGGTGTGGTGCGCGTCGAGCTCCGGGAAGAGGTCGACGCCCCACGCCTTCGCCGCGGCGCGGACGGCGTCTGCCATCCGACGGTGACGGGCGATCCGGGCCGGGATCCCCTCCTCCTCGATGATCCTGCATGCCTCCTGGAGCGCGAGGAAGAGCGGGACCGCCGGGGTGTAGGGAGTCTCCATAGCGGCTTTGCTCCCGCTCTTCCTGTAGGCGGCCATATCGAGGTAGAAGGGACGTTTCTCGACCAGACGGTCCCAGGCGCGCTCACTCACGGCGATCGCGGCAAGGCCCGCCGGGGCGGCGAGGCACTTCTGCGATCCGACGACGGCGATATCCACACCCCACTCATCCATCCGGACATCGTCACCGCCGATGGATGTGACACCGTCCATGATGAAGAGGGCATCGTGCTTCCGGGCGAGTTTCCCGACCTCGGGCGCGGGGTTCTTGATGCCGGCGCTCGTCTCGTTGTGGACCATCGTGACGACCTCGGCCCCGGCCTCAAGTTCGCGCTCAAGCCCTTCGAGGTCGAGCGGGGTTCCCCAGTCCGACTCGAGCACGGTGATGCTACTCGCGTAACGCTCGCCGATCTTTGCAAACCGGTCACCGAACTTGCCGTTCACGAGCGATACGATCGATCGGTCCCGCGCAAAGTTCGCGACGCCAGCCTCCATACCGGAGGATCCGGATCCGCTTATGATGTAGAGGTCGTTTTCGGTGCCAAAAAGGGTCTTTAGTACCCGTACGGTGTCCGCATACGCAGCCCCGAACGCGGGGCCACGGTGGTTGATGGCCTGGAGTGTCATCGCGGCGCGTACCCGCTGCGGGACGGGTACGGGCCCGGGGATCATCAGGAGTGGTTCGTGTTCCATTGTTCGATCATTCCTTATCGTCTCGTCGGGGATAGACGAGAATAGTCGCAAAAGTTGTTGGATGTGGGTTCATATCAACCTCTCCACCGCGTGGTATCGACAGAGAGATGTGGGAAGAAGAGCATACTTAGGGGAGGTATGGTTGACGTCGCGGTGATCTGCGGTTCCGCCTCGGATGAGGGCGTCGCGGAGAAGGTGTTTTTGGTCTTAGAAGAACACGGTGTATCCTACGATTACGAGGTGATATCGGCGCACCGGGACCCGGAGAGGCTGGATGAGTACGTGAAGGCGAGCGATGCCCGGGTCTTTATAGCGATCGCCGGGCTCTCGGCGGCCCTCCCCGGTGTGGTCGCATCAAAGACCGGCCGGCCGGTGATCGGTGTCCCCGTGAGCGGAAAATTGATGGGGATCGACGCCCTGCTCTCGATCGTCCAGATGCCGAAAGGCGTCCCGGTGGCCTGCGTCGGGGTGGACAACGGCGAGAACGCCGCCCTGCTCGCGATCAGGATCCTCGGCGTGAAAACGGCCTGACACAACGCTTTTTGCACCCGGCAGCGAAATGAGAGGTATGAACAGGGGACCTACCGCTATCGATGTCAGGGATATCACGAAGCGTTTCGGCGATATCGTGGCGGTCGATCGCGTCTCCTTCGATGTCCGGCGGGGGGAGATATTTGGCTTCCTCGGACCGAACGGCGCCGGGAAGACGACGACCGTGCGGATGCTCACCGGGATCATCAGGCCGGACGCAGGATCGATCCACGTCATGGGTCATGATATGGCCCGCGACCCCGTCTCTGCGAAGCAGCAGATGGGGGTGGTCCCCGAGACCGCGAACGCCTACCTTGACCTCACTGCCCGGCAGAACATGCTCCTCGCGGCGGACCTCTACGACGTCCCCCGCGCCCGTGCGGAGGAGCGGATACGAGAGACACTCTCCGAACTCGGCCTTTTAGACCGGCAGGATCACCGGGTGCACGGCTACTCGAAGGGGATGCACCAGCGATTGATCCTCGGTATGGCGCTCCTGCACGAACCCCCGCTCCTCTTCCTCGATGAGCCCACGAGCGGGCTTGACGTCCAGAGCACCCACCTGATCATCGCCATGCTCCAGCGTCTCAACGAGGAGGGGACGACGATCTTTCTCACCACGCACAACATGGACGAGGCCAATCGCCTCTGCCACCGTGTCGGGATCATCCGGCGCGGGAGGATCGCGGCGATCGATACGCCGGAGCAGCTGAAGAGGACGGTCGACCGGATCGCCATGATCCTCGTCGCCTTCGATCGCCCGGTGGACACGACGGCGCTCGCCGCGCTCCCGGGGGTTGCCGAAGTCTTGCGGGTCAACGACAGCTACCGGGTATCGGTCGAGGATATCGATACCGCCGTCCGCTCGATCGCCTCGTTTTCCCACGCACAGGGGGTGCGGATCCTCTCCCTCGATACGCCGGCACCCTCGCTCGACGAGGTCTTCCTCTCCATAACGGCGGGTGATGAGTGATGCGGCACTCCGGAATAGCCGGACAGTTGCGCCGCGCAACCGTTGTCGCGAAGAAGAATATCCTGATCTACTACATCAAGGGGCCGGTCGTCATATTTGGCCTCCTGATCCCCCTCTTCCTCTTCCTCGCGTTCATGGTGGGCAACCGGTTCGCATCGCTCCCGTTCCTTATATCGGGGCTGCTCGCCATGACGCTCTTTTTCACGGCGACGGCCGTCTCACCGGTGATATTTCCCTGGGAGGCCCAGGCGCGGACGCTTGAACGGCTGGCGGCCGCCCCGATCAGTATACCGGCGCTGGTCTTTGGGGATATCCTCGCCTCGTTCGTCTTCGGAGCGGGGATAACGCTCGTCCCGGTCGGGATCGCGCTTGCGCTCGGCATGAGTGTGAGCCATCCCGTCGCGCTCGCACTCGGTATCCTCATCGGGGCCGTCTGCTTCTCGGCGCTCGGCACACTGCTCTCGGTCCCGCCGACGAACTCCCCGCCGAACATCATGATGCTCTCGTCGTTGATCAAGTTCCCGCTGATCTTCATATCCGGCATATTCATACCGATCGAGACCCTGCCGGCCTGGGGGAGGACGATCGCCAGCCTCTCGCCGCTGACCTACTTCGCCGATATCGCCCGCTACTCCCTCGGGGAGGCAAACACATTCCCGATCATCGTCGATATTGCCGCGCTTGCGCTCTTCGCCGCTGTGTTCCTGGTCGCGTCGATGAAGCTCCACGAGCGGACGCTACCGGGGAGGATTTGAGGGGCAGTATCCCGGCATCCGTCCGGGTGGGCCGCCCGCACCTCATGAAACTCTCAGTCGCGGACGATCATCGATGTTATGTGCGAAAAGTCATCAAAAACTACATGTTTCTCAAGACTGCGTTTGATGCATCTCGAGTCTTCGGAGATCTCTGAGTCATCAAAAGCCATTACCCCGGTTATCAGGACATCAAACCCCTCTTTCAGGTTATCAAGTGCAGATTTGAGTGTCGGTCCATATCCTGACAGCGCAAGCTCGCTGTTCTCCAGGCACCACAGGCGATCTGTTCTATCGTATGATGCCGTGAGCAGGATAGGGGCCTTCAAGGGGTATCCATCAATTTCATCAAGAGCAATACCGGGCATTCAGATCACCCTGCCGGTCAATCGAATGCGAGGGTTTTCTGAAAACCAGCCCCCGGGGGAGAGGGACCGGTTCCCTCCCCCTGAAATATTTCTTCAGAGCTCTTCCGGCTCCGGAAGGATATCCCGGACCACCTTTATGGCGCAGAGG
>Ga0265293_10006377_pt1 | contig 18957 bp, 16 predicted proteins | sample Munlanlewell138R_FD_192505 | JGI IMG/M metagenome (GOLD analysis project Ga0265293, IMG submission 192505) | Leachate microbial communities from a municipal landfill in Southern Ontario, Canada - Leachate well 138R | ecosystem: Engineered > Solid waste > Landfill > Unclassified | place: Canada... | reverse complement strand
AAACAATGGAGAGTTCGTAAAGAAGGATCTTCAAAAACGATTAAGTATTTTAATACACAAGCTGAAGCAATCGAATTTGCTGAAGATTTGGCTGAGAAAAATGATACATCAGTTGTAATACATAAACTTGATGGATCGATACGCAAACAAGATTATCAGAAAAAAGAGTAAAGAAGCTGATGAAGCTTCTTTTTTTACATAAAAAAAGTGAGTATGGTCTACTCACTTTCTTTGTTTTCTGTAATCTGTAATTGGTCATCTATTACATGGAGATTATAATGCTTGTGTGGTTCAATTGAACCTTCAATCATTTTAGTAGCTATTATTGTCTCAATCTGTCTTTGAATAAATCTTTTAAGTGGACGAGCGCCATATTCATCATTATAACCATGTTTGATGACATATTTATCAATAGTTTCATCAAAATCAATAAGAATGTTTCTAGATTCTAATCTTAATGATAAATCAGATAGCATTTTATGGGTGATTTCTATTTGTACTTTTAGACCAAGAGAATTAAATATAATTTGTTCATCGATACGGTTTAAAAACTCAGGTTTGAATTTTGATTTAACAAGGTTTTGTACTTGATGATAAGCATCATCATCATGTTTAAGTAAAAACTCACTACCGATATTGGATGTTAAGATGATGATAGTATTTTTAAAATCAACAGTGCGTCCTTGATTATCTGTAAGTCTACCATCATCTAGTATTTGTAATAAGATGTTAAATACTTCTGGATGAGCTTTCTCTATTTCGTCAAATAATACAATGGAATATGGTTTTCTTCTTACTGCTTCTGTAAGTTGTCCACCTTCATCATAGCCTACATATCCTGGAGGTGAACCGATAAGTCTAGATACACTATGTGATTCCATGTATTCACTCATATCGATTCTTATGATTTGATGTTCGCTATCAAAGATAGCTTCTGCTAAGGATCTTGCGACTTCAGTTTTACCAACACCTGTCGGTCCTAAGAATAAGAATGAACCAATCGGTCTATTTTCATCTTTAATACCAGCTCTTTGTCTAATGATGGCATCACTGATGAGTTTAATGGCATGATCTTGACCAATGACACGTTTTTTAAGTGTTTCTTCAAGATGTAGCAGTTTTTCTTTATCACCTGACATAAGCTTTGTGATTGGAATGTGCGTCCATTTAGAAACGATTTCTGCGATGCTTTCTTCACTGACGACTTCAGTTAAGAGTTTGCCTTCTTTCATGCCTTCATCAGACATGTCTTGAATTTGTTTTTCTAAAGCAGGAATCTTACTATATTGAAGTTCAGCTGCTTTTTGGTAATTGTTATCGTTAAATGCGTTTTGTAAATCTAATCGTAAGACTTCGAGTTCGTTCTTCTTAACTTTGATTGCGTTTAAATGTTCTTTTTCTGATTCCCAGCGTTTTCTTAAGTCTTTTTCACTTTTTTTAAGTGCTTCAATTTCTTCTTTAATTTTTAGTAAACGATCTTTAGAGATCGGATCTGTTTCTTTAGAAAGTGCTGTTTTTTCTATTTCTAGTTGCATCATTTTTCTTGTGACATCATCAAGTTCAACAGGCATAGAATCTATTTCCATACGAATAGAAGCACAAGCTTCATCGATTAGATCGATTGCTTTATCAGGTAAGAAACGATCAGTAATATATCTATTAGATAAAGTAGAAGCAGCAATGATGGCTGGATCTGAGATATGAACACCATGATGTGCTTCAAAACGTGATTTTAAACCTCTTAAAATACTGATGGTATCAAGTACAGTTGGTTCTTCAATCAAAACTTTTTGAAAACGTCTTTCTAGTGCAGAATCTTTTTCGATGTATTTGCGATATTCATTGAGTGTGGTTGCGCCAACACAGTGAAGTTCTCCTCTTGCAAGCATTGGTTTTAACATGTTAGATGCATCCATCGCACCATCCACACGACCTGCACCAACGATTGCGTGTATTTCATCGATGAAAAGGATGATTTCGCCATTAGAATCTTTAATTTTCTTTAATACTGCTTTTAGACGTTCTTCAAATTCTCCCCTAAATTTTGCACCAGCTACAAGTGATGCTAGATCGAGTTCGTATATAATTTTATTTTGGAGTCCTAGGGGAACATCTTTATCGACTATACGTCTAGCAAGTCCTTCAACGATTGCAGTCTTACCTACGCCAGGCTCACCGATTAGAACTGGGTTATTTTTTGTTTTTCTAGATAGAATTTTAATTACACGACGAATTTCATCTTCTCTACCGATTACAGGATCTATTTTGCCTTTTTTGACTTCTTCAACAATATTTCTTCCAAATTTATCTAAAACTTTTGGGTCATTGTTGTAATCTTCCATTTGTGTGAAGTTCATAATATCCTCCTTTTTATATCCGTTTTGATAAATGCAATTATATTATAAATCAAATAATTGGCACTGTCAATAGATAAGTGCTAATTGTTATATTTGAGTAATTTTAATAATATGTTATAATTGTTTTGGTGATAGAAATGGTGAAGGTTTTATTTGTTTGCTTAGGGAATATTTGTAGATCACCTATGGCAGAAGGTTTATTTAGAAAAAGAATTATAGATGAAGGCTTGGAAGAACAAATTAAGATTGAATCAAGAGCGACATCATCTTATGAAATAGGTCATAAGCCTCATAAAGGCACTAAGGACATTCTTGTAGATAAAGATGCTTACTTTAGCGATATGGTGTCTCAAAGAATTTCTAAATCTGATTTTGAGATTTTCGACTTTATTATCGGCATGGATGATAGTAATGTTAGAAGTTTAAGACAGTTAGCTGGTGACTATTATCATAAAGTATATAAATATTTAGATGTGTGTGACACATGTAAGCGTAAAGAGATTGATGATCCATATTATACGAATAGGTTTGATATCACATATCAAGATATTTTAAAGGCTATGGATGAATGGATGGATATTTTTAAGAAATATTTAAATTAAAAGTTCAATGTGCATTGACTTTTTATGTATTAAAAAGTTATAATAATATAGCATGTTTAAGGCCCTGTAGCCAAGTGGTAAGGCATGGCACTGCAACTGCCTGATCGCCGGTTCAAATCCGACCGGGGCCTCCATGATTTTAATACGGAGTTTATTTGTAAAACTGCCTAAAATAAGCATTTTTAATGTTTAAATAGGCTATATTTTATTTAAATAAACATCCTTTTCTATAAAATAGAGAATAAAAAGACAAACTTAAATTCTAAAAGTTGATTTTTGAACTAGAGTTTGTCTTTTTTTCTTTTGAAAACATATGTAAGCTAAACCGGATTTGTACTATCTAAAAAAGCGATTCGAACTTGCTAAAAAAATATAATACCATGTTCAGCATCATAATCAGTCTTCCTTATTCGGTATTGGATTGAACCAGGAAGATATAATTCTTTTATTATATTAATGTTGTCATAATCATCACGTTTGCCTATAACAAAGATAATTTTATTACGTTCTAAAACAACGATTTTTGAGAAGAATTGCTTGTATGGAAACTCATCTATCGATGTGTCAATAACATTTAAATGTTAGTCATTTCATTTTATTTACGAATATATTAAGTGCATTTTAAAATTGAACCGGTAGTTCGATACAATTATAGACAATCCGTATTAAACTTAGGGTGTAAAAAGAAAGAGGGGATCGAATTGAAAAGCAATAAAAAATACTTTAGAGTCACAGCAAAATGTGGACATGTTAAGAAAAATCAATATATTCCAATAACATTTGCAATTAGTGCTAAAAATGGCGAAGAAGCAGCGAAAATTGCTAGATGGATACCTAGGGTTAAACATCATGATAAATTTGCAATTGTTGAATGTGTAGAAATAGATTATGATAATTTTATTAAGATTAAAAAAAAGAATGATAAAAATTCATATTTAAAATGTTCTAGCAAACAAGACCAGAAAAGATTGCTACCAAACATAGAAGAATATATTGAACAAGAGCCCATTCAAGAAACAAATAAAAATCGTGATTATGAGAGAATCTATTATTTATTAAAAAAACAAAAACAAGCTGAACAATGGGCAGCAAGATTGATTAAATTAGGAAGAGAGGAGTATTCACACCAAATGAGTCAGATATAGTTGAATACTCAACATACACTTATGAAGAAAAAAACAAAAACAAATTTTAAGGACAATTTAAAACACTTATGTGAAGAGAATGGACTTAAATTAAAAAAACTAAAGCAAATATTAGGAATCAAAGGAAAAATAAAATCGCTAGAATCATTTATTAAGATTTGTAATTACTTTGATATTGTCGCAGATGATATCCTGTTTACTGACTTGAAAGATACCACTTTGAGTGATATAATTTAGGTACCTTAATCGTACAGCTCTTAGATCGAATACTTTCGTGAAAAGGAGAGAAGCGTATGATGAAAGGTGAAAAACAGGAAAGATACCAGTTGAACTTATGGAATGTTGGGAACAATATTCGCATAGCTAGAGAAAAAAGAGGGATAACCAAATTCGATCTAGCACTTGAGTTGGGCTTAAACGATGAACGTTCAGTCTATTACTATGAAAATGGTAAAAAGTTGACACTTCAAAGAATAGCTCAGATTAGTAAGGTTCTCGGTGTCTCTGTTGACAGCCTCCTAGTGTATAACTAAGAGGCTGTTTTAATTAAAATAATAGATGATTTTTAGCAATAGACTTACTTTTATCAAAGCTTTGGTTTACAATAAAAGTATAAGTTAGCTATGGGATATATATCATTTATATAATAAGGGGAGAAAAATATGACTCATTTTGAAGAAGAATTTGAACTATTGCTCAAAGTAAAAACACCACTTATCGAAGTGGTTACACATGAATGGCAAAGATTACAAAGTTTATTGAATACAGTTTCATCAATACAGATGACAAAATGGAAAAGATGGAATCGCTCTATAGGAATTATAGATGCTGATGGTGAGGTAGACCCCATTCAAGATCCGTTAATGGTATTAAGAAAGTTCAAAGATGATAACGAATCTTGTCATTTAATATTAGAAAACTTTAATTTTTACTTACAAAACCCTGATATTGTAAATCTATTATTTGAGATTGTAAAAATGAAGAAAGTTTTCAATAAAACTATCATAATTGAATCTTCAGAATTATGTATTCCTAATGCCTTATCAAAAGAAATGGTTGTGCTTAATATGCCATTACCAAATAAGAAATTCATTAGAAAGATTGCTGAAAGTGTAATTATAAATACCGAAATGAATTCTAAAGACTATGAAATTACTGATGAACTTCTTAGTAGTGTCTTAGGTCTCACAACCAGTGAAGTGAATATGGCATTTTTGAAAGCAGCTGAAAAATATGGAAAACTGGACAATACAGTTATTGATTATCTTATTACTGAAAAAGAACATATTATTAAAAAAGAAGGATTATTAGAGTATTATAGGGCTGAAGAAAATATGGAAAGCGTAGGTGGGCTTGACAATTTAAAAGAGTGGCTAAGAGTTCGTGCAAATGCATTCTCTTTAAAAGCAACTGAATATGGTATTGATACTCCTAAAGGTGTCTTGCTACTTGGAATACCAGGATGTGGGAAAAGTCTTACTGCTAAAAGTATTGCAAAAACATGGAAATTTCCATTATTAAGATTTGATCTAGGAAAAGTTTTTGGAGGCATTGTAGGTCAAAGTGAATCTAACATGCGAAAGTCTCTTGATATTGCAACAACAATTGCACCTTGTGTGTTATGGATAGATGAAATTGAAAAAGGTTTATCTGGGTTAAGTAGTTCAGATCGGACAGATGGGGGAACTGCATCAAGAGTGTTTGGGACTTTACTCACTTGGATGCAAGAAAAGAAAGAACCAGTATTTGTTGTCGCGACAGCAAATAACATTGAAAGCCTACCGCCTGAATTACTTAGAAAAGGAAGATTTGATGAAATATTCTTTGTCGATTTACCTTCTAAAAAAGAAAGAAAAGAAATATTCAAGATACATATAAAAGCTAAGAAAAGAAAAATAGAAAACTTCGATATTGATTTGTTAGCTGAAAAAACAAGTGGATTAACTGGAGCTGAAATCGGATCAATTGTATCAGACGCGCTCTTTACGTCTTTTACAAATGGAAGTGACTTGTCAACAGATGATATTATGAATGAGTACAATAAGATTACTCCTTTATCAACAGTAATGTCTGAAAAAATAATGTCAATTAGATCTTGGGCTAAAAGCAGAGCGAGAATGGCAGGAAATGAATTCAATGAAGAAGTTCATAGCAGTGGTAAAGTAGTCAGACTGAAGAGTGAGAGCTATAATCCACTATTGGAGGACTAATGGAACCTAAACAAACAATTAGGAAATCAAACACAATAAACCCCAAATATAAGATAAAAGATCTTTGCTATCGAAGTATTTATGGAGATGGAGTAGAAAACAGCGGTAAATGGTATGCAGCCATGAGAACTGTGGAAGTAGATTATAATAATTTCACTACCTTTCTTAATAACGCATATGATATTGCCAGTAAAAAAGAAGGAGTTTCCGCAAGATATTACAAAGTAAATAAATCAAATGAATACAGATTTAATCTTTGGAAGAAACTTACATCAAATCAAAAATTGATTCAAGGTAATATATATACTGATGCTTCAAAAATACAAAGTGCTATTGAATTTGGTGTTGAAGTTTCAGATATTCCGATTAACAACATTCTAGTTAATGGAATGCAAGCAACATTTATAAGATTAGATGCTTGCACTGTACTGATGGAAAGTATTGATGGGGACATAAGGATTAATGATAATCCAGAAATAAAGGTAACTATTGAGACATTAAATCCATCACAAGTCCTCTATAAGGGGAAAACTTTACAAGTCAAAGACAATAGAGTAAATATAGATTCATTCAATGACAATCATGCAACCGATTTGGAATATCCTCAAATTACATATACACTTATCAAGAGTTTCGATAAAGATCAAACAAGTACAGTCACAATAGAATTAGAAGACGATGATTCTTTAGATTTTTCTATCTATGATGTGTTCTTTTCTGAAGACATTGATAGCATCTATTTTGATGATAATAAAAGAAAAGAATTTTCTATCACTGGTAAACAAAAAGAATATGGACAACTAAATATCAAAGTTGATCATCCAGATCAAGTAGGAGAAAGTGGATTCGTTTCGATTAAAAATAATAAATACCAACTTCAATGCCAAAGAAATGCACTTAAAATTTTAGTTGAACGCCCCAGTATATTTCATCAACCATTGTTACTTCTTAGTGATGATAAAAGCAAGTCGAATTTAGATAGATTTAATAGTATATCGGAGTTACCATTAAATTATAAAGTCTTGACTGATGGTAGTAAATTGGGAAATGCAAATCAACAAGCATTTGTTCAAAAAGCTCTTCAGAGTCCAGACTTTATGATATTGGAAGGGCCTCCAGGGAGTGGAAAAACTACAACTATCTTAGAATTTATCTATCAAGCTTCGAAAGATAATAAACGCGTTCTATTGTGTGCCTCAACACATGTTGCAATTGACAATGTATTAGAAAAAATACTGAAACATGAACAAAAAGAAGAGTTCTTAAAAGTTATCAACCCATTGAGAGTTGGGGATGAAAATAATGTCTATGTTGAAGAGGTAAAACAATATAGTTATAAGAATGTTATGAGTAAGGTACCAGAACAATATACAGATATTGTTTTAGATAGTTTTAACTTGGTGTGCGGTACAACAATTGGTATCCTACAATATCCAATTTTTAGAGAGTTATTAGGACGAGACAATAGTACGCAAAGTATTGATCCAATGTTTGACTACTTGATCATAGATGAAGCTTCCAAAACAACATTTAATGAATTTTTAGTTCCAGCTGTTTTTGCGAAAAAATGGATTATTGTTGGAGACGTTAAACAGTTAGCTCCATATGTCGAGAAAAATGATTTGGTGCCAACACTTATCTATTCGAAGCCACTTAACAACAAGGATTATAGAGAGGCTATCTATTTTCTTAAGTTGATTGAAAATGAAAAAAAATGGCTGAACTATGCTTTTATTATGTCAAGTTCATCGATTAAATACATAGATGCTTATTCAAATTCAAGTCAGATTATAGCGGTAACAGATCAAAAAATGGGAAGCATTATCACGATTACATCCGATGATATTTCAGATCAAACTTCACAATTAACATTGTTATCTATTCCTGATTTGATTATTATTGGAGAAGAAGAGTTGATAATCAAGATTTTGCCATTCCTACATAAAAAATATCTAGTGTTGAGCAAAAAAGAAAACACTGGTTCTACAAAACCAGATATATTTAAAGATTTCGCTATACTTCATCATAGAAACAAAGAACTTTTTTCCCTTATCGCAAAACCTTCAGATGAATATGCAAAAAAATTAGAAGATGAAATTATCTGGAGATTGATTAGAATGTACGAATTAATTAACAACACAGAAAGCAGAAAAACAAAAGGATATGAAGACTATATTAATAGCATTAATCTTTATCTTAACGAAGATAATAAAAAGAGATATGATGATGTAATTGCAACAATATCTGAAATTGCACTTCCATCAATTATTACTTTGTTGCAAAATGGGCTTAAGAAGAAATCAATAAATGATAAACAAACGATTTTAAATGAAGGGTTTTCAGAAGAAGACAAATCGAATAGATTTGTTTCATTAGATTACCAGTATAGAATGCATTCTGAAATATCAGCTTTACCAAGGGCTTACATTTATGAAAATAAAGCGCTAAAAGACGATACAAGATCATATCCACAATTTCAATATATGAATCAAGGACCAAGATTCGAACTTAAGAATGTTGAGTGCAAAGACGTATATAAAAATCAAAATGGCAAAGAAGTAGATGCAATTATGGAGGAATTAGATAAATTCATTCACTATGCATTAAGTGAGAATCGTTCGTTCACAATTGCTATACTTTCATTTTATAATGGACAAGTATTTTTACTAAGAAAGAGATTACAAAAAAGATTCAAAAGTCAGAATAAGTTTAATTTTAAAGAAAGCAATGTTAGAGTCACTTTAAACAATGTTGATAAATTTCAAGGACAAGAAGCAGATATTGTTTATTTATCGATGGTTCAAAATTTTAGGGTAGGCTTTCTTGATTCTGTTAATCGAATGAATGTTGCCATAACTCGAGCTAAGGAAAAGTTAATTCTTTTTGGTAATGTTAAGTTCTTCCAAAGTCAAACGGATTCAGATTTATTGAGATTAATATATAAACATGAAAATAAGCCAAAAGAAAGTACGAATCCTTTTGGATGGTAAAGGGGTGGTTTAATGAATATATCATATAGAGTAAACGGGATGCTTAATAATTTTGAATCAAAAGTTGACTTGAAATTAAATAGACATAGAAATGACTTTAAATCATTATTATTAGAGATTGAATCAGGTAATAATCTAGAACAAATATTTGGATCAATTGCTTTAGCCAATTCGCTTCGAAAAATTCTTAAGAATAAAGGGGTAATTGATGCAAGTAATAAGTTGACAAAATCAGGAAAAGATTTCATAGTTTCTCCCCTTCTTGAAGAAGTTGAATCAGGTACCTATTCAATTGATTATGTTTCAATGCCAATAGGAAAGGAAACAGTAAACTTTTTCTCAGCTATTAGAAGAACTATTTCAAATGAAAAGAGAAATTTTTCTACGTGGAATATAAGCAATATTATTAGTGATAACCAGATGTTTACAGATAGAAAAGACGAATGTGTTTTCTATAAAGAGTTGACCTTACCAAAACAACTTAATAGTGTTTTTCAAGGGCAAGAGAAAACTGTTGAAATCAATATAGATTTGTTAGAAAAAAAATATAATGTAGAGAAAGGTTCTTGGCTTTTAACTGGAGAAGAATTATATCATAAGGTGCTTACTTATGCAGACGAAGCTCTGAAAAACAATCCATATGGTCGATTTGACTTATTCAACAATTTACTTTATATAGAAACACTAAAAGATTTTTCGGATAAAGAATTAGTCTCAGGACATTTAGAGGAATATTCAACTGAGGGAATAGTAATAAACAGCTATCCACTCTGCATCGATAAAGTTGCAATGGCTAAAAAATATGCTTATCTATATATGTATTATAGATTAAACGAAGATGCAACTTATAGCTTCAAAGAAATGGATGAGATTTTACAGAATGAGGTCTTGACTAAAAACATTTTTACTGATTCTGTGAAGTCAAGCAAAACGATGCTAGAGTTTCAGTATGATTATAATGGATTTAAAGATAATCTTGATACTGAAAAATTCAATAATTTAGCATATAAACTTCGAGTTTTAGAAGAGTTTTTAGATTTGAAGGTAGTCGATAATGAATTTTCAAAAGCAAAGAATTACAAGGAAATTGTTACAAAGTTTTCTACTTCACTTTCAGGCTCAACAGTAAATGAGTTATATATGATTATGGGATATCCATTTGCCAAAAACAGTAAAACGAAGACAACTGAAATGATTCAAGAATTTACGAAAGTATATCAAAATATAACAATTGTTAAAAAAGGTAATGAGCACATAGAAAATCAAAATATTGAAAAGGAAGTGAGAAGTCTTGGTGTTAAGGTTAGAGAGAACAAAAATATAAAGAAAGCTTTTCATGATAGATATCTTGTTTTCGAACTTAAAAATAAAACATATGAGATTTATCTTATCACATGTGAAATAGGACAATTCTTTAATCCGTCAACAAATCAACCTTTAGGCTCAATCATAAAAATCAATCCGAGTGAGATCAGTAAAGATAAAGTTAATCTGATACATTTAGTAAAGGAGTAATAACATGCTAAAAACACACGAATTTAATAATCTTAATAATATAGTCAATTATGGTTTTATCTATGAACAACATGCTAATTGCTCAATTACTCTAGAAGATATTATTTCTAATGTTTCAACGAGCTTACTGATATATGATACAAAAGGTGCTGTATTTTTGGAACTTGCTTCAAAAGCAAAAAAAATAATCAATAATCATAATACGGTATTTGCAGGATTAATAAGTCACACGATGATCAAAGATTTGAAATCTAACGGTATAGTTTCTGGTTTTTACCGCTCAACATCTTCTAATAGTAATATAGCAATAGCTATCGCTGATAAGATTAATGCATATCTAATTATTGATACAAAGAGTATCATAAAGGTTTCAAGTAAAAAGTTGTCTTTCGAGTTATTTAACTATGTGAATCATTTGTTATGGAGTAGAGCAGAGTTCGAAGTCTTAAATAATAGTGTACCAAAGAAAATCACTGAAATTAGATTAAGCGTTGTTGTTCCAACATTTGAAAGTGTACGAACAAAATCAGAACTTCTTAATGAATCATATAAATACGGAACTCAGGATTTTGATGCAAATCATGTTTTGCTGACTAAACCAAAAGTAGTAGATCAAAAGGCTTTACTTATTAACTCTAATATAGATAGCATGATCGGCAATGAGAATCAATACTATATTCGAGTGTTTGATGAATATTATGCTCCTGTTAATCAAGATATTTCATTCCTATTTAAAGGTAGTAGTTTTATCAACGAGAAGGTTCAAACATTAGTTAATAAGAGGTCTTGGTTTGATGAGAAAGACAGAACTATAGAAAGCGAAAAAGTTTTTGAAGTAGTTGAAATGCAACCTTTAGATTCATATAAACAATATGAGCCTGATTTTGAAGCTTTGTATAAGCAATTAGTCAAAGACAATTATGGGAAAGTTAGGATCAATGTAAATGTAAAACCAATAATGATTGACTCTACTTATCAAATAAGTCCTAAGTATGCTAAAAGAACTAAAATAGAAGCTTTTGTTGAAGAAAGTTTAAACAAACTACAAAAATTAGCAGATGAAAATTCCAAAAAGACTATTAACAATATAAAAACAATAAAGTGGGTAGCTGAAAAAATACAAAAGCATAATGAGTTTGTTGCAACTAATGAATTTGGAGATGACACTCTAAAAAATAAAAAATCAAGCATATCAAAAATCAACATAAATATAGAGGATATTACCATCCCACAAGAATTATTAGGGAAACTCTATATCAAAAAAAATCAGCAGTATTTTGCGTTGAAAGATGAAACCCGACTTGCAGAAGCTAAACAATGGCTAAAAGAGAATAATCAAGATGCAATCATGGTGTTAGATTATGAATGATAAAATAATTAATGTGACTGTTTCTAAAGATTCCAAAATATATTTAGAGACAGAAAATTACAAAGGTGAAGCTTGTGTGGATGCAATTAAGGAGTTATTTGACAGTTTCTTTGAACTTGATAAACTAGAGCACACATCTGAGTTTTATGAGAAAGACGAAGAGTTGAAAATAGAGGTGAGTTTAAAATGAGTAGTATAGTAAAAAACATAAACCTCCATTTGATATGCGCAAGTAATCTGTTACCACAAAAAGAGATGAATAATTGTTTTATAAGTACAATAGAAGAGCTTAATCTAAAAATTGTTAAGAATAAACTCGTCTTTGCAAATGGACAATCAATTAAACTTACTGTTGGAGAACGAATAGTATTACATACAGATTCACGCCAAGTTGAATCAATTCAATCACAAATAGATAATATTAGAAACCTCTTTAATAAAAGAGCTACGGTGGCACAAAAAAACTATCTCAACGAATTGAACGAACAGGCAGTTCAATCAAAGAGGCAAAGTTATGATTCAATTGAATTACAAAAACTTATAGATGAAATTGATAAGAAGAAAGCTGAATCAATTACTGCATCCAAGATTCAGCAATTACCTTCTTGTGAAGCGCTAGTAGAAGAACTCAAAATATCAGCTGTAAACAAGGGATATGAGGTTATTCAAACTAATGTTAAAGATAATATTCAATTACAGTTTGTAAGGAGACAATATTGATTACCTTTAATGTTCATCACATAGCACATAGTTCACAAATATATGGACCTGGTAATCGTGATGTAATTTGGTTCAAAGGATGCAGTATCCACTGCAAAGGGTGTATCAATCCCCACTTGTGGTCTTTTTCCGTAGATAACGAGATATCACTTGAAGATCTAGTTGGAAAACTTGAAACAAATGAGATTACTTTATTGGGAGGAGAACCATTAGATCAGATACATATTCTAGAGTTTGTTAGTGAACTAAAAAGAAAGAATTTTGGTATTGTTCTATTTACTGGATATTCTCTTAAAACATTAAATGGTGCTAAACTAAAAGCAGCAAAAATGTGTGATGTTGTTATTTCAGAGCCATTTGATATAAATAAAAAAGATGATTCGCTTTATTTGAGAGGTTCTTCAAATCAAGTTATTACATTGAATTCAGCAAGATATAAAGATTATAAGTTTCTTGAAAAATCAGAATATGAGTTAATTGTTTCAGATGATCTAGAATTTAGAGGCAGAAAGAATATTGATTTTATCGAGGATTTACTTAAATAGTATTATTATTTGTTTATTACCGATAATCTATGTTAATGGACATATGAGTAATGCAACTTCAAATAACACTAGTGCAATAATGATATTTTCAATGTCAATTATATAACACAATAATTTAAGTAAAATGTCGCCACTGGTTGCCTATGCAAACAGTGGTTTCTTTTTGTATAATGAATAGGTGAACATGGGGTGAGCGATTTACCCCCTCAAAGGAGAAATGATTTTTGGCTAAAGTTTTAGACTCATTTGAAAGATGGGAAAATCAGGGATTATTAAATAATAAATTAAGAATAGTAGAAGAATTAGTGGCAAAGAATGTAACACAGGAAAAGATTGCCAAAGTCATTGGGATATCTGAAAAGACACTGCAAAAATTAAAAAATAAGCATGTTGAATTTGCTCGAGCATTCTCTAAAGGTCAGTTAGATCTTAAAGATAACCTTATAGGAGCAATCTATAAAAAAGCTATGGGATTTGAACATGAAGACATTCAAACGCAAATGGAAGACCATAATGGAAAGCCTAAGAAGAAAATTGTTAAAACTATGAAGTATTACCCACCTGATTTAAACGCTGCTAAATATCTTCTAATTATCAAGTTTGGTAGATCATTTAATGAGAAAAAAGATGAACTTGATCTAATGGAAAGAAGAATTGATGAAAAAGAAAATGAGTGGACCAACGAACAAAATTCCTATAAGGAGGTAAATCATGAAGTTTGACTTAAATGATTTGTTCAATGAGAATATTCCTTTATATCATAGAGCAATGATTAGTGATTGTTCTTCAAATGAGTATATATTTGGTAAACTGATTGGGAAGTTAAAAGAAAACTTCAAGGATTACCAACAATCTGAAATCATATATATAACCTACCGAAAAGAAATGTTTAATTATCTTGTGACGATATTTCACTTTGATGATGTGGGAATCACATTAACTCCTATTGAAATCAAGGTTTTTAAAACATGGGATGAAATGAAAGAGTACGTTAGAAGTATTCAAGTACATATCGATGATAATTCATATCAAATAGAAAGAAAACATGCGGGTGTATCAGATGCATTTGATTGTTGTAATTGTCATATATTTGACTCCAATAGATAATTAACAATTTAGAAATATATAAAACGTCACATAAAGTCTTAAATTCGACTTGTGTGACGTTTTTATTGTGTAATAGAACAGAATAATCACCTTGCTCATAATTTATTAATAATCGTATATAAAATCATCTTAATGATACCCCCCCCATTGAATGCAACTACCGAGGACAGGGTACCGCGTAGGGGGAGCTTTAAAATTCGGAAGCCACTTTTTTTGAAATTGGCTAATTGCATAAACAAAAAATATTGGTAAACATCAAGGAAATATACGGTTTAATGTATAAAATATAGGACAAAAATGTTATAATTTAGAAAACAAGTGTTTAACAGGCGGTGATGGTATGTCAATCGTACTTGATACAAATAAGCACGGTTCAGTTGGGGAGTATGTTAAAGATAACACTTTGAGAAAAGCAAACATCGATATTGCTTCCTCCATTTTTACAATTTATGCATATGATGAACTGAAAAAAGTATTAGACGATACTAACAAATTTAGGTTCCTTTTTAATGAACCTACTTTTATTGAGAAATTAGAGTCAAACCAAAAAGAAGTGAAAGAGTTTCAGTTACAGATGTTGAAAAGAGAAAGGAATGTCTCTGAATATTTTTTGGAAATAGGTTTAAAAAATAATTTAGACCAAAATCAAGTTGCAAATCAATGCTATCAGTTCATTCAGTCTAAAGCTGAGGTCAAATCAGTTCTTAAATCTGGCACCATAACATCAAGCAACATCTATGTAAAAAATAGAAATGAAAAAGATTTTGTTATATCAGGAAATGGTATAAACTTTTCTTTAGATGGATTAGGGTATTCAAACCGAACAAGATGGGATTTTAACACTGTTTTAACAGAAAAAAATGTCATAAATGACTTTGAATCCTTTTTTAATTCAATTTGGAACAATCCTAACTTAGTTGTTGATGTTAAAGAGACTCTACTAGAGCATATTACAAATTTATATAAAGAAAACGCACCAGAATTGGTGTATTTTGTTACGTTATATCATTTGTTCAATGAAAAACTAACAAATATGGATGACATGGCAAAAATCAAAGAAAAGACAGGAATTCACAATACAAAAATTTGGCAGATGCTTTATAATTTCCAACAAGATGCTGCAGTAGGGGCTATCAAAAAATTAGAGTTATATAATGGTTGTATTATAGCTGATTCTGTTGGTTTAGGAAAAACCTTTGAAGCACTTGCTGTCATGAAGTATTATGAGCTCAGAAATGCTAGAGTTCTAGTTTTAGCGCCTAAGAAACTTAGGGGTAACTGGACCGGGTTTAAACAAAACTCTGTTACTAATCCTTTAGTTGATGATAGATTTAACTATGATGTGCTTAATCATACCGATTTATCAAGAGATTTTGGAACTTCCGGAGAGATAAATTTATCTAAAATAAATTGGGGCAATTATGATTTAGTTGTTATAGATGAATCGCATAATTTTAGGAATAATCCTGCCTTAAAAGGCAAAAAAACAAGATACCAAAAGTTAATGGAAGATATCATTAAAAGTGGTATTAAAACAAAGGTACTTATGTTATCTGCTACTCCAGTAAATAATAGATTAGCGGATCTTAAGAATCAAATCATGTTTATTACTGAAGATAAAGATGATGCATTTAATGATAATTTAAATATTGAAAGTATTGAAAACACACTAAGAATCGCACAATATCGATTTAGTGAGTGGTCTAAACTTCCTAAGGAAGAACAAACTACAGAAAACTTATTACCGATGCTAGATTATAGTTTTTTCAATCTTTTAAATACCGTGACAATTGCAAGAAGCAGAAAACATATTCAAAAATACTATGATACGAAAGATATTGGAGAATTTCCAAATAGATTGAAACCAATATCTGTGAAAACTGATATTGATATAAAGAATCAATTCCCAGAACTAGATGAAATTAATGGATTAATAGCGAAACTCAATTTACCTGTTTACTCTCCATTGCTATATGTTATGCCATCAAAGATGGATGAGTATGAAAAACTCTATGAACAAATTGTAAAAGGCGGTCAGGGTAGTTTTAAACAATCAGATCGTGAGCGAAACCTTGTAAATTTAATGCGTGTGAATATTTTAAAGCGTTTAGAAAGTAGTATTCATTCCTTTAAACTAACTGTTGAACGCATCAAAGAAAAAATGGATGCCATGCTTTCTAAAATTGAACATGGATTAGATTATCAAGTAGATCTAGAAGAAGAAATTGATGATGATGAAGTTGATGATTTAGAATTAGGAACAAAAGTTAAAGTAAAACTCAAAGATTTAGATTTGATTCGATTGAAAGCGGATTTAAAAGAAGATCAAGCAGCTTTAGCATATCTTCTTCAAGTAACTTCAAAAGTAAGTGTTGAAGAGGATGCAAAACTCATACAACTCAAAAAACAAATAACTGATAAAATAAAACATCCACTTAATGTTGGAAATAAGAAGGTTATTATTTTTACTGCTTTTGCGGATACAGCAGCATACTTACATGATAATGTATCAGATTGGCTTTATACAACTTTTGGAATTTATACCGGAATCGTAACTGGCTCTCAAGTAACCAAATCAAATGTTCCAAAAGCTCGAAATGATTTTGAAGAAATATTATCAATGTTTTCTCCTAAATCTAATAAAGCTACAGTTAAGCATCAAATTGATGTATTAATCGCTACAGATTGTATTAGTGAGGGTCAAAACTTGCAAGACTGTGACTATTTAATTAACTATGATATCCATTGGAATCCAGTAAGAATTATACAGCGTTTCGGTAGAATAGATAGAATTGGATCAGAAAATAAAGATATACAACTCGTTAACTTCTGGCCAAATCTTGACCTAGATGAGTATATCAATCTTGAATCCAGAGTTAGAAATCGAATGACGATGGTTGATATTTCAGCTACTGGAGAAGATGACTTACTCAACCCTGAAAGCAAGAACTTAAAATATCGTAAAGACCAATTAAAACAACTTCAAGATGAAGTCGTAGATTTAGAAGACTTATCTGGAGGAATTTCAATCACTGACTTAACATTAGATGATTTTATAATGTCACTTGATAAGTATTTAAAATCACATCCAGGACTTTTAGAATCTTATCCTACAGGAATATACGCAGTGACAGATATTAATGAAAAGCTTAAAAACGATATCAGTTCTGGTGTTATTTTTTGTTTGAAACAAAAGAATTTTACAGAAAGTGAGAAAGGACAAAACTCACTTTATCCATATCACTTGGTATATGTTAAAGAAGATGGAACCATAGAGATAAAAAATACGAACCCTAAAAAAATATTAGATATTTATAAAGCAATTACTAGTAATAAAAACGAAACGATTAAAAAATTGGTGAATGAGTTTAATCAAGAAACAAAAAATGGAAACAAAATGGATAAATATACAGGACTTCTTGAAAAAGCCATCTTTGATATAAAAGGGTATATTGAAGAAAAAGGGGTTAAGTCATTATTTAGACTTGGGAAATCGACAATATTAGATAATAAAGTAACAGGTTTGGATGATTTTGAATTGATTACATTCTTGGTGATAAAATGAGAAATATCCTAGAGTATTTAAATATCCCTAAATCTGGAAAAACAAAACAAAGAATTGCACTCAAAGATATCATTGAACAATTAGACCCATCTGCTAAAGAAAAGAGGATTTTATCATCAGAAATTGATTCAATTTATCTTGTTGGAGTTCTTGATCTTGACACAATAAGAATTCAATCCTATATTGATGAAGATTATCGCTATGAATCTATTTATGTGATACGTGTAATGTTAAAATCTAACGCACATTTTGCAACCATTAATGAGAGACTTCATATGGCATTCCCTAATCCGGTAATCATTATATTTCAATGGGAAGAAAATATAGTGCTCTCAACTGCGCCAAAAAGAATTAATAAGAACGTTAATGAAAAAAGTGTTGTCGAATCAATATATACAACAAATATATTTATAATCGATGATAAACATAATTTTCTTTTGAAACACTTAAATCTTCAAACTATCAAGGCTTTGAATCTTAAAGTTTTTTATGAATCACTAACAGATTACATATTTTCAGAAAGACTCATTGAATTGATTGGTGAATATCCTAAACAAATACCAAACACCTCAGACTTAAAACAAACAATTAAGTTGATAGAATCTGAAAAAGCTCATTTGAATGCACACAATGAAAGTTACAAACAAGCATCAATGATGGCTGAAAAAATGGAGTTACATATGAAAATCCAAAAAACGCATAAAAATATTGAAGACATCATTTTAAATTTAAAGGAGGCATTATTACATGAATAAAATGGAAGGCACAAGTCTTGATTTAGAGAAGCTTAATATAGAAAAAATAAAAGAATTATTTCCTAATGTTGTTACTG
>Ga0265293_10006375_pt1 | contig 18960 bp, 8 predicted proteins | sample Munlanlewell138R_FD_192505 | JGI IMG/M metagenome (GOLD analysis project Ga0265293, IMG submission 192505) | Leachate microbial communities from a municipal landfill in Southern Ontario, Canada - Leachate well 138R | ecosystem: Engineered > Solid waste > Landfill > Unclassified | place: Canada... | reverse complement strand
TACCCGGACTCGCCGCTCAAGCAGGACATGCCCTATTACATCGGCCCCGGCGAGCAACCAGCGGAGGTGCAGGCACAACTGGCAGCCAGCATTCCGGCCAGCATCGAACCGGAATCCATCAAGATCCTCGACCCCGCCTGCGGCTCCGGCCACATTCTGGTGGAAGCCTACAAACTGCTTAAAGCCATCTATCAGGAACGCGGCTATCGCGGCCGGGATATTCCGCAGCTGATCCTGCAGCACAACCTGTTCGGCCTTGATATCGACGACCGTGCCGGCCAGCTGGCTGGCTTTGCCCTCTTGATGCTGGCCCGCGACGATGACCGCCGTCTGTTCGATCGTATCGCCAGCGGCGAACTGCAAATGAATGTGCTCAGCCTGCAGGAGACTGGCCACCTTAACCTGCAACAGCTGTGGCGAGACCTGAACCTCAGTGGCGACTGGGCACGCAACCAGTCACAGCAACTGTTTGAAAGTGAACAGACCGGCCTGGATGCACCCTCCGCTGACCAGCGCTACCAGCTACTGCAGCGCACCCTGCACGCCTTCAAGGATGCCAAGACCTTTGGCTCCCTGATTGAAGTACCAGCAGAAGACTTCGCCGGGCTGCAGGAACTGCTCGACCAGCTGCGCCAGCTGGCTCGCAGCAGCGACCCGATTCAGAAACAGGCAGCCAGCATACTGCTGCACTATGTACATCAGGCCTGGGTATTGGCACAGCGTTATGACGCTGTAATCGCCAACCCGCCCTATATGGGAGGGAAGTATCAAACCACTACCGTCAAGAATTTCCTCAAGGCGAGATATAAAGGCTATGAGAAGGATCTCTTCTCTGCATTCATCATCAGAAATTTGGCGCTGTCAAAAGATCGCGGTCAACTTGGATTCATGACCCCTTTTGTTTGGATGTTTATTTCAAGCTATGAGCAACTCCGACATCACCTTATTACCGAAAAGACCATCACATCCCTAATACAACTGGAATATTCCGGCTTCGATGGTGCAACCGTTCCCATTTGCACTTTCACACTGGAAAACGCCTATAACCCAAATTTCAAAGGCGGTTATGTGCGTCTATCTGATTTTAGAGGCGCAGCCCAGCAGGGTCCTCGTGCACTGGAAATTATCCAAGCTGCCAACGAGGCTAAAAAGTAAATGGCTGATGAAATGAATATCAGAACAGAGGATCTGGTTCTGGCCTGGCGAAAAGCCAAGGTCGACCTCTATTACTCAACCAACCCCTCGTTGTTCGAGATTGTTGAGTATGAATCAGACCTTGAAAACAATCTCGGCTGGTTAGCTGCCCGTATCAACGACACGGATGAAGAGTGGGTCAAAAAGCCGAACTTTCTCGGCAGCTGGATTCTTGCGCCGAAGTCCATCAATAAGCCCAAGAAAGATGACGATAAGCAAAAAGCAGACCCAGATCAAAACGAAACCAGTCTGATATTCGCCGCACCGGCCGAGGAATGGGACAACCTCATCAGCACCCATGACAAGGTCACAGCCGAGTTCCGCCTGATGGCCCGGTGCAGCATGGACTTTCATGTCCTTTCAACGCTGTGGATGATGAAAGTTGGCGATCTTTTTGACGCCAAACTCGGTGACAACGTCTATGGCAGCCGACTACGCCGCAACCGCCACGACGAAATCAACGAACTGGCATTAGGCTCCTTCAAGCCCTACTTGAAGCCCTTCCGCGACTGGCGCGATGGCGCCATCAAGGCGATGCGCACGGCGCTGGATAACAAAAAGAAGGTGCTGGCACTGACCGCAGATGTCAGCAGCTTCTACCATGAGCTGAACCCCGGATTTATGCTTGATGAAGGCTTTCACAAGATTGCCGGTGTTGAGCTCGACGGCAGCCAGGCTAAACTCAATCGCTTGTTCATCACCGCTTTGACCGCCTGGGCAGAAGAAACGCCGCTAGAAAAAGGCCTGCCTGTCGGGCTGCCCGCGTCTGCTGTGGTCGCCAATGCTGCCCTGATTCAGTTGGATCAATTTATTGCGCAACAAGTCGTACCACTTTATTACGGTCGCTATGTGGACGACATCCTGCTGGTGATGGAGAACACCAGCGAGATCAAGGACAGCACCAGCTTCTGGAACTGGGTGCTAAGCCGCGATGGTGGCAAGAAGCTGTTGAAGCAAGACGGCGGCAGCATTCTGTTCCAGCCCCCCTATCTTAGGAAGGAGAATAAGAAAGACCGTATCGCCTTCGAAAACAAAAAAAACAAGCTCTTTGTGCTTGCCGGCAATCCGGGCATCGCACTGATCAATGCGATCAGCCAGCAAATCAGCCAGCGTGCCAGCGAGTGGCGTTCACTACCGGTATTGCCCGAGAACCCCGGCACCATCGCCACCGATCTGCTCAAAGCCACCAACCACGCCGGAGAGCAGGCCGACAATCTGCGCAAGACAGACGCCCTGACACTGCATCGCGCCGGCTTTGCCCTGAACCTGCGTGACTACGAAGCCTTCGAGCGCGACCTGCCACCAGCAGCCTGGCAAGAGCACCGACATGCCTTTCTTGATGCCGTCATCGACCACGTACTAACCCCTGTGACCTATTTTGAACTGGCTCAGTACTTGCCACGCATTATCAGAATGGCAACGGCCTGCGCTGACTTCGAAAAACTGGGCAAGCTACTACATAACCTGAGACTGCTGGCCGAGAATGTTACCGACCAGTGCGAACACAGCATCAAAGCGAGCGACTTGTCCCCAGAGGAAGTTAAGGATCTGCTATCTCGATGGCACATCGCTTTGAGCACCTCTATTACTGACAGCATTGTCAGCGCACTGCCAACCACTGTGAATTCAAAAGAGAGGAGCGACTGGCAGCGACATATATCAACACACTGGACAAGATTGTCAGAATATCTATGGCTGCATACCGGCGCAGAGACAATGCTGCCCGACGATATCGACAAACTACAGAAGTTCCAGGCTAGTTTATTTAGCCACGATCTGGCCCATATTCCCCTAAGGTTCTCCGCCCTGCCTAAGGAAATGGTCAGCCAGCGCGGCATTCCGCACAGAGGCATGCTTACGCCGTCATCCTGGGGAGAACCCCTACACCCGACCGTATCCGTGGCAGTATATGAGTTGCATAGCTGGATCGAATCATCGCTAAAGAATGGCGTTCCGCCCGGCCTTTACTTTGCAACCCGCCCATTCAACCTGAATGAGCTGTACCTGATTATCCCGGCCCCCTTCAGCAGCGACAGCCTGCAGTCACTGCAAACCGTCGTCCAGACCCTTCGCGGCTTCGATATCGATATAGAAAAAATGCCTCGCTGGGACAAACACCAGCACATTCTGGAAATACCAGACGGCGAACCCAAATCCAAACAAACCATCGCCGTCTCAAGCTGGGAAACCCATGACGACAGCTTTGTCGCTGCCGTCATGCGCAAGCCCGACCCAGATAGCCGCCGTCGCTATCAGCGACTCAATCGCTTGATCAATGAACTTATCTCCCGGCCCGACGACGCCGGCTATCTGATCCTGCCGGAACTGGCGATACCACCCCATTGGTTTATGCGCATTGCCGGCAAACTCAACGGACGGCGTATCTCGCTGATCACCGGCGTCGAATACCTGCACGCCACGAAAAAGCGCGTGCATAACCAGATCTGGGCCTCCCTGACCCACGACGGGCTGGGCTTCCCTTCACTAATGCTGTACCGCCAGGACAAACAAACCCCGGCACTGCATGAAGAGCAGGAGCTGTTCCGACTGGCGGGCGCCACTCTCAGGCCTGCCGTGGCATGGCAGACACCGCCGATCATCCAGCACGGTGACTTCCACTTCGCCCTGCTCAACTGCAGCGAACTGACCAACATCCGTTATCGCGCCGAGCTGCGTGGCAAAATCGACGCCCTGTTCGTACCCGAATGGAACAGCGATACCGACACCTTCAACGCATTGGTAGAATCCGCCGCACTGGACATCCACGCCTACATCATCCAGTCCAACAACCGCCAGTACGGCGACAGCCGCATCCGCGCCCCCCATAAGGATCGCTGGAAGCGCGACCTGCTGCGCGTCAAAGGTGGCAACCACGACTACTGCATCACCGGCGAGATCGACGTGCTTGCCCTGCGCCAATTCCAGTCCAGCCACCGCTCGCCCGCCAAAGACTTCAAGCCCGTCCCGGACGGGTTCAATCAAGATATGGCGCCCGCGCGCAAAGTATTACCCAAGGGGAAACAGACATGAGCCAGGAACAGAACAAGGACATGAGCCAGTACTTTTACCGCGCTTCGGCGGCGGATTTTATGAAGATTCCGGGGAGTCCAGTGGCGTATTGGCTTTCAAAAGATGCTCTCAACGCGCTTGATGCCACAATTCCCCTTAGCACTATTAGCAACCCAAGAAAGGGAATGTGCACGCGAGATAACGATTACTTTGTCAGGCTTTGGCATGAAGTCTCCTTAGATAGAATTGGCTTTGAGTGCGATTCGCGTGAATCGGCAAAGCTATCACAGAAAAAGTGGTTTCCTTACCAAAAAGGTGGGGACTTCAGAAATTGGTACGGAAATCATATAAATGTTGTTAACTGGGAAAATGATGGTTACGAGCTACTAAACATGGAGAGCCTTGGCTGGAGTGGAAATTCCACTAATCACAACCTAGAGTATATTTTCAAGCCAGCAATCATTTGGTCAAAAATAACATCCTCCATCCCGAGCTTTCGTGTTTCACCACAAGGTTACTTGTATGATGATGCTGCGGGGCTTTGCGCAGTAAAGAACGAAAAAGACATAAATAACATCATTGGCTTCTTGGTTAGCAAAGTTGGCAGATTCTACATGTCTGTAATCAACCCAACCTTAAACATACAACCGGGAAATATGGCATCAATGCCCTTCATGCAGCTTGAATCTAAAAGCTGGTCTAAGGGATGCGCAGACATATCTCAAAAAGACTGGGATGATTTTGAGATATCATGGGACTACTCCACACTGCCTCTGATACGTAACTCTGATGAACACCATCTGCCGAAAATCTACATAAACCTCCTCACTCAGTGGAGAAAAAGCATCTTGGAGATGAAGTGCTTAGAGGAAGAGAATAATCATTTTTTTATCGAAGCCTACAGCCTCCAAAATGAGCTGACACCAGACGTTCCACTGAAAGAAATCACCCTCACCTGCAACCCCCATTACCGCTATGGCGGGAACCGCAGCGAGGAAGAACTGGAAACCCTGCTCCAGTGCGACACCCTCCGCGAACTGGTGTCGTATGCCATCGGCTGCATGATGGGCCGCTACTCGCTGGACAAGCCTGGCCTAATCCTCGCCAGTCAGGGCGAAACCCTGCAGGACTACCTGTGTCAGATCCCGTCGCCGCGCTTTGCCCCGGATGACGACGCCATCCTGCCGCTGACCGACCAGGAATGGTTCGCTGACGACGCCACCAACCGCTTCCGCGATTTTGTCCGTGTGGTCTGGGGCGATGAGCACTTGCAGGAAAATCTCGACTTCGTTGCCGAGAGCCTGTGCCTGCATGCCATCAAACCAAAGCGTGGCGAAGCGGCGCTCGACACCATCCGTCGTTATCTGAGCACCCAGTTCTTCAAAGATCACCTGCGCACCTACAAAAAGCGCCCCATCTACTGGCTGTTCAGCTCCGGCAAACACAAGGCCTTCGAGTGCCTGGTCTACCTGCACCGCTATAACGAAAGCACATTGGCGCGTATGCGTACTGAGTATGTGATACCTCTCACCGCCAAAATGGCCACCTACGTGCAGAAACTGGAAGCCGATAAAGACGCCAGCACCTCTGCTGCGGAAGTGAAGCGTCTCGAAAAAGAAATCGCTCAACTGCACAAACAACAAGCTGAGCTGAGCGAGTTCGACGAGAAGTTGCGCCACTATGCTGACCAGAGAATAAGCCTGGATCTGGATGATGGCGTAAAGGTCAACTACGGCAAATTTGGTGATTTGCTGGCAGAAGTGAAAGCCGTTACCGGCGAGTCTCCGGAGGTTTTATCATGAAATTGAATAGCCTTAGCGATATTTTCGAGCGCCGCATACTACGCATCCCTGACTATCAGAGGGGTTACGCTTGGAAGGAACACCAGGTTGAGGATTTTTGGGAAGATATTCTTCAACTCGAAAATGATCGCATCCATTACACAGGAGTTATCACTCTTGAGCCTGTGAAGGCAAACCTATATCAGAAATGGGAGAAGGATCTTTGGTTAATAGAAGGTGTTGGATTCAGGCCGTTCTATGTAGTTGACGGGCAGCAGCGACTAACTACGTCGATGATCCTACTGCAAGCCATCTTGGAATCTGTCCCAAAAGATGCCGAGCTGAACTATCAGTCGATTAGTTCTATCCGAAAGCAGTTCATATTCTTTGAGGCTGACAATAAGCTCCAGCAGAGCTTCATATTTGGGTACGAAAAAGATAACCCAAGTGATGAATATATGAAGACCAAGATATTTGGCGAGCACTCTGGCTCAAATCAGTTTTTGGAGACGTTGTATACGAGAAACCTAAGCTTTGCAAAGAATTACTTTAAAGACCGGCTGAAGGATATGTCGGTAGATGAAATTGCTCAGATATATAAGAAGCTTACCCAGAAGTTGAGGTTCAACTTATATGAAATTGACGAAGAAATTGATGTCTTTGTCACTTTTGAAACGATGAATAATCGTGGCAAACCTCTAACGAGCTTGGAGCTTCTGAAGAACAGGCTGATATATCTATCTACGTTATTCAAAAATAACGATGGGCGAGAACAGCTTAGAGTTAACATAAACGATGCATGGAAAACCATGTATGAATATCTAGGAAAGAACCCTGATGTTCCACTAAGTGATAATCTTTTCCTTCGTAATCATTGGACGATGTATTTTAAGTACACGCGAAAAAAAGGTGACGATTACATAAAATTCCTTCTTGATGATAAGTTCAGCGCAAGAAATGTCACGCATCCAAAATCGCCAGATGACGCATTAAGAATCGAAGAAATATCTGATTATGTGCGTAGTTTGCAGCAGTCGATCGTTTATTGGTTCTACATGCATAACCCATATTATGCCCAATCTAATGAGCTTACAGATTCCCAGAAAGTTTGGCTTGATCGGTTGGAGCGCCTCAGTTTTAGGTCGTTTAAACCACTAATCCTTTCGGCTTTTGTTTCCAAGCAAGAACCTAAGAAAATAACAGAATTACTAACATCTGCGGAAAGGTACAACTTCACTCTATTCAATTTAAGCCAGCGGAGAGCAAACACTGGCGACACTGAGTTTTTCAGTATGTCTCGTGATCTGTTGACGGGGGAAAAGACCATCGTTGACGTTTTGGAGACCATTAATAGATGGATAGACAAGTACTATGACCCGGAGAAATTCTTAGCTCACATCGAGGAAAAATACGAGCTAGATAGAGATGGATTCTATCACTGGGATGGAGTCAGATACTTTTTGTTTGAACATGAACAGTGGCTTAGGGAGAAGGGAAGGCAGGCTACCAGTAAATTATCTTGGGACGTTTTGAAATCGAACAAAAAAGATCATGTGACTCTCGAACATATTTTCCCACAGACTCCTGATGAGCCCTATTGGAAAGACCGATTTGGCCACTTGGAGGAGCCGGAACAGCGTTATCTAACCCATTCATTGGGTAATTTGCTTCCACTATCACGTTCAAAGAACTCAGCGCTTCAAAATGATAGCTTCCCCAAGAAGGTCAATAACGGCGATGGAGTAGGTTATTACAACGGTTCAGTGTCAGAAAATGAAGTAGCTCAATGCCCGGATTGGACCCCGACACAAATCCTCAAGCGCGGATTGGATTTGCTGAGCTTTATGGAACAGCGTTGGAGTATTGTATTAGGAGATTATGATTTTAAAGGGCAGTTACTCCATCTTGCAGACATCGACTTTTCTCCTTCGGGAGATCTGTCATGAATCTAAACCAGCTTCGAGAGGGCCTTGAGCAGGCCTTCTACAAAGAGAATCATCGTCTGGTGTTCTGGTATGACCCGGAGCAGTCATTTGTGGATGAGCTACCGTCCCTGTCTCTCTTGGACGTGCAGATCCTAAACATGTCCAATGAATCAGCATTGGGTACCAAGCTCAAATTGGAGCTGGAAGACAAGGCCGGTAAGTACCTCCTGTACTTCCCATTTGCGGAGCCAGATGTAGAAAGAGACTGGTTGCTCGACATCAAGTTGTACTCCAGATGCTTCTACGCCGATCGCTTCTCAATCATCTTCAACGAGCTTGGCTTGCACCTGCAAAGCTTGAGAGAGCACCTGGCCAAGCGAGATAAATTCCTTGCCAGCAAAGCAAGGCTAACGGCACTGCAACGCTATGCTCAGCCGGACTTTGATGAGTCTGACCTCGACATGGCCATGATTGCTTCTGTGGTGAAGGCGGAAAGCTGTGACCTTCCTCATGTGATCCTCGCGCTTGCGGAAGAGACGGTAGCGGATGACCTTGGCCTGGAGGTCAATCCAGTTTCACTCAATGAACTTGAAAAGTACGACTTAATCCCGGCATTGGTAGCTGCACTTCAGTCCGAAATTGGTTACCCGGCTACGGTAGAGGAGTTGAAGGGAGAAGCACAGTTCAAGCTGGGGCATTTCTTTATCCGGTTGCTGGTAACCGGCTTCTGCGAGAGCGTCGGTGATGTTCCCGGCTGGGCTCAAGAATTGGTAATGTCTTCGGCCAGCTCCCGAGCGACGGCCAGAGCACTACTTTCACGCTGGCGAGACAGCTCACGGTATTACAAGGCATTCGATGCCGTGTCCGGATGGGTGGCGATCGCGCTGCGGATCAAAGACAAGATGGGTATATTCGATACCGACCAACTCAGCGATGTTGTCACCTTTGAGGCCGTGGAACAGAAGATTATTGTCGATCTGGCCGTGGCCATTCCTCATGCTCCCAAAGGAGAGTTGGAACGTTTCCGTGCAATGATCGCGTCGCGCCTGGACGGTTATTGGGCTTCCAAGCATAAAGACGACACGACGCGCCGGAAGTACCGCACCGTTTATACCGCATTGCAGGCTGCTATCGACCTCTTCAGCTTGCGTATTCAGCATGATAGCGGATTCCACTTTGAGTCGAGTGAGGCTCTATACAAGGCGTACGAGCGAGACCTATACCGCTTCGATATGGCCTACCGTCATTACTGTGAAGCGTCCCAGCGTGCGCATGTTGAGATACTGAAGAAGCTCGATGACGAAGTGGAGAATTGCTACGCCTACTGGTACATCGACAACCTGGCGAAGAACTGGGGTGACCGCATCGAGGCGGAGCAACGTCTATCTCAGTGGCGCTTTTCTGGAATACCCAATCAGCAGGACTTCTTTCAGGGGCTGGTGAAACCGTTGTTTTCCAAGGCTACAAAGCGCCGGGTTGTGGTCATTATCAGTGATGCCTTCCGCTATGAGGCGGCAGTTGAGCTTCGCGATCGAATCAACAACAAGCGCTACTCTGAAGCTACCCTGTCTTCCCAACTGGGCGTTGTCCCAAGTTATACGACACTGGGGATGGCCTCCCTCTTGCCGCATAAAACGCTGGAGTACCGTGAAACAGCGTCAGATGACGTATTTGTGGATGGACAATCCAGTAAGGGCACAGCGGCAAGAACCAAGATACTCGCAGCGCATGGCGGTCTGGCCGTCACAGCGGAAACCGTCAAGGCCTGGTCGCGTGATGAAGGGCGGGAAGCCCTCAAAGATCAGGAGCTGGTCTATGTCTACCACAATGTAGTGGATGCGCGAGGCGATAGCTCATCAACGGAATCAGAAACCTTCATGGCCGTTGAACACGCCATCGAGGAGTTGACCGAGTTGAGCCGCAAGATACTGATGCACTTCAACACATCGACGGTGCTCATAACGGCAGATCACGGGTTCTTATTCCAGCAAAGTAAGCTTGAGGCTGCCGATCGCTCCTCTCTGGCTGAAAAGCCAACCAATGCCCTGAAGAACAAAAAGCGCTATGTGGTGGGCTTTGGTCTGCCAGACACCAAAGAAGCCTGGAAGGGTTCTACCAAGTCAACAGTCGGAACAGCTTCAGATACGGATTTCTGGGTGCCGAAGGGTGCGAACCGATTCCATTTCGTGGGCGGTTCACGTTTTGTCCACGGTGGGGTTATGCCGCAAGAGATTGTCGTGCCGGTATTGACCGTCAAACAGCTTCGTGGCGAAAAGGCTGAGAAGCGTACCAAGCGAAAGGTAGGGGTCATTTCCACCAAGTCCACCCTGAAGATGGTGAACAACATCCAGAAGTTCGACCTGATGCAGACCGAAGTGGTCAGTGATTTGGTTACGCCGGTCACGGTGTCAGTGGCCATCTATGACGGTGATAGCAAGCTCTCCAGCGAAGAGACGGTGACCTTTGACTGCGCAACCGATTCAGTCGCAGAGCGGGTCAAGCAAGTACGACTCTCACTGTCTGGGACGGACTTCGATCGGAAGAAGGATTACTTCCTGGTGCTCAAGGACAAGGACCTGAATACCGAGATGGAACGCTATAAGGTCACCATCGACCTGGCGTTTACCGATGACTTCTTTTAACCACGATTTGACGATAGAGCGTGCCGAGTATGGAATCCGCTAACGATAAAGAATTAGATCAACTGCTGAATGAGCACTTTGCGGGTCGTGTGGTTCGCAAGGATCTCACCAAGCTCATTAAGGAAGGGGCGAATGTCCCTGTCTATGTGCTCGAATACCTGCTTGGCATGTACTGCGCGTCTGATGATCCAGACATCATCGATCAAGGGCTGAACAACGTCAAAACCGTGCTGGCTGAGAATTACGTTCGCCCTGATGAAGCCGAAAAGGTCAAGTCACTGGTGAAGGAGCGCGGCACCTTTAAGGTCATCGACCGGGTAACCGTGAAACTAAATGAGCGCAAGGATAAGTATGAGGCCTCCTTCAGCAATCTGGGTATCAAGGACGCTGAAATTTCCTCTGGTATCGTCAAAGAGTACGAGAAGCTGCTGGTGGGTGGTATCTGGGTCATTGCCACTTTGAGTTATTACCACGAGGAAGGGCAGACCGGTTCGCCTTTCGGAGTAACGCTGCTCAAGCCAATCCAGATGCCGAACATGAATATGGACGAGCTCTTCCAAGGGAGAGCTGCATTAACTACAGATCAGTGGCGCGAGTGTTTGATACGGTCAGTTGGTATGGAACCAGCGGCATTGGGTGTCGATGTGCAATGGCACATTCTGGCCCGGATGATTCCATTTGTTGAGAACAACTATAACGTCTGTGAGTTGGGTCCACGCGGGACAGGTAAAAGCCATATTTACAAGGAATGCTCCCCCAACAGTATTTTGGTATCTGGTGGCCAAACTACTGTGGCTAACCTGTTCTACAACATGAGTTCACGCCGAATTGGTCTGGTCGGGCTTTGGGACTTGGTTGCCTTCGATGAGGTGGCCGGGATCTCCTTCAAGGACAAAGATGGTGTCCAGATCATGAAGGACTATATGGCTTCTGGTTCCTTTGCCCGTGGCCGTGAACAGATGGAAGCTTCCGCCTCTATGGTGTTTGTAGGCAACATCAACCAGAGCGTTGAGTCCTTAGTGAAAACAAGTCATCTGCTGGCACCATTCCCGGATGCCATGATCGACTCCGCTTTCTTTGACCGTTTCCATGCCTACATCCCAGGCTGGGAAATCCCCAAGATGCGCCCAGAGTTTTTCACCAACCGTTACGGATTGATTGTTGACTACCTGGCAGAGTTCTATCGGGAGATGCGCAAGCGCAGCTTCGCCGATGCTATCGAGAAATACTTCAAGCTGGGGAACAATCTGAATCAGCGTGATGTGATCGCGGTACGCAAGACAGTTTCTGGCCTACTGAAATTGCTATTCCCGCATGGACAGTTCGAGAAAGAGGATGTTCGCCAGTGCCTGGAGTATGCCCTTCAGGTTCGACGCCGGGTGAAGGAACAACTCAAAAAGATTGGTGGTATGGAGTTCTACGATGTCCACTTCAGTTACATCGACAATGACTCGCTGGAAGAGCATTTCGTATCAGTCAAAGAGCAGGGTGGTGGCGGCCTGATTCCCGAAGGCCCTGGTAAGCCCGGATTCCTTCACACCATTGGTCTCAGCAACAAAGGGATGCCTGGCCTGTACCGGCTAGAACTTCAGGTTACCAAGGGCACTGGCAAGCTGGCCACATCCGGGCTATGGAACTCCAGTGCGGCTAAAGAGCAGGTGAAGATTGCCTTTGATTATTTCAAGGCGAACGCATCCAGGATCAGCGGCGGGAGTAAAGTGGGTGAACATGACTTCCATTTGCACGCAGTCGAGCTTCAGAACACGGGGCCATTTAGTCACCTGGCGCTTTCCAGCCTCGTTGCATTTGCGTCAGGCCTCCTTGGTAAGCCTCTTCAGAACCAGATGGTGGTGCTGGGGGATATGAGTCTCGGCGGTTCCGTTACACCGGTAGAAAGCCTTGCTGAGTGCCTCCAAGTCGCTTTTGATGCAGGGGCCAAGAAAGTGGCCTTGCCAATGAGCAGTGCAGCAGACATCCCAACAATTCCGGCTGAGTTGTTTACCAAGTTTCAGACCAGCTTCTACGCCGACCCTGTTGATGCGGTGTTTAAGGCTCTTGGGGTGGATTAATGAAAAGCATCGAAATGAAATCAGGGTTAGAAGGACGTTCATGAAACAGGTTGAAATCGAAAATCAATTACGAGAAGTTGTCAGCAGGCTGATAACCGAGATTGATCTGGCAACGAAGCAAGGAAGGCTTGATGTTAACCTGATTTCTGAAGATGCCTGGATACCTATCCTGAAGGAGGTATACCAGTGTCCGAATCTTGTGAATCTGAATAGAAAACACAAGAACTTTCCCGGCATTGATTTAGGAGATGAGCAGGACCGGGTTGCCTTCCAAGTAACCTCGTCCACAGACATTGAGAAGGTCAAATCGACCTTGGAGCAGTTTAAGAAACGCAATTACAAGAATGCCTTTGACGAGCTCTATATATTCACGCTGCGTTCTAAGCAGAAAAGCTACTCTCAGGATGCTATTGATAACGTCATTGGTGATGAAATACGCTTTGATGTAAAGGAGCACATCATTGATCCTGGCGATATTTTGGCTCAAATAACCGGGTTACGATTGCCAGCACAAGAGAGAATGTTGCAGGAGTTTCGCACGATACTAGGAGATGTTCAAGCATCGGTCAAAGAGTTAAACGCGCCCGAGAATGCTCCGTATATCTTAGTTTCAAATCTCATTGAGGTTACACCTCCAAAGGCATTGTATGTAGCCGAATTGTGCATCGACGAAGAAAGCACAATTGCAGCGGCCAAGCGCGATTTAAACTACAACGGGAGACGCCCTAACAAGCATCTATTGGTGAGACTGGCTTTACAGCTCGCTGGGTTAGATTGTCATGGCTGGGCGATATTTGAGAATCGCATTTTCACGTTCTATGACATGGAGCGTGAGTCGGCTTTCAGATCCATAGTAGACGTTGGAAGTATCGAAGAGCTCACGACGGAAGATATTTCACAACATGAACTCGTTGAATATCAGAATCTATTCAAGTATCTGATGAAGGATACACTCCGGGATCAGCTTCATGCGTTCAATGTAAATTGGAGCAAGCAACAAAATCAATTTTACTTTTTGCCTGATGAAAAAAACTCTGAGCAGAGAAGGGAAGAATGGGTTGGTAAAAAGCTCTCACGAAGAAGAGTTTTTGAAAAGAAGTACCAGACGAAAGACCCAACAAAAGTAGCCTTCTTCAAGCACTTGGCATTTGACATCTCATTTATGGATGTTGACTCACAGTGGTATGCCACCGTTACCCCTAGCTGGTACTACACATGGAATCTGTATAAGCGCAATCGATTCCATGATGATCTTCTCTCAAAGCAGAAGCGTCTTGAGCATAACAATTCCGTCAGGGATCAAGTTAGATTCATCGGGTATTTCCTTGCTAATAGCCGTAACGATAACGATTTGATCTCATTTGGCGAATTGGTCGAATTCCAATGTTTGTCCAACATATCACTCGAAGAAAACGACGAGCTGGAAGAAGTGTTGGAAGAGGAGGAAGCCAATGCAAATTAAGATTCTTGAGGAGCCGAAGCTGGAGTTTGCCAATGGAACACACATCTGTCCAAAAGCAGGCATTGAAACCCTTGGCGTATATGACAAAAACGATGAATTCCGGCAAAGCGAGTTGAGACTGGGAATCGTTGGACGCGGGGAAGGTGTCGATCTGTTAGATCTCTGGATAGCAAAATGCCAAGAAGGAATAGAGGGGAAGGAGTCAAAATATTCCAATCTGTTCAGAGGGTTCGGGGGATTCACGCAGCATCACGGTTTCTATGCAAAATTCCTGTATGGACCGACTCTAACCAGAACAATCCAGAAGTCAGAGCTAAACAAAACGCTGAAAATTCAATCCAGGGAAGAGCGAGTCAAGGTATGTGTTGACCTTTACTTCGATCAAATCCGGTTTCTTGCCGAGCATCGGCCTGTGGATGTCATTATATGCGTTATCCCAAATGATATGTTCGATGCGCTGACCAAGGAGAAGGGAAAGGATGAAGATCCAGAAAACTATGATGGCGACTCGAACGATGACAAATCCAAGAACTCACTAGAGCATAACTTCCGCCGACTACTGAAAGCGAAGACTATGCATTTGGGTAAGCCGCTACAGCTTGTTTTAGAGAAGTCATTGTCCATTGATACCGGTAATAAGGGACAACAGGATGATGCGACGAGAGCGTGGAATTTTTGTACAGCCCTTTACTACAAGGGGAACAAAACAATTCCGTGGCGATTGGTGGAGGAAACACATAAGCCTAAGACTTGCTATGTCGGAATTGGATTTTATAAAAGTCGTGACAATGAGACCGTATCAACCAGTTTGGCGCAGGTCTTTGATGAGTTTGGACATGGCGTAATTCTCAGGGGAGCTCCTGTTCAGTTGGATAAAAGAGACCGCCGACCGTACATGAACGAGGAGCAAGCGTTCGAGTTGTTAATGAACGCTTTAAATGAGTATGACCACGCTTTGATGCAAATGCCTGCACGGATTGTCATTCACAAGTCCAGCAACTTCCGGGAAGAAGAGATACGGGGTTTTACCAGGGCAATAGAAAGCAAGGGTATACGAATGAAAGACTTCGTAACCATTATGGAGTCCAAAGTCCGTCTCTACAGCTACGAACAGTATCCCCCTGTGAGGGGAACATTGCTATCACTGTCGGAAAGCAAGGCCATTCTCTATACAAAAGGTGCGGTCAATTTTTACAAGACCTATCCGGGGATGTATGTTCCGTCTCCACTGGAAATCAGAGCTTTTGAACACGACTCTTCGTTGGAAGATTTATGTGAAGAAGTACTCGGACTGACCAAGATGAACTGGAACAACACGCAATTTGACGGACGGTATCCGATCACACTGGAATGCTCACGGAAAGTTGGTGAAATCATGAAGTATGTTGAGGCTAACGAGAAGCCGCAAGTCAGTTATAGCTTCTACATGTGAGGGAGTCCCATGCCAATTTATGAATTGAGCGACACCGGTATTAAACGCCTACAGAAAACAACCTTTGCTGACCGAGGTATCCGTGAGCGGCAGGATATTCAGCGACTGTTGAGAGACCAGATCGAGATCATTTCCGACCAGACAATGGTGATTGCGGAAGAGTTCGGCGATTGGGATGTAAGCCGGAGGCGGATTGATCTGCTTTGCATCGACAAAGAAGCCAATCTGGTTGTTATTGAGCTGAAGCGCACTGAAGACGGTGGGCATATGGAGCTCCAGGCTATTCGCTATAGTGCGATGATCTCAACTATGACCTTTGACCAGGTTGTTGAGGCCCACAAGTCCTTCCTGACCAGTATCGGATCGGAAGAAGATGCTCAGCAAAGAATCCTTGAGTTCCTCGACTGGGAAGAGCCAGATGAGGACTCTTTTGCACAGGATGTCCGGATCGTTCTGGCATCAGCTGAGTTTTCTAAAGAGCTAACCAGTGCGGTGCTATGGCTTAACGACAAAGGAATTGATATTCGTTGCGTCAAGATGGAGCCCTTCTACGACGGGCAACGAATTCTGTTGGACATTCAGCAGGTTATCCCTTTACCTGAGACCGAACAATTTCAGGTCCAGGTGAGACAGAAGAAGCAGAAAGAGCAGCAATCCAGAACGTCATCTCGCGATTTCTCAAAATTCACTCTCTCGATTGGAGGGCGTGACCACCACGGTCTAAATAAGCGCAATCTTATGTACCAACTGGTTAGTGAAGTCATCCAAGGTGGAGCCAAGCCAGAAGAGGTCGCGGATATTGTTAGCTGGCGAAAAGGGAATCTCTTCGTTTGCTTTGATGGCTCACTCGATGAAGAGCAATTCGCAGAACAGTTAATGACGCTCGATACCGGGGGCAAGCTACCGAAGACCAAGCGTTATTTCTGCAAGCAGGAGGAACTATTTCACATTGACGGTAAGACCTATGCCATGACCAATCAGTGGGGGGTAAGAACGCTGGAGGCAGTGGATCGACTCAGCGAAAAGTACCCTCAGTTTGAAATCGCTATTGAGAGAGAATAGGCGGTTTCGGACTTCAAACATTTGGATGAAATATGGATGTTTCAAAGGGAGCGTAGATATTGAGTCAATTAATACAGTTTCTTTTGGTTCCCGATGGCAGCGCAGCACGCCGGCTTCGCCGATTATTGGCGACACAATCCCCGTGTATGGGAATCGTGGTTGGTACCTGGCCAGAACTGATCGAACAGGCCAAGAGCGCGTATGTCATTGCACCTCAGGTAAGTGACTGGACGTCTCAATTTCATACGGCGTTGGAACAGTTGCCCGATGCGTTCTGGTCCACCAGTTTTGAGGTGGCGCCTCAAGAAGTGGCGGCAGAAGTTGAAACCGCGCTATCCCTGGTTGTGTCTGCTACTCAGCCGGGCATAGCAATAAGTAGTGACGCACTGAATTTAGAGCGGATTGCCGATCGTCCCAGACAGCACCTTGAAGATATCCTGCGTTTGCTGGTTAAGTTGGATGGTCTGCTACCCGACGAGCTACTGGACATACAGCAACTACTTGCTACCGAACCCTCCGAAGCCATACGACAGATCGCGGTTTATTACGTGGAGGGATTTCCGTCGTTGACACGTTGGCAGGGGGCATTGATTGACAAGCTCAACGCGGATTCTGGCAGGGAACCTGACCCGGCATTGACAGGGCTTATCGCGTCACTCTTGCTTGATCCTTCTCCGGCTGCGCCACAGACCAGTCTTGACGCGATACAGCAGCGCCTGTTTGCCGTGCCAGAGGAGACTGCGCCGTTGGATGATACTGTGCAATGGGTAGGCGTCAGGGATTTTCTGGAAGAAGCCGAAGTGGCAGCGGGCATGGCTCAGCAAATGCTGGCCGACACCCCTGGGCTCGCCCCAGCTGACATTGGCTTGCTGTTGCCTGATACCTTTGAGTACTCGCTGGCCGTCAACGATGCGTTTTCAGCGGCGGGTCTCCCGCTTTCCGGTTTGCCTGTGGATCACTGGCAGCGAGATCTGGGGCATGAGGCCCTGTTCCACTTTCTGTACTGCCGGCAAAAGCCTTCACCGGCCATGGCTCTGGCCGTTTGCCTGTCGTCTCCTTTAATGCCCTGGTCGAAAGAGCAGGGTGGCGAATTGGCTCAGGCCGTGATGGATGGCGATTATCAATTGCGCCCATTTTCGGCGACGACACGGGCTGCCCGGCAGATGTTGGAGCTGTTGCGTGAGGGCGATGAGCGTCCCGACACCTTAGCAGCGGCGATTCAGGACTTTGTCGGGTTGCTGGACGGCAGCGAGCAATTGGAATCCCACGTCTATCACGCGAAGGCAACGGCCGACGAGTTGTGTGCGGCATTAACCGGCAAGACGGACATCGACTGGAGCTTACTGCGGCGTCTATCCAGCCCAAAGAACATCAGCACCGGGGAAGCGCCCGATTTCAACCTGGAAGGGATTACCGTATGGCGTGAAGCTCACGAGGCCTGGCGTCCGGTTCGGTTTCTGATGGTGTTGGGGTTCGCTTCTGGGCATTACCCGGTGGCCAGCAGCGATTCCGCGGTATTTGTCTCTGAGGATTTGCTGGCGCTTCGGGACACGCTCGGCTTATCGCTGGCAACACCTGCAGACCAAATGCGGGATCGACGGGCGCGATTTAAACACCAGTTGGCATCTGTTGCCGAGTTCGTCTGTTTCACGATCCCCCGCAGGGATGCCAGTGGCGCATCCCAGTCTCCGTCGGAGTCACTGGTATTCATGGGCCAGTTGTACTGTGGTATCGATGACGGAGAGTCTCTTATTCTGGAGATGGATGTGGCGGCAGACCGCGATCGCATTCGTTTCCTGCCGCAGGCCGGATCACAGCCGCCGCGGCTACCGCGTGCACTTGTCACGGAAGATATACAGTTTGGAAGCGACCTGCTGGCGTTACGTACCGATGCCGAGGGCAACCTTCGGCCCGAGTCTCCCAGTAGCCTGGAGACACTGATGGTGTCCAGGCTGGCCTGGCTGTTACGTCGCATCAATGCGGAGCCCCAGGGCTGGGAGCCGGAGCGGCCCGATGTCATGCTGCTGGGTACGCTCACTCACCAGGTTCTGGAGGAGCTGTTTCAGGCATCGCGCCCGATACCTGACCCGCAGGCCATCAGCGCACAAGTTGAGCCACTGCTGGACGCGGCCATCAGAACCCACGCACCCTTCCTCCGCGCTGCGCAGTGGCAGGTCGAGCGCAGGCATTTGGCCTCTGGCATCACTAAGGCCGCCTTGGCCTGGCGAGACGTGTTGGTGACCCTGAACGCCGAGATTCTCGGTACCGAAGAGTGGCTGGAAGGGCACCTGGAAGGTCTGCCCATTCATGGCCAGGCCGATATATTGTTGGGCCTGCCCGATGGCCGATTACTGGTGGTCGACTACAAACGCTCCAGTGCCAAC
>Ga0265293_10006374_pt1 | contig 18962 bp, 16 predicted proteins | sample Munlanlewell138R_FD_192505 | JGI IMG/M metagenome (GOLD analysis project Ga0265293, IMG submission 192505) | Leachate microbial communities from a municipal landfill in Southern Ontario, Canada - Leachate well 138R | ecosystem: Engineered > Solid waste > Landfill > Unclassified | place: Canada... | reverse complement strand
GAAGCATAATATTTGTTTCTTTTGAAATATAGTTAGCACATAAAGTTGGTAGCCCAATGCCAAGGTTTACAACTGTGTCCTTTTCGAATTCCTGAGCCACTCTTTTTGCAATCATTTCCCTACCCTTAATTTTCCCCACTTATTTACCTCCCTTTGCAATTATATCTACAAATAACCCTGGAGTATGAACCAATTCTGGGTCGATACTTCCGATTGCCACAATTTCATCCACTTCTGCTATAACTAGATCTGCCGCCGTTGCCATCAATGGATTAAAATTTTTAGCTGATTTTCTGTAAATCAAATTCCCTTTTTCATCGGCTTTATGGGCCTTAATCAATGCAACATCTGCTTTTAGTGGTCTTTCTAAAATATATTTTTTTCCCTCCACCTCTATTAATTCCTTGCCCTCCTGTACTATGGTGCCAACACCGGTTGGTGTTAAAATACCGCCTAAACCAAAGCCTTCAGCCCGAATTTTCTCCGCCAAGTTACCCTGAGGAACTAAAACAACCTCTATTTCTCCATTTTGCATCTGCCTTCCCGTCTCTGGATGTCCTCCAATATATGAGACATAAAGCTTTTTTATGGAATGGTTATCTTGCAACTTACCAAGGGATGCCCCCGGAAAGCCTGTATCATTAGCGATTATGGTTAAGTTAACAACTCTATTCTTAACAATCTCATCAATCAATAAATCTGGGCTACCACAACCCAAGAAGCCGCCTACCATCACACTCATCCCATCCTTCACCAATGCAGCAGCCTCTGAAACATCCATGATTTTTGTCATCAAAGAACCCCTTTCTTACATTCGTTGAACAAATCCTAGTATTTTATTTTTTCTCAACTATAAGTTTATTCAAATTTTAAGGTTGATTAGGCCATTAACAACCAACCCTTTTGCTATAGCACTTTTAGGCTATATTCGTATAGTCCTTAATTTTTTATTAATTAAGGTTTGCTTAATATTAAATCTACATATTAGCTGGTAACCAAGTTGCTAGACCAGGGAAAATACTGATAATCAAAAGCATCAACAATAGAAGCAAAAAGTACGGTAGGCAGGACATGATAATATACCCTATGCCTATATCTTTTATACCTGTTTTCCGTACAACACCATGAAGAACAAATAAATTTAAACCAACTGGAGGTGTAATTTGTGCTAACTCAATCATTATCACTAGAAACACGCCAAACCAAATTGGATTAATACCCATTTGAACTATAATAGGCCATAACACCGGCATCGTAAGAAAAATCATAGCATTACCGTCCATCAAACAACCTAGTATAAAATATATCACCACTAGTAAAATTAAAAACCCACTAATAGAAAAATTCTGGGCTACGACCCATGTAGTTAATTCTCTATTAATTCCGGAGACAACCATTAAATAAGATAAAAAAGATGCCCCAACAATAATAAATAAAACCATGCAACTGGTTTTAACAGTATTTTCAAGAGCAGTTTTAAACATTTTGAAATTCAAGGTACGGTAAAAAAGGCAAAGCCCTATGGAAAAAATCGCACCTATCGCCGCTGCCTCGGTAGGTGTCATAACACCAAGATATATGCCACCAAGAATTATCCCAATTAAAAAAATCAAGGGGAACATATCTATAAGTCCCTTAAAACGAATAGACCAGGTAATTTTATCTTCATAATGCGGCGCAAGAGATTTATTTAGTTTTACTCTAATAAAAATAAAAGCCATAAAAATTAAAGCCAAGACTACCCCCGGGATAATACCGGCCATAAAAAGCCTGGCAACAGATTGTTCTGTCAAAACGCCGTAAATAATAAATGGTATACTAGGGGGAATTAAAATACCCAATGTTCCCCCTCCCCCAATTGAGCCGTAAACAAGTTTTCTGTTATAGCCCCTTTTTTCTTGTTCAGGAATAGCAACTGAGCCTATGGCGGCTGCCGTTGCTACACTTGAGCCGGTAATTGCAGCAAAAAATGCACAGGCTACAATATTAGAATGAAGCAAACCCCCCGGTAATTTACCAATCCAAGCCGTAACACCATTATAAAATTTTCCACTTATTCCGCTTCTTAAAATAATTTCACCCATAAATATAAATAGAGGGATTGCTGTTAGTGTAAGAGAGTTAGTATTTTTCCAAATTACATTTCCAATACTATTAAAGGCCACTCCTGATCCTATAACATAAAAACCAATAATTGAGCATGTACCTAAAGCAAAAGCGATCCACTGTCCGGCAAAAAGCAAGGCAAATAAAACAATTAAAAAACTAATAAATAATAATCCCCATTCCAATTTAAAACACCGCCTCTTCGCCAAAATCCTGATCCTCGCCATCATCTTCTTCGTTGCTTAAGATTGATTGCAAAACATTATCTTCTTTAAAAAGAGTTAAAATCGAAGCAATTAAACTTATGCTGATTTGCAATGCCAAAACAAATAAACCTATCACAATAACAGATTGGGGTATCCACATTGGTACTCTTAACATGGAATTAGATGTGGTCTTAAAATTAAACGAGTTTTGAACAAATATAAAACTGTATTTTAGTAAAATTAAGGTATAGGCCAAAGTAACAACATATAAAATAATATCAACAATGTGCTTAAAATAACCGCGCATTTTTGAATATATAAAATCAATACGCAATAAAGCACCAGTACGCATAGCAAAAGTCACCCCAAAAAAGATAAATGCAACCAGTAAATAACCGGAAATTTCATCACTTATCATGATGGAAATATTCATTAAATTGCGTAATACCACATCCAAACCTACTAATATCATCATGCAAATAACGCCAACTCCTGCTAGTAGCGCACCAATTAAAGCCAACTTACCAATTATTTCATTAGTCATTTTTAGTATTTTCAATTTAACACCTCCTGGCAAAAGTCTTGATTGAGTTTGTAATTATATCTGCACAAGAAAATTAATTGTGCTTTATAAAAATTGAAGTCCCGGGTGGGCTTGTAAACACCGCCCACCCACAAGCCTTCAATAAGCCTCAGCAGATACTTTTACTGTCCTATTTGCCTACAGCCTCACGTGCAATAGCTAATGCCTTTCGTACTTCCGGAGATTGTTTTTGTCCCCAACTTTCCCAAAACTCAGCTGCAACCTTATCCTCGTTTATTTGGTCTTCGGCATTTGGATAATAAAGTTCCATTCCTGCATCTTTCATTTTCTCAAAACAACTTTGTTCAATCTCGTCCATCTGTTGTCTGAGTTCAGCTTCACACTTAGCGGCAGCTGCTATCACGATTTCGCGCAAATCCTCCGGCAGTTCAGCTAGTGCTGATTGATTGACTACAATATAGTTACAAGCAATAGATAATGGTTTCATATAGGTCCAATCACATATTTCCTCAAGAACATAATCAGTTATAGATAAACTTGAGGTAACTATTCCATCGATTACTCCTCTTTGGATAGCACTTGGAACTTCATTTAGTGTCATAGAAATTGGACTAATATTGAACTTCGCTAAAAATTCTTGATGCACTGGACTATAGGTACGTATTTTTTTATTTGCCATCTCACTGTAACTGTTAACAGTCTTTCCTTTACCACTTACAACTTGCTGTGGCATATTATAGATGAAAAGAGGTTTAGCATTGTATTTATCAAGCTTATTTTGGAGTGTCGGCCTAAGCGCCTTATCAATAGCTAGAAAATCCTGCTGGTTTTTGTTCAAGAAAGGTAAGCCTGTAATAACTTGCATCTCTGGAATATCCCCGGAAATATAACCTGTATCACAGTCTGCAATTTGAACACTGTTGTTAGCAATAATTTGTAAAGCTTCTGTAGCTGAATAAGGAACTTCACCTTCCGTACGCAAAGTAATTAATAGACGACCATTACTCTTCTCCTTTACATCTGCAATAAAACCATTATAGAATTTTGCATTGGTAGAAGCAGAACTAAAATAGGTGAAAAAATCCCATTTATAAACTTTACTATCTACAACACTTCCATCGCCGGCCTGATCATTTTGTGGAGGGCTAGGGGGACTCTTTGCACAACCCGTTATTGCAAAACATAATAAAACGATACTTAGCAAAAAAACCATGAAAAGTCTTTTTTTCATTTTAATACCACCTCTCTAAATTTAGTTTTGTAATTTAAATTTTACAGTACTGATAACGACTCATTTGTTAAATCCGTAATAAACATTCTAGAAGCATAATGACTAAAAGCTACCTCGGGCTTCGCTTTTTCAATAGCAATTTGTGGGGTAATACCACAGGCCCAAAAGACAAAAACATCTCCTGATAATATTGTTGGTGATGCACCAAAGTCCGGTTTCATAATATCTCTAATGCCAATATCCATTGGTTCACCTATATGCACAGGTGCACCGTGAACATTTGGGAAACGGCTGGTTACCTGTACTGCCTTAGAAACCTGATGAGCAGGTATCGGCCGCATGCTTACAACAAGATTACCACTAAAAGGTCCGGCAGTTAGACAAGGAATATTTGTAAAATAGACAGGATTACCCTGATCAGCAGCATTGTCAAGATAACGACTAGGAATTCCGGCTTTTAACAAAGCATCTTCAAAGGAAAAACTACATCCCAGTAAAAAACTAACCAAATCTTCTCGCCAATATTTTTCAAGATCACGAGGAATATCAATAACTTCACCGTTTTTAAATACACGATACAAAGGTATGTCAAAGCGGAGATCCGCTGACGGAGCAACATACTTTGGCACTGGAGAACCAACATCTGTTACTTCCAGCAACGGGCAAGGCTTTGGGTTGCGCATGCAGAATAACAAAAAATCATAAGCAAGTTTTTCCGGCAAAATAACCAAATTTGCTTGCGCGTAACCCATGCACCAATTACCGGTCGGCCCAATATATTTTCCTTTTCGTATGATCTTCCTAGCCTCATCAGGTTTCAATAACTCTGTAGAAATCATTTTACCCACCCTCTTACTAAAAAGTAGCAGCATTTTTATACTAATACTTTTCAAAATTATCCTGCCAAATAATCGGCTCTTTTAGCTTTACTAGGAATCAGTGGGAGCATCCAGTGCTGCACCTCGAGCATAGTTTACAAAAAAGCTACGGCTAACACCATGAACTTCTGAATATTTAACAATACATGCCAACATGTTGACATAAGATTTAATGTATTTTATATCAACCATATCTATTGCGGGAATTGGCAGTCCCCAGCAACCTTCTACACTGCCGCCTATAACTGCCGCCCTTAACACAATTTCTGTTAACTCAGGAGATTGTAAAATCCCCTCCACTTTACTGACTGCTTCTACTGCTGCCATAAAAGCGTAGCAACCCAACTCCGTAATCGTGGCAATAATTGGGCAATCACAGCTACCAACTGAAATAACATATTCGCCACGGGGTACTATTTTATCAATTTCGGGTTTTGCAAAACCCATTCCTGCTTCATTTCCTAGATCACCAATGGCAATTCCCAGTCCGCCTTGGTTACGCACTGCTTCAAACAAATCATCAACTGGTGCTGCCCAAGGCAATTCAGTCGCTAGTGCGCTATAATATTTTCCATCGGGGCCCTTACCCGGGTGTTCTTCTATTATCATGGCAGAAGGATTCAGCTTTAGTATTTGTTCAATTATTGCATCGGCTTTTTCTCCTTGTGGCATTGGGACTAATGCCACTGAATGATGTACATTTGTCGCCTGTTCAATGTCATAATACACATTTAATTCAGCTGACTTACAAGCCGGTTCTATAGCCCAATAACAGTTTTCTTCAGCAACAATAACAGGTATCGCTCCTAAAACAGTTACCATCCTAGCCAGGAGTGCGGCTGCAACTGGTCCATCAGTCTCAATTTTCATAGACGGTTTAATAAGGAAACCAGTCCCAATAATTACATATGAACCAGGTTTTACTACTTCAAGAAACCGTTTTGCTGCAAATGTAGATAATGGCTCTCCTATACGATCTACCATTACCTCATAGATTGGTTTTAAAATACCTCTAGCATGTAAATCGCATGTCATAAGATTATCAATAGCCTGTCCCAGATGTAATATTCGCTGTTCCTCAAAGGTTCTCATTTCATTTATCCTCCTTAGTAAAATAAATACAAAAACTTGCCTTGTAAAGATCAGTATTTTCAAACACTATTTCTACAAAATATTTAACTAAAAAGCTATTATTGCATACTTGTGAAACAGTAACAAACCTCAAACCCAATGGAGCATCAAACCGAACAATTTATTGATACCTACCACGAGCATTTACTGGCCACACCTGTTCAACAAAACCATTGCGTGTGCAATAAATAATATCATGAAGATTTGCAGTGGTGCAGCAATGGCTTGGTGCTAAACGAAGTACATCGCCAATATTATAGCTTGTTAGTTTTTCTGTTGCATCAATAAGACAATGCTCCTCGTGGAAGATTAATTTTGCCGTGGGGTCCTCAATTAATATTGGTAAACCCTGATCGTAAGGAGTAGCCTTCTTTCCGCAATCAATTACTATCCTTTTATTTGGTTTGTTAATGCTACAAATCGTACTAGGTAAATACATAGCCTCCTTAAATGGGAAATTATCATTATCCCTATAATATGCTGTCTCCATTACAATGTAAGAACCCGGTTGAATTTCCGTAATTCCTTCCATATGAATCGAAATAGCACAGGTACCAGTAGATGAACATGATACTATCTCAACTGGTACACCAACGGCTTCAATTGCCTTTCGCACCTCTACCGCAAAGGCAACCCCCCCAATATCTCCGGTGCCATCACATTTTGCAGCCTTTTCCCTGTCCGACATGCCACGAAAAGCACCCTCGTAAGCTTGTATGCCTTTGAAGGTTAAATTAGAAAGGCTACAAATGTGGGAAGTTAAGCTAACTGCTTCTTCAATGCTCCTAACACCGGAACGATTAAGACCTGTATCCACTTCAATAACAACCGGCACTACTAGACCTAATTCTTTCGCTACCTTGTTTATTTCTTCTGCATTTTTTTTATCATCTACAGCTGTAATCACTTCCGAGTACCTGTTTAGGCCACACAAAACACGAATTTTTGCTTCACCAATTGTTTGATTCGTTAACAAAATGCTCCCAATCCCTGAATGCGCTAGCACCTCGGCTTCGCCTAACTTTGCACAAGAAATCCCGATAGCACCATTTTTCATTTGAATGTGCGCCACTGCCGTAGATTTGTGTGCCTTAAAATGTGGGCGCAAATTACAGTTAGTTCCCGCCAGCAAACCCTTCATCGCTTGGATGTTGTAATCAAAAATATCCAAATCAACACAAAGGCAAGGTGTCGGAAGCTCGGAATAATGTTTCCCAACGGCAAATTCACTTATTGGTAGATTCATCTTTTTACCAACCCCCTTTTTTAATATTACCTGTTTTCTTTTCCTTACGAAAAATAAACTACTTACCTACAACCCATTTGATCACCTCCTAGGACCATTCTATTTAAGGGCCACAAAATCATTTCCTCGCCCATTTACAATTTCATTATCATAACCAGTAAAACAAGTTTACACTCTAAATGTGAATGAACTTTCGCTATTGAATCGCTATTTCTCTAAGAAATACTTTAAAACCTGTGAAAAATATTTCGCAGGCATGTGAAATTTGTTTCGTTTTTTAAAATTAGCAAATAAAAAGGTTTGATTGAGTACTAATCGTGACATACTAATGCAACTCATTTAAAAATTAATCTAATTAAAAAAAAGCAGGAAAAGTAGTGCAATTACTCGAATTTTATATTATCTGAACAGGTAGCAGTATTTAAGTTAAGGGAGGGAATTCTTTGGCTCAAGATGCGGTTTCTATCAAAGGAACAAAACAGGGCCTAGTCATTATTCTTAACCCCGGATATAGTTTTGAAGAGCTTAAAAATGATCTTCTGGAAAAGATTGTTTCCGCCAGGGGCTTTTTCACAGGGGCAGAATTTACCTTTATGCCTTCTAGAATCACATCAGCGGAATCGCGAATATTGGAGGAAATCTGTCAGGAACACGGTTTGATTCCTAATAACGAAATTAAATTTCCCGGAGATAGTGACTCAAAACCTAAAATAGAACAACCTGTCCTTGGTCAACCTTTTGAAACTCAGCTTCCTTCTGATGCTAGCAATTGCCTTTTATTGGAACATGGTATCAGATCCGGGCAAACGGTACAATATGATGGACACATAACTGTTTTAGGGGATGTTAATGCCGGGGGGGAATTAATTGCAAGTGGCAACATCTTGGTGATGGGAGCCTTAAGGGGTATTGCCCATGCTGGAGTTTTGGGGGATGAAAAATCCGTGATTGTAGCCCACAGGATGAAGGCCAAACAGCTGAGAATAAGCAAGGTTGTGGGGAGATCTGCCGGTGAAAGCAATTCACATAATTACCCGGAGATTGCCCGCATGGTAGATGGCAGGATTTTAATTGAACCTTATACCACGGGAACCATTGGACCAAGCAAGAAAAAAGCCCTTTTTTAAGGGCTTTTTTAACGAACTTTTAAATTGGATGGTAGGGCACCGTTCCCGCCTGCGGCCCTTCCTGGGCTATCTGAAAGTCCACCTTCACCTTCCCCGCCAACCTTTCTTCCAAAAACTTTTTAGCTACCGTAGGAAATAAGACATAGGATAAGACATCCTCTTCCCTTTCCATATAAACGGCAATTTCTGATTGGGCTTGGGCCAATTGAGGCTCAATGAAATTAGCCGGTCTTTCGGTAATAGGTTCTTCCACACCGATAATTTTTGCTTTAATTTCTTTGGTAATGGGTGCCGGTGATTGACCGTAAAGACCCCTTACATAATTTTTGGTTTCGTTGCTGATCATTTTATACCTTTCACCGGACAGCACATTTAAAACAGCTTGGGTGCCGACAATTTGGCTGGTTGGCGTAACTAAAGGAGGGTAGCCTAAATCTTCTCTAACCCTTGGCACTTCATCCAAAACCGTAGGCAGCTTATCTAGGGCATTTTGCTGGGCCAGCTGGGACATAAAATTAGAAATCATCCCTCCGGGGATCTGATATTGCAGGACATTAGTATCCACAATATTAGCCGAAACATCAAAGTCTTTGTATTTTTTTCTGACATCAGAAAAATAAGCCGCTATTTCCGATAAAGCTGCCAGCTCCAAATCCGGAGAATATTCCGCACCTTGCATGGCAGCCACCATACTTTCCGTTGCTGGCTGAGAGGTTCCTAAGGCCAGGGAAGAAATACAAGTGTCTATTACATCTACCCCGGCTTCAGCAGCTTTAAAATAGGTCATAGCGGCCATTCCGCTGGTATAGTGGCTGTGTAGCTGGATAGGTAAACCCACTTGAGATTTTAAAGCCAAAATCAATTCTTCGGCGGGATAAGGGGCCAAAAGTCCTGCCATATCCTTGATGCAAATAGAATCAGCTCCCATTTCCTTTAGCTGGATTCCCTTTGTGACATAATATTCGGTATTGTGAACGGGACTTATGGTATAGGAAATTGCACCCTGTACATGGGCACCGCTCGCCTTAGCCACTTCCATAGCCTTTTCCAGGTTTCTTAAATCGTTTAATGCATCAAAAATTCTTATAATATCAATACCATGTTCCACAGCTTTCTTTACAAATGCTTCAACTACATCATCTGCATAATGCTTATAACCCAAAATATTTTGTCCCCTTAAAAGCATTTGTAAGGGCGTATTGGGAATGGCTTCTTTTAGCAAATCCAGTCTATCCCAAGGATCTTCATTTAAATAGCGCATACAGGTGTCAAAAGTGGCCCCACCCCAAACCTCTAAAGAATGAAAACCTATCGAATCCAGTTTTTTAGCGATGGGAAGCATATCTTCAATCTTCATTCTTGTGGCCAACAAAGACTGGTGGGCATCCCTTAAGGTTGTATCTGTAAGTCCAACTTTTTTTATTCCCATTAACAATTCCCCCTTCTCCAAAACATAGACATTTTAAAGCCATTACAAAACTTTTGTAACACCTTTGTAAACCAACCCGTTGGACCCATCTATGGTAAAAACATCCCCGTCTTCTACTACCTCCATAACATTGGGAATACCTACCACAATCGGTATGCCGAGGTTAAGTGCCACCACCGCCCCATGGGAAGTCAACCCGCCCTCCATGGTAATTAATGCACCCGCCTTTTTCATAGCCGGCATATAATGTTTATCTGTACCGTAAGCCACCAAAATATCACCTTCGGTAACCTTTGCTATGGCATCCTGGGCAGTTTTACATAAACGAGCGGTTCCCGTAACCACAGACCTTCCAATGCCCTGTCCCTGGGCCACCACATTTCCCACCACATGTACCTTTAGCAGGTTAGTAGTTCCCGGAATTCCCACCGGAATGCCTGCCGTAATTACCACTAAATCCCCCAAGGAAATTATGTCGGCCTCAAGGGCAGCCTGTACCCCCGTTGTAATAATGGCATCGGTACCTTCGGTTTTTTGTGTTTTAATTGGTATTATACCCCAGACAAGCAATAGCTGTCTACAGACTACTTCACTGGGGCTGACTGCCACAATAGGGGCTGCCGGACGATGCCTTGCAACCATCCTGGCAGTTGAGCCGGATGTTGTAGGCGTAATTATAGCGGTGGCCCCCAATTCCTGAGCCACTGCAAAGGTTGCATGCCCGATGGCACCGGTAATACTTTTACCAGCCAGACCACTTATTTTTGATCCTTCCTCGCCGGTAAAGATAGTTTTTTCGGTTTTTTCAGCAATTCTGGCCATAGTGGCAACCGCTTCAACAGGATACTTGCCTACAGCGGTTTCTCCGGATAACATAACCGCATCCGTTCCATCTATAATGGCATTGGCTACATCACTGGCTTCCGCCCTGGTGGGCCGCGGATTTCGTATCATAGAATCCAACATTTGGGTTGCGGTTATCACCGGTTTGCCCAAAAGATTACATTGGGTAATAATCCTTTTTTGCACCAAAGGTACTTCTTCTGCGGGTATTTCTACACCCAAATCCCCCCTAGCTACCATAACACCATCTGCCACTTCCAATATTTCTTCTATATTATCCACCGCTGCCTGGGTTTCTATTTTGGCTATAATTTGGAGAGGTGAATTATGCTTTTCTAAAACTTTTTTTATTTCCAAAATATCTGCCGCCGTTCTGACAAAAGAAGCTGCCACAAAATCCAGCTTATTCTCAATAGCAAACAAAATATCTTGAAGATCCTTTTCGGTAATGGAAGGTAAATTAATATGTACCCCCGGCACATTTACTCCCTTTTTACCGGAAAGTTCACCACCATTTTCGATTAAGCAGGTAATTTCCGCACCCTTGATTTCAACAACCTCTAAACCAATCAACCCATCATCCAAAGATAAACGATCACCGGGCCTTAGATCCTCAGGTAAACCTGCATAGCTAACGGATATCCTTTCTGTATTTCCCATGACAGTATCGGTTGTAAGAACAATTTTCCGACCGGTTTCCAAGTTAATACTGCCCTCGATCTCACCAAGGCGTATCTCCGGTCCCTTGGTATCCAATAAGGCCGCTAACGGATATCCTAACAAAGATGCAGCCTGTCTGGCTGTAGTTAATTGTTTTAAATGATCCTGATGGTTGCCATGGGAAAAATTCAACCGGGCCACATTCATTCCAGCAACAAGCATCTTTTGCAAAATTTCCACATCGCCGCAGGCCGGTCCCATAGTGCAAACAATTTTTGTGTGCCTCACCCAAAAACCTCCTATTTTGGTTCTTATATTTACATAGATAAAATATCGGCCAGTCGGTACATTTCCCGGTCAATATTTTTTTTCCGGCTAAGGGCTGCTTCTAGGCTAATATCAATAATTTGACACCCTACCATGCCCACCATTCTCCCACTTTTACCTTCCGCCAATAATTCCATGGCTCTGCCACCCAAGCGGCTTGCCAAAACCCGATCAAAAGCCGATGGGGTACCACCCCGTTGAATATGCCCCAAGATAGTTACCCTTGTTTCCAAACCCACTTGCTCTTCTACGATTTTACTAATATCAAAGGCGCTGCCGGAGCCTTCAGCCACTAAAATAATATTATGTTTCTTCCCCCTTTTGCAGCCTCTGATGATTTTCTCAACTACCATCTCCATCGTAATCGGCTTTTCTGGTAAAAAAAGAGATTCCGCACCACCCGCCAAGCCTGCCATCAGGGCAATCTGTCCCGAATGCCTGCCCATAACCTCCAGGACAAAAATACGCTCGTGGGAAGTAGCAGTATCCCTTATCTTATTAATTGCATCAATGACAGTATTTACGGCGGTATCAAAACCTATACTATAATCTGTAGTAGAGATATCATTGTCTATGGTGGCTGGAATACCTATGGTTGGCAAACCCAAACCTGTTAATGCTTCTGCCCCCTGCAAGGATCCATTGCCACCAATAACCACTAAGCCTTCAATTCCTTCTTCTTTTACATTAGCCAGAGCTTTTAATTTACCTGTTTCAGCCAAAAATCCTTCCGCACGAGCGGTATGCAAAATAGTGCCGCCTCGGTGGATGATATCCGCCACAGAGCTGACTGTAAGAGGTGAAAAATCCTTTTCCATCATTCCCAGGTAGCCCCTTCTTATTCCCACTACTTCTATTGAAAGGTAGGAACCCATTCTAACCACAGCCCTGATTGCGGCATTCATACCCGGGGCATCTCCCCCGCTTGTCAGCAATCCAATTTTTTTTATCAAATTGATGTCCCCTTTTAAACCGATAGTAGTTTACTAATTATTTGCGAAGCTTCTTCGGCCTCGGACTCTAATACTAGAATTTCTACGGGACCGTTTTGGCAATCGTTCGAGGTGTCCGTTGTTCGCAACACAGCTAATAAGCCTTCTTTAATTAAGGCTTCCTTTAATTCTTCGGCAAAACAACGATTTGACATAATATAAACAACAGTCCACATTGTCAAGACCCCTTTGCGGAAATAGTTAATTACCGGCTTCCATGGCACCATGCTTTGACAATATTTCGGCCCTACCACGTATTTTTACTGCCGAGGTATGCTCTGTAAATTGAACTATCATCACTTCCCCTTTATCCAGCTTCTCGGTATGATGAAACTTGGTGTCCTTCCCTCTGGTCAATCCAATAATGGTAACCCCGTTTTCCAGGGCTTTAATCATTATGTACTCACCTACTATGGGATTCAACTCCATTTTTATTCCTCCTTAACATTTTTTTCAGCCAACACCTTCAGCTTAAGGGCCTCCTCAACTTGAATCGGAACCAAACCTGTTACAGCCCCATCTAAGACAGCTACCTGCTTAATAATGCTTGAGCTTAAAAAAGAATATTTACTTGCAGCCATTAAGAATATCGTCTCAATACCAGATTCCAACCTTTTATTCATCATTGCTAATTGAAATTCATATTCAAAATCTGAGACGGCTCTTAGCCCCCTGATAATTGCCCGAGCCTTTTGCGTTTTTACAAAATCTACAAGCAAACCTTCAAAGGCTTCCACCCTAATACAGGGGAAGGCTTTACAGGCTTCTTTGGCCAGCTCGATCCTTTCTTCAAAACTAAAGAGATTGTTTTTGTAATTATCTTTAGCAATCGCCACTATTACCTCATCAAATAAACAAATGGCCCTTTCCAAAATATCCACATGACCGTTGGTAATTGGATCAAAGGTACCCGGATAAACCCCAATTCTCAACCCGTTCACTCCCTCTTTAAGACATGATTATATTTAATTTCAACCTAGTCTTGCATAATCCTTCAATCCGGAACATTTTAAGCTAAAATCACCTTATATTCTGCCGGTTGAATACCCATTTATGATTTTTTCAAAAGGCAAATTTGGTCCTCGCCAAAAATATTTTCCAACTGCTGGTATAGTTCCGGACAAACACGGACCCAGGATTCCTTATTAAGGTCCAGCCTTTTATTTTGTTCGGGAAAAACGATGGTAAGGGGAGTATCCCCCGGGAAGGCTTTTACAATGGACTGCATCTTTATCAAACCATCCCGCTGTTGATTGGTCACCTTCAATTCCAAAAATTGCTCCGGCTGTTTTTCCAGGGTTAAAAGCTCAATATTTTCCGCAAAAACCTTGCGTTCATCTTCATTTTTGACTAACCGACCCCCTAGGTAGATCACACGATCATTTTCTAAGATATTGGTAAATTGCAGATATTTTTGTGGAAACACCAATACTTCAATGGTTCCGGTGGTGTCTTCTAAGTTAAAATAGGCCATGCTGCTGCCTTTTCGGGTAATTGTTCTTCTGAGACCGGTGATGATACCGCCCAATCTAATAAAAACCCCATCCTGTGCTTCTTCTGTTTCAATTATAGGACAAACCCCCCGGGCCTTTAACTGCCATTGGTAGTCGTTAATAGGATGCCCGGTAACATAAAAACCCAGGGTTTCTTTTTCCATTGCCAATAGCCTGGGTAAAGGAAACTCAGACAAGTTTGGTACCGGAGTGCTGAAATCTTCCCTCTGCCAACTGTCTGTGCCTTCAAAATCAAAAAGAGAAACCTGTCCCCGCAATTGATCCTCCTGTATTCTTTGCCCCCTGGTCATAGCTTGATCCAGCATGGCTAAATATTGAGAACGTTTTAAACCTAAGGAGCTAAAGGCTCCTCCGCTGATTAAACTTTCAATTACTCTTTTATTTACTGTTCGCAAATCAACTCTTTCGCAAAAATTATCAAAGGATTGATAGCTTGCTTCTTTCCTAGACAAAATAATTGATTCAATGGCACCTATACCCACATTTTTGACCGCGGCAAGACCAAATCTGATTCTACCTTCCAAAGCAGTAAAGTTTGTTTGGCTTTCATTTACATCTGGGGGCAGCACCTCAATACCCAGCCTTTTGCATTCTTCAATATAAAGAGTAACTTTATCAGTGTTGGCTACTACACTGGAAAGCAAGGCGGCCATATAGTGCACCGGGTAGTGAGCTTTTAAGTAAGCGGTTTGATAGGCCAACAAGGCATAAGCTGCACTGTGGGATTTATTGAATCCGTAACCGGCAAAATACGCAATTAGATCGAAGGTTTCTTCCGCAATTTTTGCATCAACCTTATTGCTTTTAGCACCTTCAATAAAGTTTTCCCTTTGGGCAGCAATAACCTCGGGCTTTTTTTTGCCCATTGCGCGGCGTAATAAATCCGCTTGGCCCAGGGTGAATCCCGCTAACTCGTTAGCAATGAGCATTACCTGTTCTTGATACAAAATAACTCCGTAAGTGTCTTCCAAAATAGGCTTTAGAGTAGGGTGGGCATATTGCACCTTCTTTTTGCCATGTCTTCGATCTACAAAATCATCCACCATCCCGCTACCTAAGGGTCCGGGACGATAAAGGGCCACCAAGGCAATAATATCTTCAAATCGCTCGGGTTTAAGGTTTTTTAAAATGGCCTTCATCCCCGAGCTTTCCAACTGAAAAACACCATTAGTTTCACCTTTAGAAAGCAAGTCAAAGGTCCCCAGATCATCTAAAGGAATTTTGCCCATATCCAAATCAACTCCATGGGATTCCCTAACAAGGTTGACGGTATCACCAATTACGGTTAGAGTTCTTAACCCCAATAAATCCATTTTCAGCAAACCGATTTCTTCCACGGTTTGCATGGGAAACTGGGTGGCAATTATATCCTCCGTTGTTTTTTGCAGTGGTAAATACTCAACCAAAGGCTTCTTTGCAATCACAATCCCTGCCGCATGGGTAGAAGCATGCCTAGGCATACCTTCCAATGCTTTAGCCGCCTCAATCAAACTTTGATGTCTGTCATCCAAAGAAGCTTCTTCCCTAAATTCGGGACTGATTTCCAAAGCCCTTTCCAAGGATATCCCTAATTCATTGGGAACCAGCTTCGCCAGCTTGTCTACTTCCGAAAGGGGAACATTCATAGCACGACCCACATCCCTGATAGCCGCCTTTGCAGCCATCGTACCGAAGGTGACAATCTGGGCCACATGGTCACTGCCATACTTTTGGGAAAGATATTCGATGACCTCCCCCCTTCTTTCAAAACAAAAATCCGTGTCTATATCGGGCATGCTGACCCGTTCGGGATTTAGGAAACGCTCGAACAATAAATCATATTTTAGGGGATCAATATCTGTAATCGCTAAACAATAAGCAACTAAGCTACCCGCCGCAGAGCCCCGCCCTGGCCCGACAAATATGCCTTTATCTTTAGCAAAATGAATCATATCCCAAACAATTAAAAAATAACCAGAAAAGCCCATTTGCTTAATAATTCCCAATTCATAGTTTAAGCGATCTTCAATTTCCGAAGTAATTTGCGTGTAACGGTTTTTGGCCCCCTGGTTACAGAGATATACTAAATAAGAATCAATATCATAACCTTCCGGTACTTGGTAATCGGGTAGGTGAAGCTCCCCAAAATCAAGCTTTAAATTACATTTTTCAGCTATTATTAGGGTGTTTTCAACAGCCTCCGGATTGTCTATAAAAAGTTCAGCCATTTCTTCTTTGGATTTTAGGTAAAATTCCTCACCTTGGAAACGCATGCGATTTTCGTCTTCTAGGTTTTTACCGGTTTGAATACAGAGCAAAACCTCATGATGAAAGGCATCCGCCCTTTTAATATAATGCACATCATTAGTCGCTACCAAGGGTATCTCCAATTCTTTCGATAAGCGTTCCAAATCGGCATTTACTACTAATTGCTCCCGGATACCATGATTCTGCATTTCCAGGTAGAAATTACCCTCCCCATAAATCTCCAAAAAACGTTCCGCCACTTTTTTTGCTTCCTCATATTGATTTGCTAAAATTAATTCGGGAATTTCCCCGGCCAGACATGCGCTTAGGGCAATAATTCCCTCATTGTATTTTTGCAGCAGTTCCCAATCTACCCGAGGTTTATAGTAAAAACCTTCTATGCTTGCCAGGCTGACTAACTTTAACAAATTTTGATAGCCCTTCTGGTTTTTGGCCAATAAAACTAAGTGATACAGATTGGAATCCTTTTGGGAATCCCGATCATGTCTGGTGCGGGCGGCACAATATACTTCACAGCCTATAATGGGTTTAACCCTTTGCTTGACACACTCCTTGTAAAATTCAATGATGCCATACATGGTACCGTGGTCGGTAATTGCCAAAGATGTCATCCCCAACTCTTTAGCTGTCGCAACCAAGGATTTAATGCGGCAGGCACCATCCAAAAGACTATATTCTGTATGCACATGTAAATGAGCAAAATCTTTCCCCATGCTTCATCCTCCCCGACATAGACAATCAAGCTAAATGCATAATCAATCTTAATGTCATTCGACAAAAACCTCTTTGTAACCTCCATTTTAATTAAAAATGTCCGGCCGCTAAAAAAACATCTTGTCTCTAGCCTTTTCTTCTCAGAGTAAGGTCTTTTTTATGTCCTTGCCGAGCAGTATCTTTCAGGAATGGTTGCCCCTCAACGGTAACCATAAAGCCGGAGCCAATTTTTTCTTCCACTAGGTCCTTTGTTTTCAGTTCCTTTAGTAGTTCCTTCCTTTTCAAATTAATTTTCACCCTTTCAATTGCTATATTCAAAATTTTCGGGGAGGTACTTTTAGTTTAACCCTATAAATCGTGAACTATGAAGATATTTTCCTGCCACCTTCCTTATTGACAAATCTGTCTAACAGGAATAGACTGTGGTTGTCTAGCAATATACGACGGGAGGTTTTTTTATGAACCCTTATAAACCAGGTGAGATGGAAGAACGATTTGCACAAATGATTTGGCAGCATGAGCCCGTTAGCTCACGTACCCTTACGGAGTTATGTGCTGAAGCTTTCAATTGGAAACGCACCACTACCTACACCATGCTCAGGAGATTGTGTGATCGGGGGCTGTTTCAAAATATAAACGGTACAGTAACCTCACTTATGTCCGAAGCCGATTTTAGAGCCGGGCAGGGAGAGCAATTCCTAAATGAAACTTTTGAGGGCTCTTTGCCCCAGTTCTTTGCCGCCTTTACCCGACGCAATAAATTGAGCAAAAAAGAAATCCATGAAATACAAAGGCTGATTGATGAGCACAAGGAGGGTTAGTAATGGCTGAAAACATATTTTTGCAGATTCTTAATCTGAGCTTTACTGCCAGCTTTGTAATAATCTTTGTACTGCTTGCAAGGCTCTTTTTGAAAAAGTCACCCAAGATTCTATCCTATGCCCTTTGGGGAGTTGTCCTGTTTCGTCTGATATGTCCCCTAAGCTTTGAAAGCATGTTCAGCCTGTTACCCGTAAAACCAAACCCAATACCCCTGGATATTGTCTATGAGGCATTTCCGACCATAGACACAGGCATTCCTGCCATCAACCAGACTGTCAATCAATCCCTACCGGCCGCCACGGCCACAGCCAGTATAAATCCTCTGCAAATTTGGACCTTTATTGGTTCTACGGTTTGGCTAATGGGTATTGCTGTTTTACTGATTTACAGCATTGTTTCTCTCGCAAAACTGCGCAGACGCCTGAAGAATGCCGTTCACGACAAAGATAATATCTACCTTGCAAAGCAATTAGACACACCTTTTGTGATGGGTATTATTCGCCCTAAAATTTATCTGCCTACATCCCTAAAAGAGGAGGAAAAAAGGTATATCCTGCTCCATGAACAAATGCACATCAGACGGTTTGATCATATAGTGAAGATAGTATCCTTTTTTGTCTTATGCCTGCACTGGTTTAACCCTCTCGTTTGGATAGCATTCTTTGTCAGCGGCAAGGACATGGAAATGTCCTGTGATGAAGCTGTTATCAAAGAGCTAGGCAGTGATGTAAAAAAAGAATATTCATCTTCGCTTTTGACTCTCGCCACGGGAAGACGTATCGTTGGCGGCAGCCCTCTTGCCTTTGGTGAGGGTAGCACTAAAGGCAGAATTAAAAATGTACTGAATTACAAAAAACCTAAGTTTTGGGTAATCTTAATAACTGCACTAATTTGTGTTATAGCTGTATTTTGTCTTGTGAGTAACCCAGAATCAAAAGTTCCGCC
>Ga0265293_10006373_pt1 | contig 18964 bp, 21 predicted proteins | sample Munlanlewell138R_FD_192505 | JGI IMG/M metagenome (GOLD analysis project Ga0265293, IMG submission 192505) | Leachate microbial communities from a municipal landfill in Southern Ontario, Canada - Leachate well 138R | ecosystem: Engineered > Solid waste > Landfill > Unclassified | place: Canada... | reverse complement strand
TGATGAATAATACCATGTGCTAACTCTTTAGGAATGCTTCTTAAAGCCATTTTAAGAGCTTTAATATTGCTTTGAACTCTCATATTATCATCAACATTATAACCCAATATTTCTCGCGTATAAACATGGTTGTGCCCTAAAATGAGTACTCTTTTTATTATGACAGAAAATATAGGAGCAGGCTTATTTATCCAACATGGATTTGCTACAATTATAGCAGCAAAATCTATCGGAAAAGATTGTTGGATTAATCAACAAGTAACAATTGGTTATTCAAACGCTACAGACAGTCCAACATTAGGAGATAATGTAGTAATTAATGCAGGTGCAAAAATTATAGGAAAAGTACACATGGGAAATTGTTCTAAAGCTGGTGCTAATGCTGTTATAGTAAAAGACGTTCCAGAAAATTGTACTGTTGTAGGAGTTCCTGCTTATATTATTAAAAGAAATGGAATAAAGGTAAAAGAAAACTTATAACTGCCACTAATAAGCGGCTTAGCACAAGGTGGATAAAGTGCTTCGATTGAACATTTTCGTAAAGAAAAAAGTATTGTCTTTGCTTTAATGTTTGTCGGTAAAATCCGCCCTGCGTCAAGCCGCTAAAACATTAACGGTAATGCAAAAAAAACAATGACAAAATACAACATTTTTACGTTACTATTCTGTTTTACTTTTTTGAGTTGTAATGCCCAAACAAGTGAAAGAGAAAATGTAGTGGCAACACCAAACAATAGTACAAATAAGAACATAGCTCAAATAGCTCAATTTGACGCCACAACTAATACAATTCATATTTTTGTTGCCTTATGCGACAACAAATATCAAGGTATCGTTCCTGTTCCAGCAAAAATTGGTAACGGACAAGACCCCAATAATAATTTATATTGGGGATGTGGTTTTGGAATACGAACATATTTCAAAAATAGTAAAGAATGGAAATTAATTAAAACTCAAAAGTTAGATTCTATTAGACTTGAAAGACTGATTTTTAAGCATATAACAAAAAATTACTATGTAGTTGCAGACGCTTATGACGGACAGTATATAAAGCAATGCACAAAGGATTTTCTTAGAAGTAGTGCGGGGCAACTAAAAGACACACTACATATCAATAATACAATAATAGGAATTGCAGGTAACTCAAAGTTAGTAGCCTATATCGGACATGACGGGCTTATGGATTTTCAATTAACAGAAACATATCAAAATACTGATAACAAGAAGAGAGATGTAATTATTCTTGCTTGTTACAGCAAAAGATTTTTTTCTCCTCATTTAAAATCAACCAATATAAATCCGCTTGTATGGACAACAGGACTTATGTGTCCAGAAGCATACACAATACATGATGCAATTACAGGCTATCTGAACAACGAAACAAATGAGCAAGTCAGGACAAGAGCAGCTTTAGCATATTCTAAATACCAAAAGTGTAGTGAGAAAGCTGCAAGAAACTTGTTAGTGACAGGATGGTAAAATGCACTACTGCTAACACATATTTCAACGATAAAATAATAAAAAAAACAATTTGATGATTTGTGCTGTATCGTTGTAAGCACCAAAAAAAAATGGACAGGTTAAATTAATTCTTCAATTCCAAAGTCATTATATTTGTAAATAATATGAACAAAGAAACCACCATAAAAATATTTGAGCAAAAGCAAGTTCGAATCCATTGGGACGAAGAACAGGAAAAAAAGGAAAAGACGAACCTAAACAAATAGACAAGAAAAAATCGAAAGATAAATAAAATAATTTATGCAAAGAATTTCACCAAAATGGATTGACAAATTAGAAGAAAACGAAGTGTTTGTTTTTGGTAGTAACCTTAAAGGATTGCATGTTAGTGGTGCGGCAGCAGTAGCAAGAAAATGGGGTGCTATTTGGGGTGAAGGCATAGGTTTACATGGACAAACTTATGCTATTCCAACAATGCAAGGCGGTGTGGATACTATTAAACCTTACGTAGATGAATTTTTGTCTTTCGCAAAATCAAATCCTAATCTAAAGTTTTTAGTAACTGAAATTGGTTGTGGCACCGCAGGTTTTAAAGTCGAAGAAATTGCACCATTATTTAAGAATGTATTTGTTGAAAACATAAAAAATGTATTTTTACCTGAAAACTTTCACAAAATATTGTTTTAACAACAGCTTTCAATTGTAAGCTCCCCCCCCAAAAATCAATCATTTTTATGTAAAATAGTATGATAAAATAAACAAATAGTGTACTTTTGCTTTTGGATATATGAATGACATCATTCTATCGCCACACAGCAACAAAAAAATAATACGTATCATAGCAAAAACACTATTACAATGAAAAAAAATGTATGTAGAAAAATTATTGGAGGATTAAGTTTAACATCAGCAATGTTTGTTTTTCAGGCTTGCTACGGAACGCCGCAAGATTTTGGACTTGATTTATTGGTAGAAGGACAGGTAAAAGCAAAGGCGTCTGGATTGCCAATACAAGGTATTAAAGTTTCAGTTGCAGGAAATGTACAATATGAAATAACCGATGAAAATGGTAAATTTTCATTTTATACAGAAATGCTTGAGGATCTTACGCTTAAATTTCAAGATGTGGATTCAACACAAAATGGGTTATTCCATGATAAAGACACATTGCTAACCGAACGTAGCGACAAAATATATTTGGATATTACATTGGACGAAAAATAAATGATTGCAACACTCAAAAAACATGCGTTCAAAGCATATAAAAAATCAGCAATTAGAAAGCATGAATTAAATTATTTGTTTTGGGAATGTACCACTAAATGTAATTTAAACTGTTTGCATTGTGGAAGCGATTGTGCAAAAGATAGTGCTTTTGAAGACATGCCTATTGAAGATTTTTTAAAAGCTGTTGATACCATACAAAACATACCAAAAAATTTCACAGTAGTTTTTACTGGTGGTGAACCTCTTATACGAAACGATATAGAAATATGTGGAAGAGAATTACGGAAGCGAGGCTTTAAATGGTCGTTGGTTACAAACGGACATTTATACAATAAACAAAGACATATTTCACTGCTAAACGCAGGAATTGGTGCATTAACCATTAGTTTTGACGGGCTACAAGAATCTCATAATTGGTTGCGAAATAATACACATAGTTTTACTACGGTTTTAAAAGCCATTGAACTTGCCACATCTTCAAATCGCATTAATTTTGATGTTGTTACCTGCGTTAATCAAAAAAACTTTGCTGAATTAGAGCAGATTAAACAATTGTTAATCTCTAAAAATGTAAAAGCATGGAGATTGTTTACCATTATTCCTATTGGAAGAGCGGTAAACAACCCCGATTTACACATAACAGACGCACAGTTTTTAGCATTAATGGAGTTTATTAAAATCAATCGCAAAACAAAGGAAATTGATATGAAATTTAGTTGCGAAGGGTATGTAGGAAGGTATGAATTAGACGTAAGAGATAGTAACTTTTTTTGTAGGGCAGGAATAAACATTGGTTCAGTTCTTATTGATGGCTCTATTTCAGCCTGCCCAAATATTGACAGAGCATTTTCTCAAGGAAATATTTACACACACAATTTTTATGAAATTTGGCACAACAAGTTTCAAGCATTTAGAAACCGAGAATGGACAAAAATTGGTCAATGTAAATCGTGCAAAGATTATGATGATTGTCAAGGAAATGGATTTCACAATTGGCATGGAGAGCACACAAACGTATTAGTGTGTCATAACGAAAAAATCGAAAATGCAATAAAACATCAAAAAAGATAATGTTTACTGCATTTTAAATCGTTTTTCTATATCAGTAATATAACGTTTAAAACGTTTATCTGTTTCAATAAGATTATTTACTGTTTTACACGCATGGAGCACAGTAGCATGGTCCTTACCCCCTATTTGAGCACCAATGGTTGCAAGAGAGTTTTTAGTATAACTTTTTGCAAAAAACATGGCAACCTGACGCGATTGAACAATTTCGCGCTTTCGTGTTTTAGATTTTAATTGTTCAAGCGGAATATTAAAATATTCGCATACTGTTTTCTTAATAAAATCAATAGAAATATCTTGCTGTGTGTTTTTTACTAACTTTTCTACAGTATCTTTTGCAAGCTCAATCGTAATTTCTTTATTATTAATGGTAGATTGTGCCAAAAGCGAAATTAAAATACCTTCGAGTTCACGAATATTTGTAGAAATATGATTTGCTACATATTCAAGAATATCCTCTTCTATTTCAATTCCGTCATTATATGTTTTGCGTTTTAATATTTCAAGTCGCGTATGGAAATCAGGCACTGTTAATTCTGCCGACAATCCCCATTTAAAACGAGAAAGCAATCGTTCCTCTAAGCCTTGTAACTCTACAGGTGGACAATCAGAGGTAAGAATGATTTGTTTATTTTTTTGATGGAGATAGTTAAATATTTGAAAGAATGCTGTTTGCGTGCGTTCTTTTCCGGCAAACCATTGTACATCGTCAATAATAAGCACATCTATCATTTGATAAAAATGCATAAAATCATTTCGTTCGTTTTTAATGGTAGCCTCGGCAAATTGTCGTTGAAAGGTATCAGCATCAAGATATAAAACAGTTTTTTTAGGGTGTTTTTCTTTTATTTCGATACCAATTGCTTGTGCTAAATGCGATTTACCTAAACCCGGTTTACTATATATAAACAGAGGATTAAAATTAGTTTTTCCTGTATTATGAGCAACAGTTAAACCCGCCGAACGTGCAAGTCTGTTACATTCACCTTCAATAAAATTTTCAAATGAATAATTAGGATTTAATTGTGAATCAATATGAAGGTTTTTTATGCCAGGAATAATAAATGGATTGCGAATGATTTTGCTATCAGAACTATATGAAGGTTGATGAAAAACTTTATTTTTTAAATTAACATTATTTTTCCCGGGGAAGTGTACCGCAGCAGGCTGTTGTGTATTGGCATGGGTAGGTTGTTCCATAATAACGCTGTATTCAAGTTTTGCATTATCACCCAAAATTTTACGAAGCGTTTTACTCAACAAATCAATATAATGTGCTTCTATATATTCATAATAAAAAGGACTCGGAACCTGAATCGTAAGAATTTCATTATCAATTTTAATTGGTTTTATAGGCTTAAACCATGTTTCAAAAGACAATTTAGAATCTAAATTATCTTTAATTATTTCTAAACATTTATCCCATAAAGTTTCGTGAAGTACATCCATTTTATAGTTTGAATATAAGTGTTAATTAAATAGATTTGTTTTTATTGTTTTACAAAAATGGTGATAATTTTTGAGAAAAAAAACAGTAAAAAAACTTGCTTTTTTAAAAAAATTTGTAGCGTTTTTAAAGTCAATCAGTTAATAATCTAAAATAAAATAAAATAAAATATTTTATTTTTATACAACTCATTTTCAATGACTTAAAAAAAACTTTCATCTAAGCCAATACCACATTGGATTAGCGATTATTTATTTTTTTTATCCCTTGAAAAATTAAAAATCGGGAATGAAACATATCGTTTTGGATTTTCTTTTACATCGCGTAGCAGTTTATCTAAATTCATAGACGAGGTCTCTAAATTTTTATATAATTCATCACTTTGTAAAAGAGTACCCAAAGAACCTTCTCCGGCATTTACGCGTTGTAAAACAACATTTAATTCTGTCAAAACACTATCAGTCATTAAAACAGTTTCAGCAATATTTGCTTGTGCAAGTGCATTTGAAAACGAAGCAACATTATCTACAATCTCCTGAATATCATCACTTTTGTTACTAATTGTTTTTGTTATATTTTCAACATGTGCTAACACATTTTGAATATTATGATTTGAAAGAACAGAATCAATGGTAACGCTCGAATTACGAATTGCATCAACAGCTTGTTGAATTTTCACAAAACTTGAGCGAAGTTCTTCTCCTGTAGATTCATTTAAAACATATTTAATTTGTTCAATAGCAACGGCAGCTTGTTCTATAAGCAATTCTACTTGCTTTTTTAAAGGTGCCATTTCTAAACGAACTTGGTCTTGCAAGCCTCCTTCAATATCACTTAACAGGGTACTATTATGTGATAAAATTGCCACATCTTCATTGTCTTTTGAATATGGCATAATTAAATTAATAGATTTAGTTCCCATAATATCGGAACTAAAAATTTGTGCAATTGTATTTTCTGGAATTTCAACACTTTCATCAATTGACATTTCAATAGTAAGGCTTTCATATTTTTTATTGGTAAAATAAATATCAGTTACCTGCCCTATTTTATATCCACGAAGTAAAATTGATGCACTTGGCTGCAAGCCATCAATTCTCTCATAATAAGCATAATATGTGTTTGTTCTTGTAAAAACATTTTTACCTTTTAAAAAATTAAATCCCCAATAGAGAAAACCTATTGTTATAACTAAGAGTAGTCCGATTTTTATTGCTTTATCTTTTTCCACAGAATAGTATTTTTATTGTGTTATTTTAATTGCCTCTTGTAAATTTATTCTTGTATTATTTTTAACAGCCACAATAAATGCTGTAGGATACTTTACCGCAACCTCATCAAATTGTGCACGGATTTTTTTATATGTATTTTCTTTTCCAACAAGGTATTTATTGTGATTATTTTCTTGCAATATAAAAACATTTTGCAAACCTTTAAAATTTTCGGGAGTGGTTTTTAACTCTGTTTGTGATGACGCTATTTGGATACTGTAATAGATTTCATCAGATTGCACACTATTATTTTGTTCTACAGAAGTAATAGGAGGCGTAGGAGTTTCTATTTTTTCGGGTGCTATTAGCAGTTGTTCTTGTGGTTTATTTACAATTTCTTGCTTATTAATATATGCTGTATCTACACCAAAATTTGTTTTTCGTTCAATAAGCTGCTTGTAATCACGAAAAGCACGAAAAATAGCAGAAGCCATATAATCTTGTCCTAATTCTGTCATTAAAAACTTTTCTTCTTCTGGATTTGAAATAAAGCCAGTTTCAATAAGGATACTGGGCATTGTTGTTTTCCAAAGCACTAAAAATGGTGCTGAGTGTACGCCTCTATCTTTTCGCCCCACACGCTCTCTAAATTGTGTTTGCACAAGCGCTGCAAGTGTTGCACTTAACTCAAGGTTAGCACTTTGCATCATGGTATGTATAATAATTGCATCGGTATCTGACGATGACATACCTTGGTAACGAGTTTCAAAATTTTCTTCAATATTTATTACTTTATTTTCGAGTTTTGCAACCTCTAAATTTGCTTTACTTTTATGCAAACCCATTACCCAAGTATCTGTTCCATAGGCGGCTGTATTTGCATTTGCATTTACATGAATGGAAATAAATAAATCGGCACCATTTTTATTTGCTATATCTGCACGTTTATGTAGTTCTATAAATTCATCTGTTGTACGTGTATAAATAACCGTAACGCCTGGCATATGTTTTTGAATAAGTGCTCCTGTTTTTAAGGCAAGCGAAAGGGTTATGTCTTTTTCTTTTGCCAATTTTCCTACTGCACCGGGGTCTTTACCACCATGCCCAGCATCAATTACAACTGTTTTAAGGGTATATGTTTGTTGTTGTCCTAAAGTAAAAAAAGGAGTTAAAAAACAAAAAAAGCTACAAACCGCTATTCTTTGTATATATAATTGTATTATATTTTTTTTCTTCATAATATCAAAGAAACAACAAAAACTCGTACATATTATGACTTAATGTAAAGTTTTTTGTCATTGAATCAAAAAACTAATTAATTTTGGCATCAATTAACTTTTTACAAAAATAGCATTTTAAACTGTTGCAAAAACTATCTTTTCAATATTTTTTTATTTTGTTTTGTGCCATGATAAGCAAAATGCCTTTGTGTGCACAAAATTCTACAATGGTGGCAACTGCTCAAAACATTTCAGATTCTACGCATATTAAAACGCTATTTCATGCTGATTCTACTTCTACGCAAAAAACATCAAAAGCAATTGATTCCGAAGTAATATATTCATCTGCCGATTCTATTATTTTTGATGTTACACAAAAAAAAGTTATTTCGTATGGAGATGCTCATGTTGAGTACGAAAACATTGATTTACAATCATATTACATTTCTCTTCATATATCAAATAGCGAGATTTTTGCAAAGGGAATGTATGATTCTCTCCAACAAAAAGTAGGATTTCCAAAATATACTGACGACAGCGATTTTTTTGATGCTGATTCTATGCAATATAATTTTAAAACTCGACGTGGATTAGCATACGGCGTTATAACTCAACAAGATGAAGGATATTTACATGGGCAAAAAACAAAAATACACAACGATAAAGAAATTCATATTGAAAAAGGAAAATATACCACATGTGATGCTGAAAACCCTCATTTTCATGTGCATATAACACGCGGAAAGGTGATTCCGAATGATAAAATTATTTTTGGTCCGGCATGGCTCATAATTGATGAAATACCTATTCCCTTAGTTATTCCTTTTGGTTTTTTTCCGAATAAAAAAGGACGAAGTAATGGTATTCTTTTACCCACTGTTGGCGAAGAAGCTGCAAAAGGGTTTTATTTTCGTGATATGGGTATATATCTTGGTTTTAGTGAATATGCTGACTTTCGATGGACAGCAGATTATTATACATTAGGTTCGTGGCGAACGAATATTCGTACAAATTATGTAAAACGTTATGCTTTTAATGGAAGTCTTGATGTGTCGTATGCAAGCCTTGTGCACGACGAAATTCGTCAAGCTCCCCAATTTAATGTTCGGTGGAATCACTCGCAAGACCCTAAATCTATGAATGGTGGGCAATTTAGTGCAAATGTAAATTATGGGTCTATAGGGTATGCTCAACAAAATTCTAACGATCATGAGGAGTTTTTAAATAACCGAATAAGTTCAAGTATTACATATAGCAAACGTTTTACAGGAACTCCTTTTGGTATATCGTCATCATTTATGCACGAACAAAATAATATTGATAGCACTATTTCGCTCACTCTGCCACAATTAAACTGGACAATGAGTTCAATTACCCCTTTTGCAACAAAAAAAACAGGGGCAAAACAGCGATTTTTTAATAAAATCACACTGTCGTACACTGGAGCTATGCAAAATAAATTAACGGGAGCAAAACTCGATTCTACATTTTACACGCAACAAACACTCGATGATTTTCAAAAAGCAATAAATCACCAAGTGCCAATAAGTACAAATATTACTCTTTTTAAATTCTTTACTTTATCTCCGTCTTTTAATTATCAAGAACGATGGTATTTTGAAAAATTAGAACGTACGTGGGACGATACCAAAGAAATTATTACAGCTACCGATACCACATACGGAGGGGTTGCGGAAAATACTATTTCTGAATTTAATAGAGTGTATAATTACTCTACAAGTGTAAGTTTACATACAAAAATATACGGAATGTATCAATTCAAATCTCGCTATATTCGAGCAATACGACATGTTATGTCTCCCAGTATTTCATATAATTTATCACCAGATTTTTCTGCTCAAAAATATAATTTTTATGGAACGTACCAATCAAATGCTCAAGGAGATATGCGTGAATACTCTTATTTTTCGAATGGGCTATACGGACAACCTTCAAACACAAAACGAAGTGCTGTTTCGTTTACATTAGGTAATAATATTGAAGCAAAAATTCGCGATGCCCAAGACACAATTACAGGATATAAAAATGTGAAACTTATTGAACGATTTACAATTACAGGAAGTTATAATTTTGCAGCTGATTCGCTCCGTATGAGTACTATCAATATGTCGGGAAATACAAAATTATTTAAACGTCTTGATATTCAATATTCTGCAAACTATAATCCGTATGCACTTATAAATAAAGGCGACAAAAACACACCACAGTTGGTTACATCAAATTCATATATGATTGATAAATACGGACGATTATGGAGAAAATTAGACGAAAAATGGCAAACATCACTTGGATATACATTTGGACCAATTAAAGACAAAAAGTCGCTGCCAAAAACAAGTGATTTTACTTACTGGGACGTGCCATGGAATCTGCGAATATCATATTCGTTAAGTGTGCCGCGAAAATATTATTATAATGAGTTTAATGCACTTGATTCTGTTTCGAATAATGTAATACAAACAATGGGAATAAACGGAAGTTTTAGTCTCACGAAAAATTGGAATATTACATTCCGCACAGGCTGGGATTTTACACAAAAAGCAATATCATATACCAGTATAGATGTGTATCGCGACCTGCATTGTTGGCAAATGACATTTAACTGGGTACCAATAGGAACGCGGCAACGCTGGGATTTTACTATTCGTGTAAAAGCGGATATGTTAAAAGATTTAAAACTTGATTTACGAAGTGGAAACCAATATTTAATGTAATTTATTTTTATAGAATATGAATATAGAATCGCCACATGCACCAAAACCAATAGGACCTTATAGTCAGGCTATTAAAAAAGGCAATACCTTGTATATTTCGGGACAAATTCCGTATAATCAGGAAGGTGATTGTTTAATACATACCGATATGAGCAGTGCCACAAAACAAGTAATGGATAATATTGCAGCTATTTTACAAGCTGCTGATATGGATTTTTCAAACATTACCTTTTGTTCAATTTTCACCACCGACATGTCGCAATTTGCAGAAATAAACGCTGTGTATAGTAGTTTTTTCAAGCCTCCATTTCCGGCTCGCCAAACTATTGAAGTTACAGCACTTCCTATGAATGCTCTTGTAGAAATATCAGCCATTGCTGTTAAATAACTAATATAATATGGGACGAATTTTAGCAATAGATTATGGAACAAAACGAACAGGAATTGCAGTTACAGATCCGCTGCAAATTATAGCAACTGGACTAACCACCGTGCGTACGCATGACATTTTTGATTTTTTACAAGATTACTTTGCAAAAGAAACAGTTGATGTTGTTGTAATTGGACAAGCAAAAACTCTAAGAAATGAACCATCAGAAAATCAAAAATTTATTGATATCTTTGACAAAAAATTTAGAAAAATGTTCCCTTCGTATCCTATTGTGTATATAGATGAACGTTTTACCTCATCAATTGCACATCAAACGGTTCTTGATAGTGGAATAGGTAAGAAAAAAAGACAAAATAAAGAAATGATTGATACTATTAGTGCGACTATTATTTTACAATCATATTTAGAACAAAAAAAATAATGTTATGGTTAAACCAGTATATGGATATGGAAATTCAGTTTTGAGAAAACATGCTGAAGAAATTGATGAATCCTACGAAGATTTACAATTGCTTATAGACACCATGTTTGAAACCATGAATGTTTCTGATGGTGTGGGACTTGCAGCTCCTCAAATTGGTCTTTCTATACGATTATTTATTATTGATGCCTCATCAATGGTAGAAGATTACCCAGAAGCAGAGGATTTTAAAAAAGTGTTTATAAATCCCGAAATTATTGAACTTTCGGGTGAAGAATGGAGATTTGTAGAAGGCTGTTTAAGTGTTCCCGGAATATGCGAAGAAATCAGTCGTCCATCACAGGTTACTATAAAATACTACGATGAGTCTTTCACTGAGCATATAACTACATATTCGGGCATTATAGCACGAATTATTCAACATGAATATGATCACCTTGAAGGAAAATTGTTTATAGATCATGTGAATCCTCTCCGTAAAAAATTACTAAAAAAACAACTTGTTGCTATTGAAAAAGGTACCGTTCCTATTGATTACCGAATGAAATTTAGTAGCAGATAATTGTTCACAACAATTGAATCATTCTATACACAGAGAATAAATAAACATGTATGTTTGTCAAAAAAATAAAACAATAGAGATATATGGGATTAAAATGTGGGATTGTTGGACTCCCCAACGTAGGAAAATCAACATTATTTAATTGTGTTACAAATGCAAAAGCACAAGCAGCAAATTTTCCTTTTTGTACAATTGAGCCAAATATTGGTGTTATTACTGTGCCTGATACACGGTTAAACGAACTTGCAAAAATAATAAAACCCGAACGTATTCTTCCTGCAACTGTTGATATTGTTGACATTGCGGGACTTGTAAAAGGAGCGAGTAAAGGTGAAGGACTTGGTAATAAATTTTTAGCAAATATTCGTGAAACTGATGCTATTATTCATGTATTACGATGTTTCGAAAACGAAAACATTACGCATGTTGATGGTTCTATAAATCCAGTTCGAGATAAAGAAACAATTGATATAGAATTGCAACTAAAAGACCTTGAAACAGTAGAAGCACGTATTGGCAAAGTAAAAAAACAAGCTCAAACTGGTAATGATAAGCAAGCAAAATTCACATACGATGTGCTTGAACGTGTAAAAAAACATATTGAAGCAGGAAATTCTGTGCGTAGTTTATCACTCAACGAACAAGAAATTGAAGCAATTTACGACCTTCATTTACTTACACAAAAACCTGTATTATATGTGTGTAATGTTGATGAAGCGGGACTCAAGGGAAATCATCATGTTGATGCTGTTATTGCAAGTGTTGCAGATGAAGGAGCATCGGTTTTAACCCTTGCCACTGCAAGCGAGGCGGAAATTGCAGAATTAGAAACACCAGAAGAACAAAGTCTATTTTTGTTAGATTTAGGATTGGAAGAACCGGGCGTAAACAAGCTTATTCGAGAAGCATACGCATTGCTCAATTTAGAAACATATTTTACTGCAGGAGTAAAAGAAGTGCGCGCGTGGACTTATCATAAAGGAGATAAAGCACCGCAAGCTGCGGGAGTTATTCACACCGATTTTGAAAAAGGTTTTATAAAAGCTGAAGTTATAAAATATGAAGATTTTATTTCGTACGGCTCTGAACTTGCAGTAAAAGAAGCGGGAAAAATGGCTATGGAAGGAAAAGAATATATTGTTCAAGATGGTGATATTATGCATTTTAAGTTTAATGTATAGTTAATTTTTGCTTAGATGACAAATGAAGTTATTCAAGTATTTGATTATTTAGGAACATTTGCATTTGCTGTGAGTGGAGCACTTGCTGCTGCCGAAAAAAAATTTGATTTATTTGGAGGAATTTTTTTAGGTTTTGTTACGGCAATTGGTGGCGGCACTTTGCGAGACATGATGCTTGGTAACACTCCTGTTACATGGTTACATGACATTCATATTTTTTACACCATTTGTATTGCAGTTATTCTTACATTTTTATTTCGTCCTACCATTATTCGTTTTCCAAAAGCACTCTTTTTCTTTGATACCATAGGTATAAGTGTATTTACAATTATTGGTTTGCAAAAAGGATTAATTACGCAAATTCACACACCAATTGCAATTATGATGGGCATAACTACCGCAGTAGTTGGAGGAATAATTCGCGATGTTTTATGTAATGAAATACCTCTTATTTTTCATAAAGAAATATATGCAACTGCCTGTTTATTAGGAGGATTATTGTTTGTAGTTCTCATGACGTTTAACGTTCCTCAAACAATAACAATATTTACCGCAGCAGCATCAATTTTTACAGTTCGCACCTTAAGTGTTCGATATAATTGGACTTTACCAAAATTTAAGTAGGGATATAGCAAAAAAAAAAGGATTCAAATGAATCCTTTTTTATATAATTACTTATCAATTTGGCTAAAGTATTTCATAAACTGAATACGCTCATAGGCAGCCGGATTATTATTTGCAGCACTTAACATACCTTTAAATTGCGACACATAATTAAATCCTTTACGTTCCATCCATTTTTCAATGTCTTGTAACATAGTTTGAATATATTCTGGTCCATTTTTATACAAAGCAGAAACCACTTGCACCGCAGTTGCACCAGCAAGAATTTGTTTAATTGCCGTTTCTCCTGAATGAATTCCCGTTGAGGCAACCAAATCACACGAAACTTTTTTTGCATTTAAGCCTATCCATTGTAATGGCAAAATATACTCTTGCGGATTACTATATGGTTGTTTTGGAGCAACTTTCATAGTTTCAATATCAATATCAGTTGCATTAAATCTATTAAACAGCACCAAACCTTTAATTCCCGTTTTAGAAATAGCTTGAATTGATTGAGATAATTTCGTAAAATTATGCGTCATTTTAACAGTTACAGGAATAGTAAGATGTTTTTTGGCTTGTGCAATTATATCGAAATATGTTTTTTCAAAATCAGTATCAGATTCATCAGAGGCATGTAAAAATATATTTAATTCAATTGCGTCAGCACCTGCATCTTGAATTCGTTTTGCAAATCTACTCCACTCGTATGATGAAACACAGTTTATGCTTGCAATTACAGGTATAAGCAATTCTTTTTTTGCTTGTTGAATAAACGCAAGATATGACACAATCGTATCTTCTTTAATATATTGGTCAATATAATCTAAAGAATCAGAATACTGACTGTATAAAAACTCATTTTTTTGAGCCTCAGCCACCTCATAATCTGCCTGTCGCAGAATTTGCTCTTCAAAAATTGACTTTAACACCACAGCCGCAGCGCCGTTTGATTCAAGTTTTTTTAAGCTTTCAATAGAGTTTGTTAAGCCACAACTTCCTACAATAAGAGGATTTTTAAGCGTTAGTCCCGCATATGTTACCGAAGTATCTATCATAATTATAATTATTTGGTATGTTTTGATTTTAAATATTTCATTATTCCTGCCGCAGCTTTTCTGCCATCGCCCATTGCAAGTATTACCGTTGCACCCCCACGAACAATATCACCTCCTGCAAACACATCAGGTACATTATGAGCTTGCATTGTTTCTTTATCCACTTCAATTGTTCCCCATTTACTCATCACAAGTTCTGGTAAACTTTTAGGCACAAGAGGATTTGGCGAAACCCCAACACTCACAATTACCAAATCAACAGGAATTTCATATTCTGAATTTGGCATTGGTACGGGGCGTCTTCTACCACTTGCATCGGGTTCACCTAATTCCATTTTTTGCACAGTCATTGATGACACATGGCCTGTTTCGTCTGCTTTATATTCAATTGGATTTGTAAGACAAAAAAATTCAATATCTTCGGCTTGTGCGTGGTAAATTTCTTCAACTCGTGCAGGCATTTCTTCAATTGTTCTTCGATACACTATCATTGCTTTTTCGGCACCTAAGCGTTTTGCTGTACGCACAGAATCCATAGCTGTGTTACCACCGCCAATTACCGCCACATGTTTTCCAAGAAACACAGGCGTATCGTAATCAGATTGTGCAGCATTCATTAAATTCACTCGCGTTAAATATTCATTAGACGACATTATTCCCGAATAGTTTTCACCCGGTATTCCCATAAAATTTGGAAGCCCTGCCCCACTACTTACAAAAAAAGCATCAAATCCTTCTTCTCGCAAATCTTGAATACTTGCTGTACTTCCAACTACAAAGTTAGTAAAAAATTTCACACCCATTTTCTTTAAGCTGTTAATTTCCACATCAACAACAGAATTTGGGAGTCGAAATTCGGGTATTCCATATTTAAGCACCCCTCCTATTTCGTGTAAAGCCTCAAAAACAGTAACATTACAGCCATATTTTGCCAAATCTCCTGCGGCTGATAATCCAGCAGGACCAGCACCTATAACCGCTACATTAAAACCATTATTAGGAGCTATTTCAGGCACAGATACTGAACCTAACTTTTGTTCAAAATCAGCAGCAAATCGCTCTAAATGTCCAATTGCTACAGGTGTTTTGTTAAGTTTTACGGTATAAAAACATGCTTTTTCGCACTGTATTTCTTGTGGGCATACTCTTCCACACACCGCAGGCAAAGCACTTGTTTCTTTTAGCACTTTTGCAGCTCCAAGAAAATCAGACTTTTCAATATGTTTTATAAAACTTGGGATATTTATACTTACAGGACAACCCGATATACATGTAGGATCTACACAATCTAAACAGCGGCGAGCTTCTTCAATTGCCATTTGTTCGGTTAATCCAAGATTTACTTCTTCATTATTTTTGTTACGTACAAGTGGTTCTTGTTCAGGCATACTAACACGTTCACGCGATGTGCGTTCTTTTGCGGGCATGCTTTTACGCAATTCATCTCTCCAAGCAAGGCTACGTTGTTCTTTCAAATATTCTTTATCTAACGACATGCTATTTGTTGTTTACTTGTTTAAAGTGGCTTGATATGCCTCTGCCTCTTGATGTTTATACGCTTGTAAACGTTGCAATATTTCATCAAAATCAACTTGATGAGCATCAAACTCAGGTCCATCTACACATACAAATTTTGTTTTTCCACCTACGGTAATTCTACATGCACCACACATTCCAGTGCCATCAACCATTATTGTATTTAAACTCACAACCGTAGGAATATTATATTTTTTAGTGAGCAAAGTACAAAATTTCATCATAATAGCTGGCCCAATAACTACCGAAAGATTCACTTTCTCTTGCGATATCACACGCTCCATTCCTTCGGTTACTAATCCTTTGTTTCCATACGAACCATCATCAGTCATAATAATTACCTCATCAGATTTTTTTCTAATTTCTTCCTCTAAAATAACAAACTCCTTAGATCGTCCTGCAAGCACAGTTATAACTTTATTTCCTGCAGCTTTCATTGCCTCCACAATAGGCAATAATGGTGCAATTCCCACACCTCCACCTGCACATAAAACAGAGCCAAATTTCTCAATATGTGTAGCTTGTCCAAGAGGTCCTACAACGTCAGTAATTTCATCTCCCACCTCAAGTGCACATAATTTATGACTTGAAACACCTACTTTTTGCACAACTAATGTAATCGTCCCTGTTTCTTTATTTGCTTGCGAAATGGTTAATGGTATTCGCTCGCCTTTTTCACCAACTTTAACTATTACAAAATGCCCAGCTTTCCGTTTTTGTGCAATTCTTGGAGCTTCTATCTCCAACTTCACAACTCGTTCCGAAAGTATTTCTTTTGCTATAATTTTACTCATATTATATAATTGTTTTGCAAATATACATTTTATGATTTGAGAATAAAAACAGTTTTTTATTTTAAGTAAAACCACGTATTTACTAATGTGCATTTTTAGTTTGATGTATAGAGTTATCGTTTTTTATAAACAGAGAGACCGTGCTTTCATTTTTATTTGTATTTTTGAATGAATTTAGAATAATACGACAATGACAACAACACGACAAAATAAAGTAGCTCGTCTTTTACAACGAGATATAAGCGATATTTTACAAAAAGAATCGCGTAGCTTGTTTCGCGGTGCATTATTAACGGTTACTACGGTACGTATTGCTCCCGATTTATCATTTGCAAAAGTGTATGTAAGTATTTTTGCACCAAATCAAGACGATAAACAAGAGTTATTTGAAAAACTGCAAAAAAACACTGTGCGAATACGAACAATCCTCGCACAAAAAGTTGCAAAACAGTTGCGAATTGTTCCCGAATTAGCATTCTTTTTAGACGATTCTCTTGATTACGAATCACGCATTGAAGAACTACTTAAATAACAACACATTATGGAATATGACCCTATAAAACACAGTCTTGGTTCTGTTTTTAATACAACACCTTTTTTTAGAAAATTTTTTTATGTTCTTCTTGATATTTTGCTGTTACGTGCATGGCATATAAAAAAAGAATTACGAAAATGGAATAAAACTGCTCCAAGCAATGCACATATACTTGATGCTGGTGCTGGATTTGGGCAATATGTGCAGTATATGTCGCGATTAAATCCCTCATTTTCTATTGTTGGTATTGATGTTAAGCAAACACAAGTTGATGATTGCAATACATTTTTCACCTCAATTGGTAAAACTAAAGTGCAGTATATATTAGGCGATTTAACGCAATATATTTCCAACAAACCAGCCGATATGATTCTGTGTGTTGATGTTATGGAACATATTCTTGAAGACACAAAGGTTTTTGAAAATTTTTATGCATCATTACAAAACCAAGGAATGGTACTTATTTCTACTCCTTCAGACCAAGGCGGATCTGATGTGCACGGTGAACACGATGAATCATTTGTAGGAGAACATGTGCGTGATGGATATAGCATTTCTGACATTACACAAAAACTACAATCGGCAGGATTTTCAAAGGTTGAAGCGTATTATTCCTACGGAACATTCGGGAAAATCTCATGGAAATTGTCTATGAAATATCCTATTTTATTGATAAATTTTTCTAAGCTCTGTTTTTTGATTTTACCTATATATTATAGTATTGTTATGCCATTTTGTTTGATTTTGAACGCACTTGATGTCAATACAAAAAACACTACAGGTACAGGATTAATTGTAAAAGCATATAAAGAGTAATTATGCCGTTTTCATGGTACATAGCAAGACGATATTTATTTAGCAAAAACAGCAAAAATGCTATAAATTACATAACTGGCGTTTCTGTTACTCTGGTTGCAGTGGTAAGCATGGCTCTTATTATTGCTATGTCTGTTTTTAATGGACTTGCATTGTTTATCATGTCGTTGTTTAATGTATTTGACCCCGATATTCGCATCACGCATAAAAATGGTGGTGTTTTTATCCCCGACTCTGCTTTTGTGCACATTACCTCTATACCTGAGGTTGCGTCATATTCAGAAATATTAATTGAAGATGTGTTGCTTTCATATACCGACAAACAATTAATTGCTAAAATAAAAGGTGTTTCAAAAAATTATGCTGAAACAATTGCTGTTGATTCAATTTTAATTTCAGGTAATTTTGCAATTCACGATGATGTAATCCCATACGTAACTGTAGGACAAGGAATTGCCCACGATCTTTCTATTGGTTTATATTTTAGAGATGCTCTGCACATATACGCAGCAAAAAGAAAAAGCACTTCGGCACTCAATCCTCTTGATGATTTTAATAAAAAATATGCATATCCCTGTGGTGTTTTTTCGGTGCAACAAGAAATTGATAATACATATATACTATCGTCTCTTGCGTTTGCACGAGAATTATTAGAATATAATAACAACGAAGTTTCCGCTATTGAAATAGCCTTA
>Ga0265293_10006372_pt1 | contig 18964 bp, 11 predicted proteins | sample Munlanlewell138R_FD_192505 | JGI IMG/M metagenome (GOLD analysis project Ga0265293, IMG submission 192505) | Leachate microbial communities from a municipal landfill in Southern Ontario, Canada - Leachate well 138R | ecosystem: Engineered > Solid waste > Landfill > Unclassified | place: Canada... | reverse complement strand
AGTCTTGTTTTGTGCTAAATACAAAGCTACAATTATTAGTACGATGGGCAAACTCAGATTTGCCCTCGTACTTCTTCAGAAAAAAGTTTTATCGGACAACAGTGAATTATAAAATCCAAATTCGGTTCCATCCAATTTTATTTTTATTTTTAAGTTCATAGGAGATTAAAAAAAACTAATGTTGAGTCCACTCCGAAAAGTCGGACGGACATTTTAGTTGATAATATTTCTGTATAATAAATTCTATAAAACAGGTAAAATTCACCTGAAAAGTTCTTTGAAATATTTGCGTATATTGTTATATTTCATTATTTTAGCAGGGTATAAAACTGCATAAGATGTTTAAAAAATCAGATGACCACCAACAATTGGATGTTTTTTCATCGCCAACGGAGTACTTTAGAGACTCCAAGAAGAAGAAATACCTAAAAAATGACTCTTGGCATAACCAGTTCAGAAATCACGTTGTAATGCGCGTGGATGAGTCTATCTTCAGCGTACTCTACACCGAAGGCCAAGGCGCCCCCAACGCCTCCATCCGCGTTCTGGTCGGCATGATGATCCTCAAAGAGGGGCAGGGTTGGAGTGACGAGCAGCTGTTCGAGAACTGTGAATACAATCTCTTGATACGTAGCGCCTTGGGGCTAATGACGCTTGAAGACGCCGAACCGGTTCCATCCACTTACTACCTGTTCAGGCGTAATTTAGTTGAATACGCCAGGGAACACGGTGAAGACCTTTTCAAAAAATGCCAGGCCCAAATCACCAGGGACCAGATATTGGAGTTCCATGTGAGCGGCAAGCAGGTCCGTATGGATAGCAAACTGATCGGCAGCAACATAGCCTGGTACTCCCGTTACGAGTTGATCCATGAAACCCTTCGCCTGTTTATAGCTGAAAGAGAAGAACATATCTTTAAAAAGAGTCTTCCAAAAGAGGTGTTTTCCCTGATTGAAAGCATCCAGGGAGAAAATGGGAACAAGGTGGTTTACCGCAGCACAAAGGCTGAGATCGACTCCCGGCTGGTAGAACTGGGTGAACTGATGTACCGCTTTATCGGGCTCTTCAAAAAGTATGACTACGGCAGTTACAAAACCCTTAAGATTGTCTTCGGGCAGCAATACAGGGTAAGTGGGGACAAAACTGTATTGCCTCTCGACAACAAGGAAATCAGCGCCAAATCCATACAGTCGCCCCACGACACCGACTGCCATTACCGCGATAAGGACGGCAACAGGGTCAAGGGATACTCGGTAAACATCACCGAAACATGCGACCAAGTGCAGCAGGGAGAAGCGCCGGTAGTGAACTTGATAACCGACACACAGGTAGACGTGGTTTCCGCTCCAGACAACAGCTTCCTCGGGCAAGCCCTGGAACATACACAGGAAATAATACCCGACAAAATTGAGAAGGTGTATGCTGACGGGGCCTATCACAGTGGGCATAACCAGGAGTATTGTCAGGAAGGGGACAAGGGGATAGACCTGGTGCTTACTGCCATGCAGGGAGCCGAACCAAGATACGGGCTCAGTTTAGACGAGCAGGACGAAAACAATTTGATAGTAACCGACAAGAAAACAGGCAAAACAGTACAGGCACGACAAGTAAAAACCCGGAAGAATAAAACCGGTGAGGATAAAACCGTAAAAAAATGGGCAATTAAAACTGGAGAAAACAAATACCGTTACTTCGACGAGGATAGCCTCAGGGTTTCCGCTTTAAGGCAGAAACTCAAGAAAATCCCGATAGAGGAAACCAATATCAGGAACAACGTCGAGGCGAGTATTTTTCAGCTAGGTTACCATTATCCCAACGACAAGAGCCGGTACAGGAGCCTTGCCAAGCATAAACTATGGGCTTACTCCCGCTCATTGTGGGTAAATTTCATCAGGATAGTGAAATATATAACGCAAATATGTCAAAGACCGCTTTTTGGGCAAAAAATGCCTCAATATATAGATAATTTATGTTTCAATATGTATATTATTGTAAATATATTCATAGCCAATAAAAGTAATCCCGTTTGCCCGGTGAACCTGAATTTTTCAGCATTTTGAAAAAATGAGGTTTTCAGAGCGGACTCATTCATAGAAAAACACTTTTTTATTCTAATATCGGGATAGAGTAAAGAATATACTATAATAAGCAAGATAATGTCGTTATAAGAATTTGTTTATACTTTACCTTTGCCATCTAGGTACTTCTAAAAATTTGTTTAAATAAATTAAGTTGAGAAAATAATGCGTTTTTAGAAGCTCTCATGTATAAGCAAATCTAGCATGAAAGGTATTATTACTTCACTTCAAAGGATGTCAATCCATGATGGACCCGGCATAAGAACTGTTGTTTTTATGAAAGGTTGTAACATGCACTGCAAATGGTGTCATAATCCTGAAACCTGGAGCAGCAGAAAACAATTACAGTATATTCAGGAAAAATGCATTAATTGCTATAAATGTGTACAAGTTTGTCCTAATCAGGTAATCAGTATAACTTCTTCTTCCATAGCTATCGATTATCGCCAATGTGTCTCATGTGGAATTTGTGTAGAAGCATGTTGTACCAAGGCTTTGTCAATGGTAGGGAGGGAGGTTACTGTGAATGATTTATGGGAGGAAATAAAAAAGGATGTGCCTTATTTCAATTCTTCAGGAGGAGGAATAACCATCTCAGGCGGTGAACCTCTCTTGCAAAAAGATTTTGTTAAACAATTTTTAGCTCATTGTAAAAAGAATCATATTCATACGGCTATAGAAACAAATCTGTCATTAGGCTGGGAGGTTATTGAAGAACTAATTCCACTGACTGATTTATGGATGTGTGATTTTAAAATTTACGATAGCGAAAAGCATAAGGAATGGACAGGAATTGAGAATACGGTAATTATTAAGAATATCACTCAGCTAAGTGAAAAGAGTGTATCCTTACTTGTAAGAACGCCTGTTATTCCTGAAATAAATGATACGGAGGAAGAAATCAGAAATATATGCCAGTTATTGGCTCCGTTTTCCAATACCCTATCTTATGAATTACTAGGTTTTCATACATTAGGATTCAATAAGTACGAATCATTAGGTATGAAAAATGAATTAGAGGGTAAAGAATGTTTATCAACACAACGTCTGGAGGAATTAAATAATATACCGACAAACACAACTTCCCCATTAAGGTTTGAGGTCTCGAAATAGTTCGAGTTGACCACGGTCAGACGAGAGATTTAAATTTGGTTTGTTAAACAATACACGTATCGGTGTTTTCTCAAACAACATAGTTCCTATGGTTTCAGAAATTATATAAAGTGAAGGTTCTTCGATGTGCAACTTTTTCTTGGCCAATGCTAAAAGCAAGAACGCACAGACGAATAGTCTGGTCATTAAGGGAGATAACTGTTTTGCAGGAATTCATGTCGTACGCTATTTGACGGGAAACGCAAAAGTACCCAATTCAAATCATGTACAAGAATTTCAGGACGCATATTATTAAATATAAAACACTTACTAATAATAAACATTAATATAACGGGACACTAGTGACTGACAAAATATAACCTATTATATATGGATATCTTATTAGAGAATAAACTAAAGGCTTTACGTGCCAAAAAACTGGAGCAAACGAAAGAAAAAATCAAAAAAGAAGGTATTTTGGATGAAGACGACTATGGTCGTATTGTTCCTCCAGCTGATTTATGGAACATCATCTCAAACCATGAAGATGGTTCTTTTTATGGTTTTGATGCTTGGACTGACAATTTCTGCAGCCTAATGGCTGTGCATCCGGTTTATGTTGATTCCAATGATGCTTTCGCAGGTAGATGGATGTATTTTATGTCGAAAATGCGAAAAAACAAATGGAATCCTAAATATTCCTATGATTTTTTAAAACCAAACATCGAAAAATACAACATTATCTGCGGAATAGGTGATGATGCGCATTTTGCTCCAGACTACAAGATGGGATTAACCTTAGGATGGAATGGCTTGATTGAAAAGATTGAAAAATATAAAGAAATCAATAATACTCCGGAACAGCTACATTTTTATAATCTTCATATTCGAGCTATAAAGGCTGTTCAAGGCTGGATACAGCGCCATATTGATAAAATTGAAGCTATGATTGATGCAGAAGAAGATAAAGTTAAAAAAGAAAATCTGATTGGAATGGCGGAGACTAATAAGTGGGTGAAAAATCATCCTCCAAGAACCCTACGTGAAGCATGCCAGTGGATTATCTGGTTTCATTTGGCATCACGTACTTATAACAGAGATGGTGCAGGTGGCCAAATTGATGCATTATTGCAACCATATTACGAAAAGGATTTCAAAGAAGGCAGAATCACTGATGATTTGGCTATCTACTATTTAGGATGCTTTTTAATTAATGATCCCATATATTGGCAACTGGGAGGACCCGACAAAGATGGAATAGATCAAACTTCGCGTATCTCTTTTTTAATCCTTGAAGCTGCTGACATAATCAATACATCATTAAACCTTACTGTTAGAGTATATGACGGATTGGATAAGAACCTACTCAGAAAATCAGTTGAATATCTGGTAAAAAACAAGAATGGTTGGCCACGATTTTCTGGTGATAAAGCATTAGTCAATGGTTTTATGAAAAACGGATATAGTGCAGAGTTGGCAAGACAACGAATTGCTGTAGGTTGCAACTGGATGTCATTACCTGGATTGGAATATACATTAAATGATTTGGTTAAAATAAATATGGCCAAAGTTTTTGAAGTAGCTTATTTGGAAATGGTAGAGCAGACCAGTAACTATTCTACAGGTTTGTTGTGGAAGCTTTTTCAAAACCACCTCAGCATAGCAGTACAGACTGCTGCTGATGGTATCAGGCATCATTTAAAATATCAGAAATATAACGAACCGGAACTATTACTAAACTTACTGAGTCATGGACCATTAGAAAAAGGAAAAGATGTTTCAGATGGAGGAGCAGCTTTTTATAATCTAGCCATTGATGGTGCCGGATTGGCTATCGCAGCTGATTCTTTTGCAGCATTAGAGCAACGAATTGAAAATGAAAACAGACTGACTTGGAGAGCTGTAATTGAAGCAGTAGATTCAAACTACACATGTGAGGGCGGTGAAATAACTAGAAATATTTTGAAGAATAGCGAGCATTATGGATGCGAAGGTTCATTAGGAGAAAAATGGGCGCTAAAAATCAGAGATTTATTTGTTGAACTTGTAAGAAAACAAACTGAAGACATTTATACATTTATACCTGGATTCTTTTCTTGGGCTAATACTGTTGAGTTTGGTGAAAAAGTTCAAGCTACTCCTAACGGTCGTAAGGCAGGAGAACCTATTGCTCACGGTGCAAATCCGGTTCCCGGATTTACTGTCGATGGAGCATCACTAGCTTTAGCCTCATCTATAGCAAAAATTCAGCCAGGTTATGGAAATACTGCTCCAATGCAGTGGGAGTTGGATCCTTCTTTTGCTAAAGAAAAGGATATCGAAGTTATTGAGTCGATCATTAAGACTCACGTAGAATTAGGAGGTACCCTGATAAATGTAAATATCATGGATAAAGATACCGTTTTGAAAGCACATAAGAATCCATCTGCTTATCCAGAGTTAGTGGTTAGAGTGACTGGATTTACTGCTTATTTCTCAATGTTATCTCCAAAATTTCGACAGTCAGTAGTTGACAGATTATTAGAGAATTAATTTATTTACAAGATGAAGCTGATAGAATTATACCAATATGAGAATGAAGGATACAATCCTTCATTAATCAGCGAAGTGTGGCAAGTTGCATTCTTAAATTATGCAGAAGCTGAATCGCTAGAACGGATAGATAAGCTGGATATCCATTACAAAACAGACGAAGTATTTATTTTACTTGCTGGAAAAGCTGTTTTGATAGCAGCTGATATTAAAGGCGATGTAATTGAATACGATTTAATCGACATGCAACCTGGTATAATTTATAATATACCTAAAAACACATGGCATAAAATAGCCATGTACAAAGGGAGCAAAGTATGTATCGTAGAACGAGATAACACCCATGTTAGCGATTTTGAATTCTATTACCTGTCTGCAGACAAACAGCTAGAATTGCAAAATGCAGTCAAACAATTATTTGCTTAATTATATGGAACTAAGTATTTATTCTGGCTTTTTATTCATCCTTATTTCTGGAACTTTTTCAGGAATATTCTCAACACCATTCAATCGGAATAAACAATGGGCTTGGGAAAATAATTGGCTTATATGGAGTATGGTGGCATTAATTATATGTCCATTCATTGCTGTATATTTCACCATACCTAATGTATTTGCAGTATATTCTAGTAACCTATCAACTACAGCTATTATTGCTGCATTTGGTGTTATTTGGGGAATTAGTGCTTTATTGTTTGGTAAAGGAATCGACTTTCTGGGAGTTTCTTTGGCTATTCCTATTATGCAAGGGTTAATTAGTTCCATCGGAACCATTGTTCCTTTCTTGATTAATTCACCTTCTGATTTACTTAACCCAGCTTACTACAATATTCCATTAGGTGTTCTAGTTATATTGGCAGGTATTATTTTATATGCCATAGCAGGTAAGGGAAAAGACAAAGCTAGTAATAAGCCTGGGTCTAACTTTAAGGTGGGATTAATTATTTGTATTTTAGCTGGTGTCTTTGGGCCCATGATTAACTTCGGGTTTGTCTTTGGTGAGCCTTTACAAGATACAGCTATTCAATTAGGAGCAGAGAGTATATATTCAGCGAACGCAACTTGGGCAGTGATTTTTACTACAGGATTTATAGTTAATGCCCTACAGTGTATCTTTCTATTGAAAAAGAATAAGACAATGGCTTTATATAAACGAGCTACTTTCTCTAATTATCTTTGGGCAGCAATGGCTGGAATTCTCTGGTATGGAAGTATTCTTTTATATGGTATGGGCTGCAATTTTATGGGTGAACATGCAGCTTCTATTGGATGGGCTATCATGCAAGCAACAGCCATCTTAGCAAGCAATGTAGCCGGAATTATAATGGGAGAATGGAAAAATGCTTCTAAAGCATCTTTAATTAAAATGGCAGGTGGTATGTGCTTTCTTATTTTAGGAGTCATAATAATATCAATGAGTACAAAATAAAAACAGATAAACTATGGACATTGTAAAAAAAATTAGCATTCTACTTTTACTGTCTTTTCTGATTTATTCCTGTACAGAGGTGAATAAAGAAAAGGCAAGTAAAAAGAATTCACAATTAGTGGATTATGTTGATACTAGGATTGGAACACAGGTTTGGAAGGGGAAATCAACTCTAAGTGGTCCGGAAGAACCTTTGGGATTTGTTTATCCTGGCGTAGGCACTCCAAATGCCATGACACAATTATCACCACAGACAGCAACAACAGATAGATGTTATTTTTCGTCACATCCGAAAATTCATGGTTTTCGTGCCAGTCATTATCCAAACGGTGCCGCTATGTCAGAGTATGGTTCTTTTACCATTATGCCTACAGTTGGGGAATTAATGGAAAGGGTCCATGAACGTGCCTCCATGTTTTCTAACGATAAAGAAGTAGCTAAACCATATTATTATTCTGTAGAATTAGAAGACTATAATATTATAGCTGAACTGACCGGAGTATCGAAGTCTGGATACCTGAGATTTACTTATCCAGAATCTAAACAATCACATATTATTATTGATAATGCGCGTAGCGAGTATGAAAACTACTTTCGTGTTATTCCTGAACGGAACGAAATCGAAGGATATATTACCAATGCAGGTCGTGTAGGCAATCAGGGTTATACAGGTAGAGAATTTGCATGTTATTTTGTAGTACAATTCAGCAAATCATTTGATTCATTTGGTATTGTTCCTGAACCTGTATTTTCAGATAATAAATTATTTTTTGAAGACGGGTTTAAAGGTGAATTTTTCAATAATAAAAACTTTGAAGGAACTCCTAGTCATGTAAGAATTGACGAAGATGTAAACTTTGAGTGGGAGGAATCTCCTGCTCCCGGAATCCAAGCAGATCATTTTTCTGTAAGATACACAGGGAAATTTAAAGCTAGAAAATCAGGAAAACATATTTTCTACTTGATAACAGATGATTATACAAGACTTTTTGTTAATGGCAAAAATGTAATTGATTCACAGAAGACACACCGACCTGCGCCAGACTTATACTCTATAGAATTAAAAGAAGGAGAAACTTGTGATATCAAAATTGAATATGTTGAAAACACAAGGCTAGCTAGTTTGAGGTTTGCTTGCCTGGAACCTGAAAGCCGTACTACAAAACAACTAGAAGACATAGCTAGAAAAGGCTCCGAGGCATCAGCTGTGCGTGTTTCTTTTCAAACTCAAAAAAATGAGATTGTTGAACTCAAGGTCGGTACTTCATTCATAAACTTTAATCAAGCTAGGGAAAACTTGAAGAACGAAATAGGCTCAAAGAGCTTTAATCAGATTGCTGAAGAAACAAAAAAAGTATGGAATGAATCAATCAGTAAAATCCAGATAGAAACATCAGAAGAAAATAAAGAAATTTTCTATACTGCAATGCAGCGAGTTTTTTTATTACCTCGCAGTATAACAGAAGACGGATATCACTATAGCGCGTTTAATGGCAAAATTATGCCGGGTATGATGTACACAGACTTTTCACTTTGGGATACCTTTCGTGCATTACACCCACTTTTAGTTATCCTAACTCCTGACAAAGTAAACGATATGATTACCGCACTGCTAAACTCCTATGACGAAGGTGGATGGATTCCAAAATGGCCAAGTCCCGGATATTCAAATATTATGCATGGAACTCATGGCGATGCTGTTATAGCCGATGCATATGTAAAAGGTGTAAGAGGATATGATTTAGATAAAGCTTTGGAAGCAATGATGAAGAATGCTACAACTCCGGGCACAGGTCTTTACAAGGCTCGTGTAGGTATAGAGGATTATATCAAGTTAGGATATGTTCCAACTGACAAGCATGGGGAGTCGACAATTCGTACGATGGAATTCTCATATGATGATTTCTGTATAGCACAGGTAGCCAAGGGTATGGGGCGCGAAGATTTATACGAAAATTTAATGAAACGTTCCATGAACTATATCAATGTACTTGATCCTGAAACTAAGCTGATACGAGGAAGGAATAGCGATGGAACATGGAGAGATCCGAAAGATACTTCTGTCAGCATCTGGTCAAGAGGTACTGATAGGGATCGGGAAACTTATTACAGAAATATCACTTTTTTCGTTCCGCATGATGTACAGAGTTTGGCTAACTTTATGGGAAGTAACAAAAAGTTAGAAGAACAACTGGATTATTTCTTTGAAAATGATTTCTATTACGTGGGAGACGAGTTTTCAATGCATTCACCCTACCTATATAATTATATTGGTGTGCCATGGAAGACTCAAAAAATCATTAGAGATTTAATTAAAAACAATTTTACCAATGAGTTAAGTGGACTTCCAGGGAATGAGGACTGTGGGCAGCTATCTGCTTGGTACATTTTTGGAGCTATAGGTTTCTATCCAACATGCCCTGGCATGCCAACTTATCAGATTGGCAGCCCATCATTTGATAAAGTATCTATTAGTTTGCCAGATGGGAAGGTATTTACTTTAATAGCCAATAATAACTCTCCTGAGAATATATACATTCAGTCTGCAACTCTGAATGGCAAACCATATACAAAATCATGGCTTCATCACGATGATGTTATGAGTGGAAGTACACTCGTTTTTGAAATGGGTCCTAAACCTAATAAAGAATGGGGATCTAGCGAAGGCGATACCCATCCTTCTATTAGTAAACCAATAAGTTAAATAATAGGAAATTAAAAACATATGAAAAAAACAATTGTACATTACTTTTTATCACTATTTGTGCTTTGGACTTTTTGCTTGACAGCACAAGCAAAAAAAGTAGTTTTGGCTACAAAAATGGATATTGTAGGAGATGGACAGACATTAAACACAGAGGCTATTCAAAAAGCCATTGATTATTGTCATGCCCAAAAGAATGGGGGAAGTTTAGTGTTCCCCAAAGGTGAATATCTGACAGGTACATTGGTTCTTAAGTCTAATGTAACACTTAAATTAGAAAAAGATGCAGTTATATTAGGTAGTGTAAACCCTTATGACTACTACGCACTAGAAGAAACAAAAGGAAAGGACAATTCAGCATTGGCATTAATTGTTGCAGATAAAGTAAAGAATATTGAGGTAATTGGTGAGGGGCTTATTGACGGAAATGGTAGGAAATTGGCACTTAACATTGACAGCCTTCATCACATTGGAGAACGTGTAGATCCTAACTATACTGTTCGCTTAAACCGTCCAAATGAGACAGCTCGGCCTAAACTATTTTTCGTTTCGAATAGCGAAAATATTCGTATTGAAGGCTTGCAGCTAAAGAATAGTGCTTGTTGGGGACTGTCTTTTGATTTGTGCACCGACCTCACCTTGAAGTATCTTAATTTTGAGAACCGCGCTTACTGGAATAATGATGGTATTGATGTTACAGATTCAAAGAGAGTGCGAATCTCTCATTGCTTTATTAACTCGGCTGATGATGGTATCTGTTTAAAGTCTTATCATACAGGTTTATATAATGATGATATAGAGATTTCAGATTGCGAAATTATCAGCAGTGCTAGTGCCGTAAAGTTGGGTACAGCTTCATGGGGTGGATTCAAGAATATTGTTGTTCGTAACATTAAAATAAGAGACACATATCGTTCTGCCATTGCGATAGAGTGTGTTGATGGTGGACATATAGATAATGTATTAGTAGAAGATATACATGCTGAAAACACAGGTAATGCCATCTTTATTCGTCTGGGACATAGATACAATGAAAAACCAGGTACTTTAAAGAATGTAACAATTCGGAATCTGTATGTAGACATTCCTTTTGGTGCTCCAGATATTAATTATGATATGCGTGGACCGGCTCTAAGTTTCTTTCATAATCCTATTCCTAGTTCTATCACAGGTATTCCAGGTCATTACGTGGAAAACGTAACTTTAGAAAACATCGAAGTTTTCTGTCCCGGTAGAGCAAGTAAAGGTGTGGCCTATGTACCATTGAGTAGAGTCTCACAAATTCCAGAAAATATCTCAAAATACCCGGAATTCTCTATGTTTGGGGAACTACCAGCCTATGGTATTTTCGTACGCCACGTGCGAGGACTCATTATGAAAAATGTGCAATATAAACTGAAAGCACATGACTTTCGACCTCCATACGTGTTTGATGATGCTGAAGATGTAGAGCAGTATTAATAAAGCAGTATATAGGGTGTTAGCTTTTAAAATTAAAAAATATTATAGTCTAAATCCTTAAAAAAATATTGCCTATGAAGTAAACTAGATAAGTAAATTTACAAAACAAAAAAGATTGATGAACTATAAACATCAAAGACTAGAGAATGAACACTATTTATTAAACCTCTAACCATAAAAAATTCATGAATTTAATTAATTTAAAGGAGTTGGAAAGTTATTCTTTCCTAAAAAAAATTGTATCAAGTGGAAAGATAATAGCAATGTGTATGCTACTACTTTCAATTTCGCTCTCTGCGGTTGCATCTACTGCAAATGTAGAATTTTCTACGGAAACCGTAAAAATCGTTGAACAAGCTAATAAAATTACTGTATCAGGTGTTATTTTTGATGAATATAATGATCCTGTAATTGGCGCAAATATCTCGGAGTTGGGTACTACTAATGGTACGATTTCTGACCTTGATGGAAAATGGACTTTAATCGTAGCCAAAGGAAGTTCAATACAGATATCATATATTGGTTATTTAACCGAAACTATAAAGGCTGTAGATTCTAAGGAGATTATAACTACATTAAAAGAAGACAATCAGGCATTAGAAGAAGTGGTAGTAGTAGGTTATGGTAGTGTAAAAAAGTCAAACTTGACAGGTTCTGTTTCAAAAATTTCTGAGGAGTCAATGAAAGATCGTCCTATTGCTACTCTTGGAGAAGCATTTCAGGGGCAATTGGCTGGTGTAACTTCTGCAGCAAGCGGTGGAGGTGTACCTGGTAGTGAACTTTCCATTCGTATCCGAGGTGTTAATACCATCAATGGTACAAGTAATCCTCTTTATGTAGTTGATGGTGTTCCTCGCGACAATATGAGTGATATCAATCCATCAGACATCGCATCTATCCAGGTTTTGAAAGATGCTTCTTCTACAGCTATCTATGGTTCTCGTGGTGCAAGTGGTGTTATCTTGATTGAAACTAAACAAGGTAAAGGTAAACCATCTTTCACTTTCGATGCATATTATGGCTTCCAGAATGCAGAAAGAAAAATGGATCTTATGGTTGGTCCAGAATATGTTGCACAAGTAATGTATATAAGAAACGTTAACCATCTGCGGGATGGAGGTTCGATGAAAGATCCTATGTCAGCTAGAAAAGCGGATAACCAAATTCCTGATTGGTGGACAACAACTCAAAACTTTACAAATTGGCAGGAAGCCGTTCTTCAAACAGCTCCAATTCAAAGGTATCAGGCTTCTGCCTCTGCTAAAAGTGATTTAGGAAGTATTTTCTTATCTGCAGGTTATTTGAACCAGGAAGGTATTATTGTCGGCACAGACTATACTAAACTGAATACTCGCTTGAATGCTACCATGGATATTAGCAAGAAACTTAAAGTAGGCATGAATTTGGGTGTCTCACGTTCCGTACAAAACATGGGTGGTGGCGGAGGTAAGGAATCTCCTGTACATCATTCACTGATGATGTCACCATTGATTGGTATTGACGAAGCAACCCGTGATAAAGGTATGCCATCAAATGCTGAAATAGGTGAAACGTTTCCTAACCCAGTGTTACGCTTGGAAAACACATTAGACCAAAATGAATATACTCGTTTAAATGCGTCAATCTGGGGAGAATACAATATAATTAAAGATCTGGTATTCAAATCTATGTACAGTAATACTTATGACGCAAGAAAATATGAGTATTATTTACCCGGTAATCTTAACAGAAACGGTTACAGACCTGATGGAAATAGCAATGCTTATAGAATAGATAACTGGGTGATCCAGAACACGATAACGTACGATAAGACTTTTGCGGAAAAGCATATCTTTAATTTCTTATTAGGTCAAAGTGCTGAAAAACAAAATTATTATGTAATTAGTGCAGCAGCTACCGGTTGGCCATACGAAAACCTAACCACATTGAATTTAGCTTCAACGCCTACTACTGCCTCTACTTCACGAGATGCATACACTAATGCTTCTTTCTTTGGTCGTTTAAGTTATAACTTTGATGAGAGATATTTGGTGACAGCTAGTGTTCGTCGCGATGGTTCATCTCGCTTCGGGCGTAACAACAAATGGGGAACTTTCCCATCTGTGTCGGCTGGGTGGAAAATTAACGAAGAAGCTTTTCTAAAAGATGCAAAATGGATCTCGTTGTTGAAACTTCGCGCTGCGTGGGGTAAGGCTGGCAACGACAATATGGGCGGCAACTATCCATCAGTAGCTGCTTTAGGCACATACAACACATCATGGGGAGATAATTTAGTTACAGGTGCTGCACCTTCAAACATGCCTAACGAAGACTTACAGTGGGAAGCTACCAAGTCATTGAATTTTGGTTTCGACTTCTCTGCTCTTCGAAACCGTTTGCAGTTGAATGTTGATTACTATATCAATGATACTGACAACCTATTATTTAACATGCCTGTTCCTTATACCACCGGCTTCGACTCTTATACAACTAATATCGGCTCGGTACGTAATACAGGTATTGAAGTAGATATTACTTCACACAATATAAATAAAGGCGCATTCAAATGGACTACCAATTTGAACTTTTCTCATAACAAAAATGAAGTAACCGATATGGGTGGTCAACAAGTAATAACCAAAACTAATTGGGGGCAACAATATCGCACAGAAATAGGCAAACCTCTTAGTCAGTTCGTGGCTTATAAATCAGATGGTATTTTGACTGCTGACTACTTCGATGCAAATGGTAAAGCATTGGTACCAATCTTGGCAGGACAGGAAGAAGGAAATATTAAGTATGTAGATCAGAATGGTGATGGAAGTATTACTTCTGCAGATATGGTTGTTTGTGGTGATAACTTTCCTGACTTGATTTATGGTTTCACAAACAAATTTAGCTACAAGAACTTTGAGTTAAGTACATTATTACAAGGACAATTAGGTGGAGAAATTCTTTACATTGGTGCACGTCACAACGATATGGGTAGTTCAACCCGCAACGTATATAGGCATTGGTTAACGAGTTACAAAATAGATTATGAGGCAAAATATGGAACTGGTGAAAATCCAATTCCTGCAGATTACATTAAACAACATGGTATTGATATGTCATGGGATGGAAAAACGGCTAATCCTTTCGGTCAAGCAGGTGGTGGCATGGTTGATGATCAGCGTATTTACAGCGCAAGTTACTTGCGTATAAAGAACATAACCCTTAGCTTTACGCTTCCAAAGAATCTTTTCCAAAAGACATTGTTAAAAGGTGGAAGGATATATGCATCAGTTGACAACGTATATACATTTACAGACTACCCAGGTTTTACTCCTGAGTCTAATACAAATGGTAGTGGTGCTACAAGAATGGGTTCAGACTATAGTACATATCCATTGAGTCGCCGTTTTATTATGGGTGTTAATTTAGTATTTTAAGTAAAAAATAGAATTAAAAGACATGAAAAAATATATTAAATCAATAACGCTTTCGGTTTTCTGTATGGCTTTTTCACTTATTGGCTGTGATGATTTTTTGACCGAAGAGCCGCAGTCAGAATATTCTGCTAATACTTTCTATAAGATTCAATCAGACTTTGAAGTTGCAATTGCAGGTGTTTATGCACAACAGCAAGGGCTATTTAGTGCCATTGGTGGTGTATTCCGGCCTTCTATCACAAGAAGTGATGAAACTGTCGTAGGGGCAGGTTATGTCGATGAAAACGACAAGTTTCTTGATAATGCTACTGGCTCTGTAATTCAGGGTATGTGGTCTTCACTTTACATAATGGTCTACAGAACCAATGCTATTCTGGATAGAATTGATGATGTGGAATTTACGAATGCCAACACTCGTGACTATATCAAGGGCGAAGCATTAGCACTCCGTGCTTGGGCATACTATACATTAGGAACCTCATTTGGTGGTGTGCCATTAATTGATAAAACCCTTTCAACCCCTGAAACTTTGAAAATTCCACGTTCTACTCAAGCGCAAACATTTGCTTTTGCTGAAAATGATTATAAGACTGCTATCTCTCTACTTCCACCAGAATGGACAGGCAAGGATCTTGGTAGAGTCACTAAATATGCTGCGATGGGTGGTCTTGCTCGCTTATATATGTTTCAGTCAAACTACATAAGTGCTACTCCTTATTTGAAGGAAATTATTGATTCTGGTAAATATAAGATGGCTGAAAACTATGTAGATTGTTTTGACGATGCTTTCGATAATACAGCAGAACGTTTATGGGAAGTTCAGTTTATGAATGGTGGTTTGGGCGAAGGTAATATTTTAACTAACTCTTTTTTGCCTGAAGGCTACAGTGGTGATCTTATTCCATTTTCTGGCGCATCTGCATACTTAGAAGTATCCTCAGATATGATCAATGCGTATGAAGAAGGAGACTTACGTAAAGAGGTATCTGTTGTTACTAATATTACTGTAGGTAGTAGCATTCGTACAGAGTGGTTTATTCGTAAATGGTTACATTATACAGCTGAACCTGTAAATAACAACGACTTTGCAATAAACCTGCCTATTATTAGATATACTGATGTTATCTTGATGTATGCTGAGTGTTTAAACGAAGCTGGTTATGTAGCAAATGGTCAGGCTTTTACTTTACTAAATAGCGTTCGTAAACGTGCAGGTTTGGATCCATTAACACAGGCTACTACTCCTGATCAGGCAGCATTTCGTAAAGCAATTATTCAAGAGCGTCGTGTTGAATTTGCGTTCGAAGGCTTGCGCTGGTGGGATCTCGTACGTTGGGATATTGCTTTGGAAGTAATGGATAACTTCCTAAAATTGGATGAAAATCAAGGTGGCCTTTACAAGATGGGTAGTAATGAACGCAAACTATATGCTATCCCTGCACAAGAATTGGCTAACTACAATGATGAAACAATCATGTGGCAAAATCCAGGATTTTAATTTCTCTCTTTTTTATATAGATCTCAGGAGTATAGTTCGTAGACTTCTCCTGAGGTCTTGTTTTTTTACAGGATGGAATTACTTTCATAATATAGATTATGCTGAACCTCCAAAGATTATTTCTTCTTTTTATCATCCAATTCATTACTTTGTTTATCAGTGCTGTAGAAGTTTATGACTTAAGCTGCGACAAGTTAAATAATCCACTGGGTATAAACCGCTTGAATCCTACATTTGGGTGGAAAGTTAAATCTTCAATTAAAGCAGACATTCAAACTCATTACCGTATTCTTGCGGCCACGTCTATCAACAATCTGAATAAAGACATAGGTGATTTATGGGATTCTGGAAAAATCAAATCTTCGGAACAGGTTGCTGTTAGCTATAATGGCAAGGCTTTGAATTCAAGTAGTCTTGTATATTGGAAAGTGAAAATTTGGACTCAAAAAGAGGGAGAACAGAAATGGAGCAGTCCTGCCTATTTCAGCATAGGATTGCTGAATGATTATGACTGGGAAGGGCAATTCATTTGTTTTAATCCTGTAGGAGTACGTAATATTAATGCTCCTTTATTCTGGAAGAAATTCAATATTAGTCAAGAGAAAAAAAAATATCTATTTCATGTAAATTCCTTAGGCTACCATGAAATATATCTCAATGGCAATAAGGTAGGAGATGCTGTGCTTCAACCAGCAGTTTCACAAACGGATAAACGCTCATTGATTTGCACTTATGATTTGACTGAGTATATCAATTCTGGTAATAACAATCTTGTTATTTGGTTATCAGAGGGGTGGTTTCGAACCGATGGTGCAAACAGACTATGCCAGTATCCTGTGGTTAGAGCTCAACTTCAGGAAATAAACAATTTGGGTGAAATAGTTAATGTGATACACACAGATGATAGTTGGTTTGCTCGCGAGAGTGGGTATTCATCATCCGGTAGTTGGAGACCCTTTGAGTTTGGTGGAGAAGTAGTTGATGCCAACATAATGTTGGAAAACTACTCGGTTTCAAGTCTTGAACAGGCTGTGTGGGGAAACGCATCCATAGCAAATGTGAGGCAGCATATAGCTACTCCACAGATGGTAGAGCCTACACGTATTATGAATACCATTCATCCTATATCTATCCATTCAAATGGAGATGCTTCTTGGCTTATAGATTTCGGCACATGTTTAACTGGCTTTTTAGAAATCAATTTTCCTTCTTTACAAAATAATCAGAAAATATTATTCGAATATGCAGATTATCTTGATTCTAATGGTCAGTTCCCAAGCAGTAGACGAGGTGACTTCAGCGATACATATTTTGCATCTGGTAAAGAAAATGAAAAGTTCATTAACCGATTCAACTACCATGGATTCAGATATGTGAAAATCAGCAATATGAGAAGAGCACCAAAGAGCGAGGATATAAAGGCTCACCTAATTCATACCGATTACGGTGCAAGTGCGAATTTTGAAAGCTCGGATGAAGATCTTAATGCTATCCATGATATGATTCAATATACTATTAAATGTCTTACCCTAGGAGGATATATGGTAGACTGCCCACACATTGAACGTTTGGGTTATGGAGGTGATGGCAATTCATCGACTCCTACACTTCAAATTATGTATAATGTGTCGCCATTAATATACAATTGGGTTCAGGCATGGGCTGACGCACAACGCCCTGATGGAGGAATGCCACATACAGCACCAGCACCTTATGGAGCAGGAGGAGGTCCTTATTGGTGTGGATTCTTCATCATTGCCTCATGGCAAAACTATATCCACTATAAGGATAACCGCCTCGTGACTGAGTTTTATCCGCAAATGAAAAAGTGGATGTCGTATGTAGAGAAGTATAGCAAAGATTATTTGTTAGGTAAATGGGAGGACGATCCTATCCGCAGAAATTATTTTCTGGGTGACTGGGCTGCACCTGAAAATGTTAAGGTTCAAGATAGTACTTCTGTTGAGTTAGTAAACAATTGCTTTATAGTCATTTGCTATGAGATAATGAGCAAAATAGCTAGCTATCATCATAAGGAAAAGGATGCTAAGACTTATGCAACAATGGCACAGAAGATTAGAAAGAAAATTCATGAAAAGCATTATGATGCTATAAATGCAAGTTATGCTTCTTGTTCACAACTCGACCTTTGTTATCCGATGCTTGCAAAAGTAATTCCTGAAAATAAAATAGGTGATGTAATCAATACACTGAAAGAGCATACCCAATCGGAGTATAAAGGCAACCTTAATACTGGCTTGGTTGGAGTATCGGTAATTACGCAATGGGCTACTATGGCAGAGCAAGGTGATTTTATGTACAGCATGCTAAAGAAAAGGAGTTATCCTGGCTACCTTTATATGATAGACCAGGGTGCAACTACAACTTGGGAATACTGGAATGGCTACCGTAGTCGTATACACAATTGCTATAACGGTATAGGTTCATGGTTCTATGAAGCCTTGGGTGGTATAATGCCTGATGAAAAGTATCCGGGATATGAACATGTACTCATTAGACCACAACTGATAAGGGGAGTAAACCATGTAAAAGTTTCAAAGCCTACTCCTTATGGAGATATTTGTTCGGAATGGAAAATCGAAGATAAGATATTTACCTTATCAGTATGTGTCCCATTTGGTTCTTCAGCCACTGTTGTGCTGCCAGGAAGTAATCGCAAGCAAGAAGTAAAAAGTGGTGAATACATTATTAAAGTTCCTATAGAATAATCTGTATCGAAATATGTAAGTACCCGAGCAA